>Ga0209633_10001321_pt1 | contig 25728 bp, 18 predicted proteins | sample Cruoilmetagenom1_FD_187290 | JGI IMG/M metagenome (GOLD analysis project Ga0209633, IMG submission 187290) | Oil polluted marine microbial communities from Coal Oil Point, Santa Barbara, California, USA - Sample 1 (SPAdes) (version 2) | ecosystem: Environmental > Aquatic > Marine > Oil seeps ...
TGGTCCCGAGAATAGCTTCTAAAGAAAATTTCGGGTAGGGTGTATTTGTCGCCATCCAGTCATTTAGAGAGGTAATATCTCCTATCCAACCAAATATTCCATTTATCATAGCAATAAAAGCTACAAATACCAATAACATAGCACCAACATTGACTGCTAATCGTAGTCCTTCAGTAGTTCCATTAGCAATTGCATCTAATATATTCGTTCCGATTTTTTCAGAAGAAACATTCACATCGGTATTCACCGTTTCCGTTTGTGGATATAAAATTTTAGAGATTACAATGGCTCCGGGTGCAGCCATAACTGAGGCAGCCAGTAGGTGTTTTGCATATATCAATCGTAAGGCAGGGTCATCACCGCCTAAAAACCCAATATAAGCTGCTAATACGGCACCCGCAACCGTCGCCATACCACCTATCATAACTAATAGCATTTCAGATCGGTTCATCTTTTCCAAATATGCCTTAATGAGTAAAGGAGCTTCGGTTTGGCCCAGGAATATATTTCCCGCTACAGATAAGCTTTCTGCACCTGAAATTCCTAGAACTTTCGTAAGCAATAAAGCCATTAATTTAACTACCTTTTGAATAATACCTAAATAGAATAGTACGGATGTTAAAGCTGAAAAGAAAATAATAGTAGGCAATACCTGAAAGGCGAAAATAAATCCAAAAGTATCCATATCTACCACTAATCCTTCAAATAAAAATTTACTTCCGGCCCTTGTATAATCCAAAATTTTCACGAAAATTTGACCTACAAATTCAAATCCTTTTTTAATAAACGGAACTTTTAACACACCGAAAGCAATAAGTAACTGAATTGCAAGTCCAAAACCAACGGTTTTCCAATTAATTGCTTTCTTATTGCTGCTAAATAAAAATGCTATGAATATTAAGACCAACATGCCTAAGGCCCCACGCCATAAAGAATTTATAGAAAAGCCTTGACTTGGTATTATTCCTGATGCTTCAGTAGTAGTAGTTATTATTGCCGATTTAGACTGCTGAGTACCTTCTTTTTCATTGATGACCAAGGTAGAATCTTCTTTGTCCTGTTGATATTCAACGATTTCTATTTGTACTGAATCTTTTTCAGTTTCCTGAGCTGTAATTGTAAAATGCAGACAACATACAGTGAAGGCAACTAACAGTAATTTTCGCATAATAAGTGGGTTGTTATTTTTTTCTTTTGGAGATTTCGTCTCTAAGTTTCGCGGCTAATTCATAATCTTCATTGATCACTGCTTCATTTAATTGCTTGTGCAGATCTTGCAAAGAAACTTCATTTAGTGAAAGATCCTGAATAATATCGGCAGCCAACTCCTCAACTTCAATTTTCGCTTGCGTTAATTTAGGTTCTTCTTTGATCTTCAAGAAAATACCAGCCTTGTCTAAGATGTTCTCATAGGTGAAAATAGGTGCATTAAAGCGGGTAGCCAAAGCGATAGCATCGGAAGTTCTGGCATCAATGATCTCTTCGATCTTATCACGTTCGCAAATTAAGCTTGAATAGAAGACACCATCGACGAGCTTGTGAATAATAACTTGTTTAACTATAATATTAAATCTATCGGAAAACGTTTTGAATAAGTCATGTGTAAGTGGCCTTGGAGGTTTTATTTCTTTCTCCAAAGCAATAGCAATAGATTGTGCTTCAAAGGCCCCAATGATAATCGGCAAGGTGCGTTCACCATCTACTTCGCTTAAAACCAACGCATAAGCTCCGCTTTGTGTTTGACTGTAAGAAATACCTTTTATGTTAAGGCGGACTAAACTCATAAGTAAATATAAAAAAAACTGTCTAATTAAAAGGACTTATTTGCCGAAATAATTAGACAGCCTTTCAAGGCACAATTTACTAAAATTATGCGTTTTGAGCTTTAAATTCTTTTAACTTTTCAATTAATTGTGGAACAACCTCAAAAGCATCGCCAACAATACCATAGTCTGCTGCTTTGAAAAATGGGGCCTCAGGGTCAGTATTGATCACAACTTTTACTTTAGATGAATTGATACCCGCCAAATGTTGAATAGCACCCGATATACCAATGGCGATATATAAATTAGAAGCAACGGGCTTGCCGGTTTGGCCTACATGCTCACTATGTGGTCTCCATCCTAAATCGGAAACGGGTTTTGAACATGCAGTTGCTGCGCCCAAAACGTCGGCTAATTCTTCAATCATTCCCCAGTTTTCAGGGCCTTTTAAACCACGCCCACCTGATACAACGATATCGGCATCTGCAATAGTAACGGTACCTGTCGTTTTATCAACTGCCGTAGCGGTTACCCCAAAATCAGCATCCGTTAGAGTAGCACTAAAAGACTCTTCAGTTACGCCGGTGTTATTTTCAACCAATCCGAAGGAGTTTTTAGCAAGACCAATTATTTTTCTAGTCGTTGTGATTTCACTGTTATTGAAAGCTTTACTTGAAAACGCTTTTCGTTTTACCTTAAATGGAGAAGTTGAGATTGGTGCACCTACAACGTTTGACGCATACCCGGCTTCTAAATTTACGGCAACTATAGGTGCCAGATATAAACCATTAGCGCTCGAATCGATTATAACAACTTCTGCACTTTCTTTTTCCGCTACCTGTTTAATAACATCAGCATATGCTTTGGCATTAAACATCTTTAGTTTGTCATCACTTACTTTTATTATTTTTTCGGCTCCATAATTTGATAATACAGAAGTATCATCAGTGTTTATGGTCAATACTACCAAGTTGGTATTCAATTGTTCGGCAACTTTTTTTCCATATGACGTTGCTTCAAAAGCTATTTTTTTAAATTTTCCTTCAGATGATTCTGTAAATACTAAAACTGACATATATTTTTGATTTTCATCCTGAACTAGTTTCAGGATCTTTTATTTTATTGTTATTTATAAGATTCCGAAACAAGTTCGGAATAATTTAGTCTTGACTAAATTACCTTAGCTTCATTGTGGAGTAGATCGATCAACTCACGGATATTATCGGCATCAACTAATTTTATAGCACTTTTAGCTTCAGGTTTTTCAAAACTTGTTGAAATGGTGGTAGCATTAAAAGGTACTGGTTCTACAATTGTCAATGGTTTTTTGCGAGCCATCATAATCCCTCTCATGTTTGGAATACGTAGATCTTTTTCTTCAACAACTCCTTTTTGCCCCCCTATGACCAATGGTAAATTACAACTTAACGATTCTTTTCCACCATCAATTTCTCTGGTTGTAGTGGCATTCGTACCGTCAACTTCTATGCCGGTACAAGCATTCACAAAATTGTAATTTAAGATAGATGCCAGCATGCCCGGTACCATGGCTCCGTTGTAATCAATAGATTCTTTTCCGGCAAGAATCAGGTCATAACTTCCATTTTTGGCAACTTCGGCTAATTGCTTAGCAACAAAAAATCCATCAGTAGCTTCCGCGTTTACCCTTATTGCATCATCTGCACCTATAGCCAACGCTTTACGAAGGGTAGGCTCAGTATTGGTACCACCTACATTTACAACAGTTACCGAAGCTCCTTGTTTTTCTTTAAACCACATGGCTCTGGTCAATACAAATTCATCATAAGGATTGATCACAAACTGTATACCACTAGGATCAAATTTTGTGTCGTTATCCGTAAAATTAATCTTAGAAGTGGTGTCAGGAACATGACTTATACATACTAATATTTTCATTTTTTCTATATATTTTTCTAAAAAATTGATGGTTAAACTAACAGGGCGAAGTTACTACTTTTTTTTCTATTTACTATGCATGCATAGTAAAATATTTTTGGCATATCGCCTATTTAATAGTCCGAATTTTCTACTTTTGTCGCATAAAAATTATAAAGAATGAGAACTATCCAGTTTAGAGAGGCCATTTGTGAGGCTATGAGTGAAGAAATGCGGCGTGATGAGAGCATTTATTTATTGGGAGAAGAGGTTGCTGAATATAATGGAGCCTATAAGGCTTCTAAAGGAATGTTAGATGAATTTGGAGCGAAGCGTGTAATTGATACACCAATTGCTGAACTGGGTTTTGCAGGGATTGCAGTTGGTTCAACAATGACAGGTAATAGACCTATTGTAGAGTACATGACCTTTAATTTTTCATTGGTTGGAATTGATCAAATTATTAACAATGCTGCAAAGATTCGCCAAATGTCAGGCGGTCAATTTAAATGCCCGATAGTTTTTAGAGGTCCAACGGGGTCTGCAGGCCAATTAGGCGCCACACATTCCCAGGCTTTTGAGAATTGGTTTGCAAATACGCCAGGACTAAAAGTGATAGTACCTTCTAATCCCTATGATGCTAAAGGCTTGTTAAAAGCTGCAATTAGAGATGATGACCCGGTGATCTTTATGGAATCTGAACAAATGTACGGAGATAAAGGGGAAGTTCCGGAAGGAGAATATGTATTGCCCATTGGTGTAGCGGATATTAAAAGAGAAGGTACAGATGTTACTATTGTATCTTTCGGAAAAATAATCAAAGAAGCTTATAAGGCTGCTGAGGCATTAGAGAAGAAAGGTATTTCGGTGGAGATTATTGATTTACGCACTGTCCGACCAATGGATCATGATGCAATATTAACTTCAGTCAAGAAAACCAACAGATTGGTAATTTTGGAAGAAGCTTGGCCATTTGCCAGTGTAGCTTCGGAAATAACATATCAAGTACAAGAAAAAGTATTTGATTATTTAGATGCACCCATTCAACGTATTACAACAGCCGATACTCCTGCACCTTATTCACCTGTGTTATTGGAAGAATGGTTGCCAAATGCCGATGATGTTGTGAAAGCCATAAAAACTGTGATGTACATAAAATAATGGCATTAAAATTGCTGTATAGAAACCTTTTACTAAAATAATAGTAAAAGGTTTTTTAATGAATATAATTTTAACTGAATTATAACAATAAATATAGATTTTAGAGTTTTAAAATAGGTTACTGACTTAGAATTTTTAATTAATGAAACATTTATATATATTATTTTTTATAATTACATCAGTTGCTTTTTCTCAAGTTAAGGTAAGTGGGACTGTCATAGATGAATCTAATGAACCAGTACCTTTCGCTAATGTAACTTTTAAAGGTTCAACTATAGGAACAGTTTCTGATGAAAATGGTAAATTTTATTTAGAATCAGATAAGACATACGGCCAACTTGAAGTCTCTTTTTTAGGTTTTGAAAAGGCTATTATACCGCTTAAAGCGCGCAATTATAATCTTAAAATAATTTTGAAAGAAGATAGCGCAAGTTTGGATGAAGTTATAGTGTATTCAGGAAAAGTAAAGAAGAAAGGAAACCCGGCTATAGCAATTCTAAGAAAAATTTGGGCAAAAAAACGTCAAAACGGAATTCATTTATATCAACAATATGAGTATGATAAGTATGAAAAGATAGAGTTTGACCTAAATAGTATTGACGAGAAATTTAAGAAGAAAAGACTTTTTAAAGGGATGGAGTTTATTTTTGAACAGGTTGATACTTCTAATATAACTGGTAAATCATATCTCCCTATTTTTATCAATGAGGCCATGTATAAAACCCATGGTAAAAATAAACCTAAAAAGTTTAGAGAGGAATTGATCGCGAATAAGAACTCGGGCTTCGACAGCAATCAAGAACTTATTGAATTTGTAAAACAGTTGTATGTTGACTATAATATTTATGATAATTATTTGAAGTTTTTTGATAAAAGTTTTACAAGTCCCTTGTCTAGAACCGGAGTTTCAGTCTATAATTATGTATTAGCTGATAGTGCTTATTTAGATAATAAATGGTGTTATAATATTATATTTTATCCGAGAAGAAAAAATGAATTGACTTTTAAAGGTGATTTTTGGGTAAACGATACCACTTTTGCAGTAAAACAAATTGAAATGAACGCCAGCAAAAGTGCTAATATAAATTGGGTAAAAGAAATTTATGTTGAACAAGAATTCAATGTATTGAATGATTCTGTTTTTCTATTGAAACGTGACCATATGATGTCTGATTTTGCTTTTAGAAAAAAAGAGGAATCCAAAGGTGTATATGGTAGGAGAACAACTTTGTTCAATAATTATGACTTTGAAAAAGAAAGAGAAGATAAGTTTTATGCTACCCGGGTAGATGCTTATAAGGAAGAAATTTTTAATAAACCCGATGAATACTGGCGACAAAATCGTTTTGAGAAATTAAATGAAGACGAGGTAGGAATTTATAAAATGCTCGACACACTTAAAACAAACAGGAAATTTAAGCAACTTTATAATATTGGAGCTACGCTGGCTACGGGATATTGGGGTATTACCAGAGGCCTTGATTACGGACCCATATTTTCAACTTTTGGAAGTAATGATGTTGAAGGAACCCGGGTTAGGATTGGTGCCAGAACTTTTTTTAATCAAAACGACACATGGCGCGTACAAGGTTTTATGGCCTATGGTTTTCGAGATAAAAAAATAAAATATGGTATTGGTGCTAAATGGATGGTAGATAAAAAGAATAGAGTAATTATCTCTGCCGGAAATCGAAGAGATGTTGAACAAACTGGGGTAAGTTTAACCACTGCAAATGATGTGTTGAACCGAAGTTTTGCTTCAGCAGCATTTTTTACAAGAGGTGAAAATTTTAGATTGACCAATTTAAATTTGACGAATATTGCGCTGGATATTGAACCCTGGCGAAATCTTAATTTTAGACTTGGTGCTACTTATAAAACGATGAGGTCTGCATCTGAATTGTTTGATTTGAATTATATTGATGAAAACGGTATAGAAAAGTCAGAGATAGAACAAGCGGAATTAGATATTGCCATTAATTATACACCAGGGCGTAAAAATGCAGGATTTGGAGTAGAACGAAGTGTGAGCAACGATGGTAGATATCCAGTTCTTTATGCGAGTTATACTAAAGGATTAAATGGCGTTACAAATCATGATTTTGATTATGATAAATTACAACTATTTTATAGCCACAGAATTTTGATGGGTGGTTTTGGTAAATTAAAGTATGTCATGGAGGTTGGTAAGACCTATGGTACTGTTCCACTTACCTTATTGGATGTTGTACCAGGGAATCAAACCTTATTTACTGCTCCCAGAACTTTTGATTTGTTAGACTACTATGAGTTCGTAACAGACGAATATGCCTCACTGCATGTTGAACACAATTTTAACGGCCGTATCTTTTCTAGACTACCCTTATTACGTAAATTAAATTTACGTGAAATTGTGGGAGCTCGGGCTATTGTTGGTTCTTTATCACCAGAAAACAGGTCGATGAGCAATTTTTTTACAACGAATGAAATACCTGTAGGCGCTCCTACTAAACCCTATTATGAATACCATGTTGGCGTAGACAATATTTTTAAATTATTGCGTATTGATTTTGTTTTTAGAGGTAATTATAATGACATACCAGGCGCGACAAAATTCGGCATTAAAGGAGGTATAGGTTTTTATTTTTAGAAATGAATTATTTGCGCTTATACATTTTGACGAATTGACCAAGGATATTCATTGGCACAGTAACATGACTTTTTTTACTGGTATTTATGAGTTTTTCTGCGTCTTCAGGCGAAAAATAACCATGATCTTTATAAATATTTATTCGTATACCGATCCCGTCTTCATCCAATTCGGTGTGGAATTGCGTAGCATAAATATTAGCACCAAATCGTATCATTTGTACGGGGCAATTGTCTGAACTTGCTAATAATATTGCTCTTGTAGGAAGTATTTGACAGGCCTCTTTATGTCCGCCATAGGCACTGAATTTAACAGGAAGCCCATTCGTAAGCTTATCAATTCTGCCTTCCTTGGTAAGATTAATGGTTACAAGGCCGACACTTTCAGAGTACTTTTCTTTTGATACTTCACCACCTTGATGTTTAACAAGAGCCCCCATTCCATAACAGGTTCCTAAGAATGGAAAATCATTTTCAAATACCTTATTTAGTAAATTTTGTAGATTTGACTCAAACTGTTTCTGGTACCGGTGTTTTTTATCTTCATCATCACTTACATTACTTGGACCACCACCTAAAATTACTCCTGAATAATTAGCAAGGTTTATGTTTGATATACCCTCTTTTTCCATACGTACTCTCTTCACTTCATACCTTGTCAGTCCCCCGTAGGTCAGGAATGCTTCAAATTCATTATCGGAAGCTAAATCAATAGGTCGAAGTTGTAATATCAAAAAAGGTTTCATGCCATAAAGGTAAGCTTTTTGGAATATTTTCTATTGAAACGTATAATCAAAGGAATACTTCTGAGAAGGTAAACCACTACATCTGAATTATTATTTTAGGTGGCAATTATAATAAATACCTGCTGAACATTGAAAATTGCATTTAGACATAATTGAATTTATCTGTTAATCTCTAAAAATCAGTTGTCCGGTATAAAATTCTACAATATCGACGATTGGAGGTCTATTAACAGAGACAATATTACCTTCTCCCCGAATTTCGCCTGTTAATTTTTGGATTGGATTAACGACAATAGTATTAATTCCTCTATGAAAAATATGTATGTTTTGTGCATTTAAAAACTCACCTTCAAATTTACCTAGCCCAGCAGCAAAAATAATGTCAAGGTTATTTGTGTTTCCGTTAATATAAAAGTTGGAGACATTGTTTGTAATAATATTTAAGTTTTGGTTATCGACAATCAATTCAAAATCTCCTACATTTACAGCATCCAGTAAATAATCTTCAGAAATTAAGGTCAACGTGTCAAAACGCAACACCTCATTACTAAAAACTTTAAACTGACTTGCGTTTCTAATTTCAGAAATGTTAATTGCCGTAATTATTACTTTGGAAGGCTCAATACCTCTAAGCAAATTACACGTTGTGTTTGTAATACTTAAGGTACCGTCAGTAATTTTAGTTGTAATATTATCAATCAAATTTCTGCCGTAAGTAATTTGTATATTATTCGCATCGCCTTGTTCGATCTCTAATTGAATTCCTTCATGAAAGATTACCTTGGAAAAATTATCCAACAAATAACTCTCAGTGATCGTAGAACCTGCAGATTTAAAGCAGTCGGAATCATTTTCAGCATTACAACTGAGCAATAAAAGTAATAATGGTATGGTTAAAAAAAATCTTATCATAATCTAATTCCTATACCTAAATCAATTGATTCTGCTATAAATAAATGGGCTTTTATAGATGCTGTTGCAAACCATTTGTTTCCAAAATATTTCTTTAAGCCGATACGCTCATAATAGCGGGTCTCATATTTATATGGATAATATACATAGTATCCAAACTGAGTGATAATTGAAAAATTATCTACATCTAATTCGTGACCAACCAATAAACTCACCCTTTTAAAATCTGCTTTACCATCTTCTTCAAGGCGCTCAGGAAAAGCTACGGCATTAAACGGAATGACCTCTTTTAGAAAATTAGAGAAAAAGATCTCACTGCCGAACTGTAAAATACTTTTACGGTTCAGGCGTTTGTCCGCATAAATAGTACCTATGTAAAAAGGAAATTGTTTCTCTATTGAATTACCTGTACTATTGATGCCACCACTGAACTTCAGATTTAATTTTATAGGTTCCTTTTTATGTGTGTTATCTTTTCTAGTTGATCCTAAAGAATAGTTGATTGGATTTAGCGCATCAAAATTATAACTGACGCCAGTATTTAAGGATATTAAGTTTAGCCCTATATTAGGCGATTTTATTAACCCGTTTGAATAGTGTGAGATCAATATTCCAATATGAGCTTCAAAGGCCTTAAAAATTCGTTTTCTCTTATAATTGAATCCAACCGTTGTATTCGCTAACAAATGTGATCCGAAAGCATTATTTTTATTATTATTTTCCAGATCAAAAGGATTGGTATTATATACGATACCCTGGCCTATTTTTAAATTAAATTGATTCTTTTTTGCATGGTTTCCGAAATAAAAAGTATAATTTATTTGTAGTCCAAAGGCTTTTCCTAAAATAGGGTTTTTAAAATCTTGATAAATAAAAGAATATCCATAATTAGGGTAATTATAATGCGCTAATTTTTCATTTTTAGCCGTATTTTTTACATTCCAATTTAACATAAATCCATCAGGATGACTTATCGCTAAATGCGAAATTTTATCCTTATGTTTAATTACATTTCCATAAAGATAATCTATCTGAAAAGCATAATGGTTATTCTTCTCTTGTTGAGAGAATAAAAGACCACATAGAAATAATAGGAGTATAAAAAGGATTTTCTTCATACCATTCTAGTATTCTAAAAATCAAAATACCAATTAAATACATCAGTCCTCAAACCAATTGTAAACCATGTAGTGTTTTGCTTTGAAAAATTGGTTGTTTCGGTAGTGGGATCAAAATTACGAAGTGTCAATCCACCAAAGAACTGTAAATTAGTAGCAGGGTTAATAACATAACCTGCCTGTAGATCGGCAATGAAAATACTGGTTTTATTACCTTGCAGCAATTCAATGCCCGTATTAGCAATTCGGTCGTCATTACTCAAATAAATATCACCTCCATAATTTGATCCGTTAGTATCAAAACCTTTTTTACCCACCGTTAATTTGGCATTACCAAACCACCTGTCTTTTTTATAACGGGCTATACCAATAGCTTCCCAGAAATTACTTCCCCAAAGATGACCCAATGGTTGATTGAAATGGCCATAGTTGAGTATAGGATTAAAATGCCCATAGGTATATGGTTTTACCATATTATATTCTCCCTGAAGGGATAAATGGTCAATATTGAAGGCCTTGTGATATTTAAGCCCCAATTGCAAGGCAAATTTATTTGCCCAATAGCCACTTCCATCAAAAAATTTCCCTACAGTCAATTCATCTAAAACAAATTGAGAATATGCAGAAACATTGTTGGAGAACTTGTACTTTGCATTGAGTCCAAGGATGGCATTGCCAGCCTCAGATCCCCTGGTAAACTCAACGGCTCTATAAAAAATAATAGGATTGAAGAAGTTAATATCAAAGCTTCTATCATTTTGTTGGCGTGTAATTACCGCTTCAAACAAACCAATATTTAATTTTTTATTGACATTCCAGCTCAAATGATGTATGGCTACATATTTTCGAGGACTTAAATTATCAACACTAACTTGAGGCCTTACATCATCTAACCACATCCACAAATTGGTATATTTAATTTTCCAGAATTTTGTACTTATTTTTAAATAAGGGTAAGGTGAAGCGACATCAGAGAGCATCATTGACCTATAACCATCTCCAATAAAATTTTTACCATGCCCAAATTGAAAGTTAAAAAATTTATTTGGGGTATAAGATAAATAGGCTTCAGCTACAGGATAGTCAAAACCTCCTTTTTGAAGCCCTTTTCCTTTCCCTCTACCAGGAACTGTACCTGTCGCACCTAAGGGATTATTAGTTCTTATAAAATCATTGATATATTCAGCAAATCGCCCTTGACTTTCGTAAAAAGAAGAAGAAAAACTAAATTTATCTAGACCACCTTGTATTTGAAAGCCCCTGGTATTATTATAGGTAAAGTCAACATCTGAATTGTCTTTACCTAATTGTAAATCAAAAATTGGATTTACAGTAAACCAATAATCTTCTTTTCGAACTTTAAAAAGGTGCTCATTCCATAGCTTTCTACCTACCCAGGATTCTTTATTTTTAAGTAATCCCGTTTTTTGTGCATCTAAATCTATGTATTTTGTCGCTTCACTATATTGAAATGGTTTAAATCCTGTATGCGTATTTTCATTTGTATCATAATAAAAACTCAATTCGTCATAACTTTGGTGGACAAAAGGAATATTTAATTCACTTTGATGCTCAGGGAACTGACTCATTGTAAAGGGTTTGGCAAGATCCTTTTCTATTGGTTTTTTTGCAATCGGTTGGGTAGTTACGACTTCATTTTCAACTTCTTGCTTTTGAATAGTTTGAGGAATTTCTTGAGCGTTTAAAGGGATATTTACGGGCATTCCAAAGCGCATTTCAATAGGCCTACCGTTATAAGTAGCAGGTTTAGCTTTTGGTAGTTGAGCAAAAACTCTACGCGCTTCATTTTCCAATTCCTCATAAGCTGATCGGACATAAAGAACTTCAAATAATCCTTCCTTAGTTACTAAAAAAATAACGGTAATTGTTCCTTTGTAGTTGTCGGCCGTCACACTATCGGGCAGGTTAAATGCAGCGAGAACGTCTTTCGTCAAATTTTTATCGAAACAAGATTCTAATGTAATTTCATCATTAGAATCACATCCTTTATAAACAGGATACATATCTTCCTGAGCGATAGAAACTTTCGATACTAATAAAATTAAGGTAATGATAATATGTCTTTTCATCTAAAAAATTACTTGCGGCTAAAGTAGAACTATATTTTTTCTACTGTATTATTTTTTAACTGATATTTTTCGTGACTTTCGGGGCAGGCAGCTATTCCGTTTTCATCAAAGTGTAAGCGATGTCCATTCTCACTTATCCAACCTATTTGTTTAGAAGGATTGCCAACTACCAATGCATAGGGTTTTATTTCTTTAACAACAACAGCTCCGGCTCCAATAAAGGCAAATTCACCAATATCATTTCCGCAAACTATGGTAGCATTTGCTCCAATACTTACTCCTTTTTTAACCCGGGTTTTCATGTATTCATTTTTGCGATTAACCGCGCTTCTGGGGTTGATGACATTCGTAAATACCATTGAAGGGCCTAAAAAGACATCATCTTCACAAATTACTCCAGTATAAATAGAAACATTGTTCTGCACCTTCACATTATTACCTAAAACCACATCAGGTGAGACTACTACATTTTGGCCGAGGTTACAATTCTCACCTATCGTACAATTAGACATAATATGGCTAAAGTGCCAAATTTTAGTTCCGGCCCCTATGTTACAATTGTCGTCTATGACAGCAGTTTCGTGAGCAAAATAATTTTTTGTATTCATTTTTAATGGTATGTGAATATTACACTTTTGTTGGATGCCAGGTGGTTTTTACCTCTTGTGTTTTTTCAATAAAGTAAGGTGATTGAGATTCATCACTATCCCAATTTGTCTTTTTATAAAAGACAGTTCTTTTTATATTATTACTTGCCAATTCACCGATAGTTTTGATGTCATTTTCTTCTTTCCCACAAAATATCATTGCATTCACATCCATATGTGAGGCCATATGACTGATCAATTCATTTTTCTTTCCGGTAAGCATATTCACCACGCCACCCGGTACATCAGATGAATTTAATACTTCTGCAAAGGAAATTGCACTTAATGGTTTGCTTTCAGATGCCAGGGCAATTACAGTATTTCCACCGATGATGGCTGGAATTAAGGCAGAGACCAATCCCAACAGGCCTTGCTTTTCAGGTGCTACTATTGAAACTACTCCAACGGGTTCTAGATTTGAAAAATTAAAATGGGAGCTTGACACAGGATTAACAGTACCGAAGAATTGTTGGTATTTATCACTCCATCCTGCATAATAAACCAAGCGGTCAATGGTAGTTTTTACCTCTTTTTGAGCAACTGCTTTTGACTCTCCCTGTAGCATTAATTCTGCAATAAATTGTTCTTTTCTGCCTTCTAACATCTCAGCAATACGATATACTATTTGCCCTTTATTCAAAGCAGTAGCAGCTGCCCAAGACTTTTGCGCTTTACGTGCAATTACAACGGCATTTCTAAAATCTTTACGGGAAGCCAAACACATATTGGTAATTAAATTTTCCTTACCATCCTTAAGTGCATAATATCTTCCTGATTCTGTTCGTGGAAATTTACCACCTATATATAGTTTGTATGTTTTATGTATATCTAACCTGCTCATACTTATTAAAATAATTTAATTCATTAATAATCTACTCAAACTTCACATAGGGTTTTAAGCCGTGTAATCCTCCCTCTCTGCCAAAGCCGCTTTCTTTATATCCGCCAAAAGGTGAAGTTGCATCAAATTTGTTAAAAGTATTCCCCCAAACTACACCGGCATTCAATTTTTGAGTTAAATGGAATATTTTCGATCCTTTTTGAGTCCATACACCGGCAGATAAACCATATGGTGTATTATTTGCTTTTTCAATTACTTCTTCAATAGTTCTAAAAGTTTGGACAGTTAAAACCGGCCCAAATATTTCTTCTTGAACAATACGATGCGATTGAGAAACGTTTAAAAATAAGGTTGGTGCACACCAGTTTCCTTGTTTCGGCAATGAGCATTCGGGCTGATATATTTCACTACCTTCATTCAATCCGATTTGGATATAATTTTCAATAATTTTCAATTGCTTTTTAGAGTTGATGGCACCGATATCGGTATTTTTATCCAGAGGGTCTCCAATAATTAAAGTTTCGATTCTATCTTTTAATTTTCGGATAACCAAATCGGCAACAGATTCCTGTACAAATAAACGTGATCCGGCACAGCAAACATGGCCCTGATTAAAGAAAATAGCATTAATAATGCCCTCTACAGCTTGATCCATGGCGGCATCTTCAAAGATGATATTGGCACCCTTGCCTCCTAATTCAAGTGTCAGTTTTTTATGCGTGCCCGCAGCTGCTTTTAGAATGTACTTACCAACACCCGTTGAACCTGTAAATGCAATTTTATCAATATCAGGATGGTTGACTATAGCTGCACCTGTTTCGCCTGCACCAGTAATAATATTAACGACTCCTTTTGGGATACCACTTTCGTGGATGATTTCAGCTAATTTCAAAGCTGTAAGAGGAGTAGTCTCGGCAGGTTTTAAAATAACCGTGTTTCCGGTGGCCAAGGCTGGAGCAATTTTCCATGCGGCCATTAACAATGGAAAATTCCAAGGAATTATTTGCCCAACCACGCCCAATGGTTTAGGATTCCTATTGGGAAAAGCATAGGTTAATTTATCGGCCCATCCCGCATAGTAAAAAAAATGATTTGCTGCAAGTGGTATATCAATATCCCTGGATTCTCTTATGGGTTTACCACCATCTAAACTTTCAATTACGGCAAATTCACGAGCGCGTTCTTGTATTAATCGTGCAATTCTAAAAATATATTTTCCACGTTCTTTTCCTGTCAAAGCTGACCAACTTTTAAATGCTTTTCGAGCGGCCGCAACGGCTTTATCGACATCTTTTTTGGAAGCCTCCGCGACTTGGGCTATTTTTTTATTATCAGACGGATTGACTGTGTCAAAATACTTACCATTTGCAGGTTTTATAAATGCACCATCAATATATAGATCATATTGTTTTTTTACATGAATATGATCTGTATTTTCAGGTGCTTCATGATATGTCCAAGACGCTTTAAATACCTTTTTATTTTTGACTTTATGCATAATTGATCATAATTAATCGTTTGAAAAATAATTAATAGATTGATAAATACCTGTTTGAGATTTGACCAGCTGCATTAAAATATCATTCGCCAAGCTACTCGCTCCAAACCTAAAATATTCTTTAGTCATCCATTTTTCACCTAACACTTCATTGAGCATCACTAAATAGTGCAAAGCAAGTTTTGAATTCGAAATGCCTCCGGCAGGTTTCATACCAATCATTTTACCTGTTTTCAGGTAGAATTCTTTAATGGCGTCTAACATCACATAAGTAACTTGCATGGTGGCAGCCGGTTGTATTTTGCCTGTTGAGGTTTTTATAAAATCTGCTCCGGCATACATTGCTATTTCACTAGCTTTCCTTACATTATCAAGGGTATCTAATTCACCGGTTTCCAAAATTACTTTTAAATGTGCCTTGCCACAGGCCTCTTTTATAGCAGCAATTTCATCAAATACATATTGGTAATTACCCGCCAGAAATTGCCCACGGGAAATAACCATATCAATTTCATCGGCACCTTGATCAACTGCAAATTTTGTATCGTTTATCTTAACATCTAAATTCGATTGACCACTTGGAAAAGCAGTGGCTACCGATGCTACTTGAATATCACTGCCTTTTAATGCCTTTTTAGCGGTGTTGACATGTGACGGATACACACATATTGCTGCAACCGTAGGAATATTTGGCAATGTGTCATGCGGGTGCATTGCTTTATAGCACAACTGTTGCACTTTCCCTTTCGTGTCTTTGCCTTCAAGTGTCGTAAGATCAATCATACTCAAAGCTAATTTTAAACCTTCAACTTTTGAGGATTTTTTTATGCTTCGGGTACAAAACCGTTTGACACGTTCGTTAACACCGACTGTATCGTAAGTTGGTAAATTATTTAAATTCGGAATCATTTAAATTGTTTAGATAATCAAAATTACAAATTATATTGTGATTTGTTTGAACAAAAGAAAGAGATTACAGGATTCTCTTATATAAAAAATTCATGTATTGATGACAAATTTGTCATCAATACATGAATTTTGAACAATTAATAAATGATTCTATTCAATGAAAAACACGATAGGTAATGTGTATTTTACTCCAACGGGTTTTTTACGTTGTTTTCCTGGAATCATTTGAGGTAGTTTTTGCACCACTCTAACAGCCTCTTTTTCTAAATTTTTATGAGGAGATTTGGCGATAATATCTGTTACGCTTCCGGTTTTGTCTATTGTAAATTGTACATAAATTCTTTGTCTGCCTGATACATTTAATCCTTGAGCTAAACCGGCATTGAACTTTTTCTTTACAAATTTTGAGATTTTTTTTGTAAAACATTGTTTGGTTGCCAGGCTATCCAAGTCTTCACAACCGGGAAAAATGGGAGCTTCTTCTATTCTTATAAATGGTAATGTTTCGCCATCATCAATATCAAATGGTGCTTCTACTATAGAATCTATTACGTTAGTTATGGGTTCATCATCAATTAGAGGACTTAATACTTGTATTGTTAATTCGGTATCATTAGGCTTAATTATAGGGTCAATTATAGGAACTTTATTTTTTACTTTAGGTTGCGCAATAGGGTCTTTTACTTTTTCAATGGCGAAGATGGGATGATCTATAATAACATTAGGTTCATCAATAAGCGTAAAATCATGATAGATTACTTTTTGTTGGGAAGTAGTAAATTCTAATGCCAAATAGACTACTAATAATGCCAGTACTAAGCCTAGTTGTAAAAAAAGGATTGAACTTTTTTGGAATTTCTCGGAATGGTGTTGATGTTGAGGGTTTTTTGAAAAATTCATATGGTATAATTTAAAATGTTAAAATTATGTTAACATCAATAAATATACCAAACCCCTAACTTTGAGGTTAGGGGTCTTTATAGAATCAATTATTATGAACACTTTTTATCTAACTTCCAACGTAATAGGGAGAGTGTATTTAATATTTACCGCTTTACCACGTTGTTTAGCAGGAATCATTTTAGGTAGTAGTTGTACTACTCTTACTGCTTCTTTTTCTAATCGTTTGTGCGGACCTCGAGCTCTAACGTCTGTAATATCCCCTTTATGATTAATTTTAAAAAGTACGTATACTTTTTTCTTGCCGGGGTCGAGACCTAGTTCTTCGGCAAGGCCTACATTATACTTTTTATTGACATGCTCTCTAATTTTCTTTTGTAAACATGCTTTACGTTGCGCTTTAGAGCCCTTACAACCTGGAAAAATAGGAGCTTCTTCTATAACGGCAAAAGGTACTTCTTCTATTATTTCTTCTTCCTCTACTACCTCATCTATATCAGATATGTCAACTACTTCTACAGCTTCACTTTCATCTGTTTCAGTTGACTCTAACACCGTCTCTTCAATTTCAGCTTTATCTTCAACTATTTCAATTACCTCAGGTGCCGGAGGTGGAGGTGGAGGAGGTTTAATGAGTTCAACACGTTCGGTAATAGGAATTATTTCTTCTATTGTTTCGTCGTTTATATTGCCTATTAAATCATCTATGGTGCGCTCATAGACCTTGTGCTCAAGAGAAATATATACAATTAATAAAGAGAGAACCAGGCCTAATTGTATAAAAAATCTACTATAATTCTCTAACTTGACATTTTCGTTTTTTTTAACTTCCATGATAAAAAATTTAAATAATTAATTAAAATCATTCACTTATACAACGGTCTATTATTTGTTAAAAAACAATTTGAAGACCAGGTTTTAATTGAATTGCCATTGAATAATTAAAATTCTCTAAGTAGTATATATTTACTTTTCTTAAAGTAATACGAAGGTCTTACATTTCAGCATTAAAAAAAATGACAAATATCATGTGAGTTTGTGGTATAGAATTTAGACAATAAAAAAAGGCTCAATATCTAGATATTGAGCCTTTTTTTATTAAAGTAATTATATTGTTATTCTACAAGCAATGTTATTGGAAGTGTATATTTTACCCCAACAGCTCTCCCTCGTTGTTTCCCGGGAATCATTTTTGGTAAGAGTTGTACTACCCTAATAGCTTCTTTTTCTAACCTTTTATGAGGCCCACGTGCTCTTACATCTGTAATAGAACCTGTTTTGCTAATTTTAAATTGTACATATACCTTCTTTTTACCAGGGTCTAAACCTAGATCACCAGCCAAACCAGTATTGTATTTTTTATTAACGTGTTTTTTAATCTTACTTTGAAGACAAGCCTTTTTTTCTGCTTTACTACCTTTACAACCAGGAAAAACGGGAGCATCTTCAATAATGGCGAATGGTACATCTTCAAGCACCTCTTCCTCTTCAACCACTTCTTCAATTTCTTCAACTTCCACTGCTTCATTCTCGTCTGTTTCAGTTGACTCCAACACAGTTTCTTCGACTTCTTTCTCATCTTCAACCACTTCAATTACTTCAGGAGCAGGAGGTGGAGGTGGAGGTGGTTTTATTTGTTCAATACGTTCTGTAATTGGGATATCTTCTTCAACTTCTTCTTGAAGGTTAGCATCACCTAAATTACTAATATCACGCTCAAATGTTTTATGTTCAATTCCAAGGTAAATCATTAACAAGGCAAGAACTAAACCAAGCTGTAAAAACATCTTACTGTAGTTTTCTAAATTTGCTTTAGGATTTTTTTTAATTTCCATCTGTAAAAAAGGTTTATTTGTTTGCTAATTTAATAAATATTATGATTAATGCAAGTATTTTTTTAGTTCTCTAAAATATTCGCATTATTTTATCAAATAAAATTGCGGCCAAAAACACACCCGCAGAATTTGCAATAATATCATAAAAATCTGCCTGTCTGTGAATAGTTACTGCGTTTTGTAATACCTCAATAATTATGCCGTAACTAATTAGAATGAAAACTATTAGGAGTTTTTTGAATTTTTTTGGTCTATGATCTCTAAACACATATAACCAACTAAAAGACAATAATAAATACGCGAAGAAATGTCCGAGCTTATCTGAATTACTAACTTTTATTATGTGAACACCTTTGACGGATATTAGACTTATAAATGCAATAAAAATTGTTAAAAAAATAGCAATACGCAAAGCATTACGCTCCAATAACTTCTTTATAGGCATCTGCATCAAGTAAGTTTTCGATTTCAGAAGTATCGCTTATTTTTACCTTAATCATCCATCCTTCACCATAAGGATCGGTATTTACTTTTTCAGGATTACTTTCCAGATCATCATTAAACTCAATTACTTCCCCAGTAAAAGGCATGAACAGGTCTGAAACGGTTTTGACCGCCTCAACTGTACCAAAAACTTCGTTACTTTCAACCGTTTCATCTAAAGTGTCAACGTCGACATAAACAATATCTCCCAGCTCGCTTTGAGCAAAATCTGTAATGCCAATAGTAGCAATATCTTCCTCTATTTTAACCCACTCGTGATCTTTTGTGTATTTTAATTCTAATGGAATATTCATATAGTTTGTAAAAAATGATTATGCGAATTTAGAGGATATAAATTTAATTTCCAATAGTATATCGTATACTTATTCCGGCATTGATCGAATTTCTTGGAAAAGTAGTAGAAATTAAGAAGCGGGATGAGTTTTGATCATAGAAAAATGATGCCAAAAGGTTTTTATTCAACGCATAATCTGCAAGAAATTTAAACGATACTAATTTTTGCCCTCCTGTTATCTGATTATTATCAATATCTATTGATCTTATGACCGTTGAATTATCGCGAATGCTAAAATCTGCTTTTAAATTGATATCTCCTTTAAACGTCGTAGTTCTATTACCCGTTTTCATTTTCAATTTGATATCCTTAAATCGATAACCCAATCCGAAAATATACTCTTTACCTCTAATTTCTGTTACCGTATTATTATTCATATTTAAGTTCAATGTTTTATCCCTTTTTACCTGGGCACTTACTGAAAATGAATTTTTCATACGCATATCAACTTTTAACAATGGCGAAAATTCTTCGGTTAAATTGATACCTGTAAATATTTTTTCGGGTTGGTAATTACCATTGAGGTCAGGATTTGAAAATGGTAAATTTGGATCTGCTGCTGTCGCTGGTTTATATAGTAGGTTATTATTATAACCAATAATCGAATAATTTGAACGATATCTGTGCTCCAGTGTAAAACTTCTAAAACGTTTTTTAAACCATTTGTATTTCATCAAGCCTTTATAGTTAATACGCCAATTAGGAATAGGAATACTTCTAAAAGCACTGGTTTTGACTTTACCCGCATCCTTACCCGAATATGCCGCCAGAAATGCCGGCAATAAAACCTGTTGACTGTTTTCACCAAAACCATTTGGATCAACACCAGTGGGAGCCTGAGCGGCTAATCTATTTGCAATTATTGCCCTGTTGGCTTTAAATTTTTCAAAAGTGGCATCTCCATTGCCATCAAATGCATTGGAAAGCATAAAATAACTAATGCTGAAATTACCTATTTCACTGATTGGAAGCCCTTCATTAAATTGACCAATTAAATCACCAGACTCTCTGATAACATCTATTTGCTGAGATCGATTCCTGGTAAATACCCTATTGGCTGATAGCTCAATATCCAAATTTTTAAAAGGCCTTACATCGGCATTTATGTCGAGCTTATTAAAATGTGTTGTACTGTAATTCTTAGCAAAAAACGGGTCTGCTGTGCGGCCGCCAAAAGTAGTTGTATCTCTGGTAACAAGCCAGTTGTTAGCAACCGCTAAACTCCTAATATCTTGCTGGCTTCCAAAAACAAAACCCAGTGTTGGCGCCAGACCACCAGAGTAATTATCACGGCCTAAAAAACCGATCTCGGGTAGATAACCAGGTAAAATGGTGCCATTATTTTCGGCGTAGGCTATTTTTATTTTTTTTACTGATGTTACCACGTCCACCAATCCTTGTACTATTTTTTGACCCGTAGTTTTATTCTTAGTATTTATTACCCTTGACCTGGAAACGAGCTGTTTTGCTATTTTAGACTTGTCTTTTTTGGCATCTTCCTTTTCTTTTTTTGTTCGTTTCTTCTTCTTTTTAGCAAGGTCTAAAATACCTGTTTTTTTATAGAATTTGGTCATATCCAGATCGGCAGATAGCGTATGCGTATTGGCATTTTGTATGGTATTTCCAACACTACCAACAAAAGATCTTGAAGCTGCTTGCCAGTCAAAATCAGCAGTATAACTATAGGTGGCATTGACAAAATCAAACCATGATATGTTGTTAATGGGTATCCTATATGTAGCATCCAGGGTTTGATGGTATTGGTTGGGCCTTCCAATGGTAAAGAAATTATTGAATATTCTACCATTAGTTATATCACCATTTGAATCTTTTTCGAATTCATCATGAATATAATTATTGGCAGCTCTAAATGTGAATTGTAGAGATTTCGTTAAATTATAAGCAATATTATAATCCCAATCAAACATAAAGCGCCGTTGTGTTAGCTCTGGCAATGGTACAGCTGAAAGAATAGTACCTAATGGTCTGGACAATTGTTGATTAAAACTTCGTATAATATTTGAATTCACAGAAATCGAAGTCGGCAACGGGTTAATATTAAAAGCTTTAATAAACCTGAAAAGGCTGTTTTTATCTAAAAATTTAGAATTTTTTAAGGGTTCGAAAGATTTGGGTTTGAAACCGTAGTTATAGTTGGCAGAAGCTCTTACATTTTGATCAATAAACCGTTCAACATTATAATCTTTATGATAGGTATCATTGTACGCATATGATACTGATATATTTTCAATATCGTATAGACGTTGTTTTTTCTCAGTGTCAGCCCTTTCTTTTCTTACATTGATAAGATTGATACTTCTTCGTTTTGTATAATCTCTTGAATTTTTACTGTTCGGATTTACATCTTTCGCATCTTCAAAAAGGACATCCTGATACTGAGGATCCCATTTAGGATCTCTAAATTCTTCGGCAATACTATAATTGAACGGAATTTTAATACCTGCCTTTTTAGGGAGTAACTGCCCTAAATTTATATTGGTGACAATATCATATTGTTTCACATCTTCAATGCTTCTTTCGTTGACACTTTGGTCTATTGACCCGAATCCTTTCGAGCTGGCCCTACCGGAAACCGAGATATCTGCAAAATCTGCAAAATTAGCATCGGCGTTTACCACAGCGGCCCAGCCGCCTTCATTATCAAAATCAGTAACACGCAATTCATTAAACCATAATTCGGCACTTCTGGCACCATTGCTATCATTTCTTACACCTAACATAAGTGTTCTTAAATTAGACAAGTTCGGGTTTCCTTTTACTCTCATAACTGCATCAGGGTTGGAAGCTAAACTAGGATATAATTCATTAACAGGAGGGGCAGCTGCATCATTAAATCGCTCTAGTTTTAACTGACCCAATTGTCTTAATTGGGCATCCAATCTATTTTTCCAAATACTATCAGGAATTGTTTGTCCTTTTTCTGTGATCCTTAAAGGAAGTTCTAGCTGATAATAATTATCACTAATATCACTACCTAACCTAACAATAGCGGTTAGCTCATTATTACCTGTACTTGAAGGTTGTGTAGGAAGGTTTGCCGCATGTATAAACATTTTTAAATTATTAAACATGCGCATGTCAAAACTGGTATTTTTAAATACGATTCTGGTTTGGTCTTCCGGCAAGTCGGTTACCCTAATTAATAAGGACTGTTCATTTTGTGCCTGAATGGTAGTTTGGCCCTGTAACCTTTCTCTTTCTAAACCCGGAGGTAGTCTGTATGGGACAGGATCTTTTCTTTCATTCTCTTCAATATTAACAACTCCAACTTCAAAGTTTCTATTTTCAGGTTCAGTTAATTTATCAGGTACGCTCAAAGGGTCACTGTCATCAATGGTCGTGGTAAACCGTCTCCAATCACCCCGTACTAATTCTAACTCGCCAAAACGCAAGACTACAGGTATTTTAAACCTCGTTAAAAACATACGCATGAAGCGGATGGAATTAAAATCAGAAATACCTCCAATCGTTTGATCAGGGGTGTTGATAGGAATTCTGAATTGATACCATACAGCTGTCTGTGTATTACCATTAGCTAAGGTTACAGTCACTTCTTTTCTATCAATTATATTATTTTGACCGATAACTAAGCTGTCAGGATCTAATGCTACTTTGTATTGAAAGTAACTCTCAACAGCACTCATAGTTTGGTCTTTATTGATATCTTCAATATCAGGAAAAGAGGTAGCTGAAGTAGGAAAAGATTCCGTTGAATTATTGATGGTTGGTGAGTTTCCTTGTGTTCTGTTAAAATTTCTATACCGGGTCAAGATAGAAGCATCGGCAGCATCTAATTCACCACCTCTAAAGTAGTTGTAGTTATCATTTGCAGGATCTTCAGTATCAAAAATTAGATCTATCTCTTTAAACCTTGTTCTTTCTTCTTCATCTGTCAATCCGTCCAGGCCTAAATCCTGATTCGGCCTTTCTTCATCTTTTTCAGTAAATGCATAAATTAAAGATTGGTTAATAGGGACATCAAATAATGGTGGACCGCCATCGGGTGTTGATTCAATATTTGTACCTGGAATTTTTAAGCCATTGGCAGGTAAGCCATTTTCATACATTCGCCTGTCATCCTTTATAATATCTTCTGAAATATTCCCTAAATTAAAATAGAGTTCACCTCCAAAATCAGCCGGATTTGGAGTTTGAGGGCCTCCTTCGAATTCATTAATAGAATAATTTTGATATGGATCCATTAACCAAAATTGAATGTACTCAACATTCGCCTGTTGAAAATCTGTGGTATTCAAGGAGCGCATAATTCCTCCCCACCGAGTATCAGGATCAGTAAATTTATTAGTATTTGAGTCAAAATTAGCGGTGTCAAAATTATAGGAACCACGCTCTTCTGGATAATAAGCGAGATCAAAAGTATTTACAATATTAGATTGTATATTATCTAATTCTATTTCGGGGAATAATTCTTCAAAACTCACACGGCGTACTTCATCCCTGGAAAGTTCATTATCGTCAATATTATTGGGCTTTAGAGAATTTCCATAAAACAATCTATCAATCGTGTACCAGGCTAATTTTGATCTTTTTTTACCAAAAGATAAAAAATCTGACTCATCATCGAATAGCAAAACAGGTTGATCTTGAGGTACACTCGCTAAAAACCATTGTCTTGAAGAGCCAATATCCAAAGGAATCTGAGAACCTTCAAAATCATCGATATAGGATGCTACTTCCCCAATTACACCACCATTCCTATTCTTTGATGCTCCCGGTAGTAAATAAGCGGCTTCAGCCCGAATGGAAAAATTTGAGGCAACATCAGTGTCAATATTAGGTAATTTATTTACCCATTTGGTAAATTTTGGCACTTCAGTTTGATAGGTTAAGTTAAATCCAACTATCGTATTATTAACAGATTCGGAACCGAATTGCATTTTACCAAAGGATCTTTCGCGTAAACTTAAAAGGGTACCGCCAATAGCAAAGTCTTCAGAGAAAATATGCTGCACATCAATTCCCATAAAACGACGTTGCTGTTGACTAAAGCCGGTATTGTTTTCAACCGATACACTTATAGGTGCATTAGAGGCAACAAGGTTCGGATTGATGATTTGGACATTCCCTATTTGGTAATCAACTACATAATCAACACCTTCTAAAAGTTCTCTTCCTCCCGAGGTTACAGTTACAGATCCTCTTGGTACGTTAAATGCACCTAAAGGGATTCCGCCCCTTGACTCTGATTTGAAATAACCTCTTAATAAATATTTATCTTTAGTTTGAAATTCATTTTGGGCTTGTGCTTTTGTATTATCATAAAGCTCATTAAAAACAAAAACATCATCAGACGCATCTAAAATATTATCCAAGGTAGATCCAAATGGTTGTACCGTTGGAAATACCACAAAGCCATTTTGAGAATTTATTGTGATACCTTCTACATAATCAAAAAACCCATCACCCTCAGGAACATCATTATTTGATTGATCTAACCTGTCAAGGCGTAATAAATTCAACAATGTTCTATTCTCTACACCGTTCGTTTGAGCATTTTGCAAAATATTCAGAGGTACGCCGGCAGCATCGTCCTGGTACATAACTTCCATTCTGAAGCCATCGGGCTGTAATTGGAATGCACCTATATCATATACGTTTTTCATCATTAGATTCCAAAGTGCGATTTTGGTATTAACGATTTCGCTACGTAATAACTTTACAACCAAATTGTCAGGAGCGGTGACGCCGTCACTTGATAATTCACCAACCCTGAATACATTATCTCCGGCAACATTACTATCGGTATATTCATAAGCAACGGCTAATATATCACTATCGGCCAACCGTCTATTTAACGTTATATAACCTAATTGAGGGTTCAACGTAAAGTCAACACCTAAAACTAATTTCCGGGCGTTTTCCAACACAGAATATCCTGTTCCTTGCTCTAGATTATAGATACTG
>Ga0209633_10001322_pt1 | contig 25727 bp, 13 predicted proteins | sample Cruoilmetagenom1_FD_187290 | JGI IMG/M metagenome (GOLD analysis project Ga0209633, IMG submission 187290) | Oil polluted marine microbial communities from Coal Oil Point, Santa Barbara, California, USA - Sample 1 (SPAdes) (version 2) | ecosystem: Environmental > Aquatic > Marine > Oil seeps ...
TGGTAAAGATCTGGATAATTGGACTGTTAAAATTAACGGACATCCCCTTAATGAAAATATTCATAATACTTTTAGAGTAGAAGATGGTGTGATGAAAGTCTCCTATGATGGCTATGAAAAATTCGGGAAGTCATATGGACATATATTTTATAAACATCCTTATTCAAATTACAGATTAAAACTTCAGTATAGATTTATTGGTGAACAAGTGGCGGATGGGCAAGAATGGGCCATGAAAAATAGTGGTGTTATGATTCATTCACAATCACCCCAAAGCATGGGCTTACATCAGGAGTTCCCCATATCACTTGAAGTCCAATTGCTTGGTGGTCTACAAGAAGGAGTAGAGCGTCCTTCGGGGAATCTATGCACTCCGGGCACTCATGTTATGATGAATAACGAGTTGATAACTAAACATTGTATTGATTCGTCTTCTGAAACTTATTATGGGGAAGAGTGGATTGATTTAGAAATCTTAGTAAGTAACGACTCACTTATCTCTCACATGATCAATGGCAAAGAGGTGATTAGATATTCAAAACCAACCTTGGGTGGTGAATTCTTGATTGATGCGAAGGAATGGAAGTCCAAAATCGGAAAATCAGTCACAAAAGGCTATATAGCATTACAAAGTGAAAGCCATCCCATTGAATTTCGTAAGATTGAATTACTAGAATTGGTTGACTAATAAAATCTTCATTATAATGGGGCATATATTATATAAAGATCTATCAATAAGTTAAATAAACAAATTATAGATAAGATTATTTCATATAGCATTAATTTTAATATTTTGTTATCATTGTAAAAAAAATAAAGATGGTTTACATTAGGAGAATTAGTTTACTATTTATTCTTCCACTACTTTTTTCTTGTGGAAGAAATAATAAAGATGTGAAACAAAGCACTGTTGATAAAAACAAGATCGAAAATATGACAAATTATACCGAACAGTTCAGGCCTCAGTTTCATTTTTCCCCTCAAAGAAAATGGATGAATGACCCCAATGGTTTGGTATATAATGATGGAGTTTATCATTTATTTTATCAATATTATCCTGAAGATATTGTTTGGGGGCCAATGCATTGGGGGCACGCAGTAAGTAAAGATATGATTAGTTGGGAGCATAAAGCAATTGCATTGTATCCGGACGACCATGGAGATATATTTTCTGGTAGTGCCGTGCTGGATAGTGACAATACTTCAGGATTAGGTACCGAAGATAATCCACCGTTGGTTGCCATATTCACTTATCATTTGATGGCTGGTGAAAAAGCTGGAAGAAACGATTTTCAAACGCAAGGCATTGCCTATAGTTTAGATAACGGTGATACATGGACCAAATATGATGGTAATCCTGTGATCGGTAATACGGGCATAAAAGACTTTAGGGATCCAAAAGTGTTTTGGGATTACCAAGCAGAGCATTGGGTTCTCATATTAGTGGCAGGTGATCATGCAAAATTTTATGAATCTGATAATTTGAAAGATTGGAAGCACTTAAGTGATTTTGGTAGAAATCAAGGCGCTCATGGAGGTGTTTGGGAATGCCCTGATCTGTTCAAATTAAAGGTTGAAGGTACAGATGAAGAAAAGTGGATACTTCTTATTAGTATAAATCCCGGAGCCCCGAATGGAGGATCGGGCACACAATATTTTGTGGGTGATTTTGATGGAAAAACATTTACAGCCGATCATAAAGATCATAAATGGATTGACATGGGAGCTGACAATTATGCAGGAGTAACTTATAACAATACGCCCAAAAATGAGCGGATTTTTATAGGGTGGATGAGTAATTGGAATTATGCACAGAATACACCAACAAAAGAATGGAGAAGTGCTATGACGTTGCCTCGTAAATTGTCCTTGATAAAAGAAGATAATACCTATTATATAACGAGTAACGTTGTCGAATCGTTCAATGATCGGATTTCCATTGTTAAGGAAGAAGAAAGCATTTCACTGGATAAAACATTTATGCTCGAACATCAGAATTATAACCAAAGTGAAATTAAATTTCAAACTGATCTATCAAAACCAATTGAAATAGCGTTTAAGAATCAAATGGGAGAAACATTGATTTTTGAAATAGATCCGGTTAAAAAGGAAATGTCATTAGACAGAAGAAAATCAGGATTGACAAATTTCGAAGTACGATTTGCAAATAAGATTCATTCTTTACCTTATATTGTTTCAGATAAAGTAGTTGATGTTAGAATTATATTAGATTGGTCATCTATTGAAATATTTGTAGATGAAGGAAAATATGTGATGACAGAACAGATATTTCCAACAGAATTCTATAATAATTTGCAAATAAATTCAAAGTTAAAAACGACAATTAATAATTTCAAATTAAATACAATTAAATCAATTTGGTGATAAAATAAAAAAAATGCTCAAAATAGTCTGTTTCGGAGAAGTTTTATGGGATATATTTCCAACATATAAAATAATTGGTGGTGCGCCTTTAAATGTTGCACTAAGACTAAATTCATTCGATGTTAAAACAAGTATAATTAGCCGAATTGGTAATGATGATAATGGAAGAGAAATTTTAGAATATATCAAAGAAAATAGGATGGATAATACTACCGTTCAAATTGATAAAATTCATAAAACGGGTTGTGTTAATGTTACATTAGACGAGAATGGTTCTGCATCTTATGAGATTGAACATCCGGTTGCCTGGGACAAAATTGAAATTACTGATAGGAATGTGGCAATAGTAAAATCATCTGATGCATTTGTTTTTGGAAGTTTAGCTTGTAGAGATGAGGTGTCAAAAAATTCTTTGCTGAACTTACTGCAGCATGCAAAATATAGAGTCTTTGATGTAAATCTTCGACCCCCATTTTATTCAATGGACTTATTATTAGATTTAATGAAAAAAGCTGATTTTATTAAATGTAATGATGAAGAGTTATTAGAAATATGTAATGCCTTGAATTTTAGATCAGAATCAATTGAAAACAATATTAAATCTCTGTCAGAATATACGCAAACAAACCAACTATGTATTACTTTGGGTAAAGATGGTGCAGTTTTTTTTAATTATGGAAAATTTTATAGGAATAGAGGTTATCAAGTACTAGTTAACGACACAGTAGGAGCAGGTGATTCTTTTCTGGCAACATTAATTAACAATCTTTTACTCAACTTAAAACCTATAGAGGCTTTAGATATTGCTTGTGCAACTGGCGCTTTGGTTGCCAGTAAAAAAGGAGCCAACCCAAAACTCACCAATATTGAAATTTTGAAACTAATGAAAAAAAGAGGTATTTGAATTGTTAAATACTTGATTACGCAATCGTTTTCGTAATTAAATTGGCAATCTAAATTGTTATTCTGGTTTAATTTAATGTATATTTATCACCGAATTATATATTTTTTAAAAAAAAACTAAAAGATTGCGTATTTCGTATTCTTTATTCCTAATCATTTAGTATAATTCAAACTAATTTAAACTAATTTAAATAATTATGAAATTTAATTTACTCAAACAATTAATGTTTTTTGTTATTATGCTATCAGGTAGTATAATATTTGGACAAACAGTAACGGGTACGGTAACAGGGGATGATGGCCCTCTACCTGGAGTTAATGTTATTGAAAAAGGTACAACAAATGGTGTCACTACAGATTTTGATGGAAATTACTCTATTGATCTGACTAGCTCTGATGCAGTGTTGGCATTTAGTTTTATCGGTTTTACATCGCAGGAGCAAACTGTAAATGGCCGTAGTGTCATTAATGTTCAACTCATAGTTGATGCACAAGCCCTGGAAGAGGTGGTAGTTATTGGTTATGGCCAAACTACAGTTAAGGATGCTACAGGGTCAGTTTCGGCTGTTACATCTGAAGAGTTTAATAAAGGGGTAATTGCCTCCCCTGAACAATTAATACAGGGTAAAACTGCTGGTGTACAAATAAGCAATTCGAGTGGTGAGCCCGGTGCAGGAATTGCACTGCGTATACGTGGGACAACTTCTGTAAGATCAAATAACAATCCGTTATTCGTCGTTGATGGTGTTCCATTGTCAGGTGAAGCAAGCTCTGCAGAAGGGAGCGATATTGGTTTTGGAACCAGTGGTGCTAAAAATCCATTAAGTTTTTTGAATCCTAATGATATAGAAAGTATAAGTGTGTTAAAAGACGCATCTTCTACAGCTATCTATGGTTCTAGAGGTGCAAATGGAGTTGTAATAATTACGACTAAAACAGGCAAAGGAAGTCAAGGAGGTTTATTTGAATATTCAGCAGCATTGAGTTTCGCAAAAGCTGCTGACACTTATGATTTATTGAACAGAGATCAATTTTTAGCGGGTCTTAATCAATTTGGCCTTGATGCCACAGCTAATGATTTTGGTAGCAACACTGATTGGCAAGACGTGGTACTTAGAAGTACAGTTTCTCATGATCAAAATATTTCTTATTCAAATAACTATGGAGACGGGGCGATAAGAGGAACAATTGGTTACGCAAAGCAAGAAGGGATTATTGAAAAATCATCTCTTGAAAGATTAACAGGAAGGGTAAATGCGAATCATCGTTTTTTAGATGATAAATTAAAACTTAATGCGCAACTTTCTATATCACAAACTAAGGATGAATCTCCACCATTATCAGGTAGTGCAGGTTCTAAAGGAGACCTTTTGGGGTCAGCATATTCAGCCAACCCAACATGGCCTAATGATCCAACATTTAATTTAGAAGGTAATAGAAATCCTGCTAACTTCTTAGCATATACTCAAAACGAGTCTGAGACTAACAGACAGTTATTAAATTTTTCAGCTGAATATGATTTTACAAATGAATTTACAGCAAAAGTTAATGTAGGTTATGATCATTCAAATTCAACGCGAGAGGCAATTGCATCTGCACTTATTGATAATGCAGAAAGCGGTACAAGTGGTAACGGGGCCGGATTTATTAATGATATTGAAGTCAGTAATAAGTTGTTAGAATTGACATTAAATTATAGTAAGGAATTTGAAAATTCTAAAATAGAAGCCTTGGTTGGATACTCTTTCCAAGATTTTAAAAGAGAAGGTAGAAATGTTGAAGGTTGGGGATTTATTTCTGACAATATGAATCAAATGGCTTCAGCTTTAACAGCTGCAGCAAATGAAGCGGAAGGAACAATAGATGGCTCTTTTCAGCAATATGGTTATGGTCCTAATTTACCAAATGGTTTTGTTAATAGATTGTTTCCAACAGCAACTTCTAATGATTTGAATTATACTAATTCAGCTGTAAGATCAGTTGTAGGAAACACTTTTGACTTTACCGATGAATTACAATCTTTCTTTGGTAGAGTAAATTATACAATTGCCGATAAATATTTATTTACAGCGACTGTAAGGGCGGATGGATCTTCTAAATTTGGTTCGGATAATCAATATGGTGTATTTCCGTCAGGAGCTTTTGCATGGAAAATTAACGAAGAAGACTTTATGGGAGATTCATTTTCTACTTTAAAATTACGTTTAAGTTATGGTATAACGGGTAATCAAGATGGTTTAGGACATGGTAACTTTGTACGAAGAGAGCGTTATGCAGATCCTGGAATAAGTGATGGTGGAGATGTTAACCCTCCTGGCCTTACTGCTGTATCTTTTGCAAATGATAAATTGAAATGGGAAGAAACGACTTCATATGGTATAGGTATCGACTTTGGTTTTGCGAATGATAGATTAACAGGAACTTTTGATTTTTATCGAAAAGAAACAACAGATTTATTATTAAGGACTACCTCTGCACAACCTGCACCTCAACCATTTGTGTTTGAAAATATTGATGCTACAGTGTTGAATCAAGGAATAGAATTTTCACTAGATTATGATATTATTCAAAGTGAAGATTTAAACTGGAATGCCAATTTCAATATCGCTTATAATGATAATGAATTACAAGACTTTGCTGGTGCGATTGAAGCCGGAACAATTCGTGGTCCTGGATTATCTTTAGCATTTTCACAAATACTAGCTGGTGGTCAACCTTTATTTTCTTATTATTTAAGACAGTTTGAAGGGTTTGATGCAAATGGGCAAGGCATATTTACAGGTGGAGTTGATAATCAAACATTTGTAGGGAAAAGCGCATTACCGGAAATTACATCTGGTTTTTCAACAAGTGTATCGTACAAGAATTGGGACGCTTCTTTATATTTCGCAGGTCAATTTGGACATTATGTATACAATAATACCGCGAATGCGTTTTTTACAGCTGGAAATTTTGGAACTGCAAGAAACGTAACTCCTAATGTATTAACCTCGGGTGAGTCTACTTCTGCCGAAGCTTCCGTATCTACAAGATTTTTAGAAAAAGCCGATTTTGTTAGACTACAGAATGCATCTGTTGCTTATACGGTACCTTTAAAGGAAGATGGGGCAATTAAATCCTTACGAGTATCAATTACAGGACAAAACCTATTTTTAATTTCAGATTACAGTGGTTTAGATCCTGAAGTAAGTACTAATCCAGACGATGCAGGGTTGCTTAACAATTTGCCAACTGCTGGTATAGATTACACAAGTTTCCCTAAACCCAGAACTTTTACATTGGGATTAAACATGACATTTTAAAATATAAAACATGAAAAGAGAACACAATAAATTAAAATTTTATAGCCTGTTAATGCTATTTACGGTGCTACTGTACTCATGTACAGATTTGAACATTGAAGGATCTGATTCTATTATTTCAGAGACTACTGGTGGTGGATTTACAGGAGTGGCTGATCCAGCCAGTTCTATTGGAGATTTATACAACAGTTTTTACAGTAACTTGGAAAGTCAGGAGAATTTAAACGCCATGAATGTTGTTACAACAGATGAGCAATTAATTCCTACACGTGGTGCAGACTGGGGAGATAATGGGATATGGAGACAACTTCATACACATTCATGGACACCAGCCCATTTATTTATTTTAAGAACATGGAACGATTGGAATCAGAATGCTTTTAGAGCTTCTGAAATTATTGAGACAAGTAGTACTACAGCTGCCGAAGCTGCTGAAGCTAAATGGCAACGAGCTTTAAGTATGTATCATATAATGGACGTTTTCGGAGTAGTTCCTTTTAGAGGAGTTGATGAAGGACCTGAGGTTGATCCAAAAGTTTTAACAAGAACAGAAGCCCTTGATTTTATACTAGCTGATTTAAATGATGCTATTGCAGGATTACCTAGTAGAGCGGCAGGAGCGGAAGCTTATACAGCGTCAAAAGAAGTTGCTAAATTTTTATTGGCTAAAGTGTTATTGAATAAACATATATATAATGGGTCTGGCTCTGCAGATAATGCAGATATGCTTCAAGTGATGACTCTGGTAGATGAAATTGCTGCTCAAGGTTTTGCACTAGAGGCGGGCTATTTTGATTTGTTTGCTACTGCACCAGATTCAGAATCTATTTGGACTATAAAGTCTTCTATAGGTAACAGAATTTGGAATGGAATGCACTATAAAATGACAGCCCCAGACCAGTCTGGCGGATGGAACGGGTTTAGTACATTGGCTGAATTTTACGATTTATTTGAAGGTGATGCTAACACAAATTATGTGGGTGATGGCCAGGAAGAACGTCGTGGATGGGTTCCGGATGCAGGTAATGCGGATAATACTACGAATTTTGGAATTGGTTTTGGTTTCCTTATTGGTCAGCAATATGATGAAACTGGCGCACCATTAACTGATAGACAAGGTAACCCACTAACACTTAAAAAGCAGTTTCCTGATATAGTTGGTAATGACGAAACTACAGGAATAAGAATTATTAAATATCACCCGGTAAACGGAGCATTTAATCAGCATCAAATTGCATTTAGATATTCTGATGCGCATTTAATGAAGGCCGAAGCTCTATGGAGAAGTGGAGGAGATCCAACTGTCCTTGTTAATGAATTAAGAACCTTGAGAGGTGCTCAGCCTATTACGAGTGTTACAGAACAAGATTTAATTGACGAAAGAGGTAGGGAATTATATATTGAACAATGGAGAAGAAATGACTTGATTCGCTTCGGACAATATACAAAAGATTGGGAATTCAAAAACCCCGCAGCTGTAGGTGATGAGACTAAAAATTTAATGCCTATTCCTGCCAGTGCATTACTATCGAATCCTAATTTAGTGCAGAATCCTGGATATTAATTATCATATATTTGAATTAGTAGAAAAACGTCCTTTTAATTGAGGGCGTTTTTTTATGATACTAAGGCTAAATAAATTTAATGTTATTTTATTAATAATAATTAGAATTCTCATATTCTTTTAACAGTTAATAATTATGAAATTAAACCACAATTAGGTAGCTTTGATGCCCATCATGAGGTGTGGATTATCTCACCATTACAACTAATAGTATTGACCAATTTCTAATTGAAAAACAAATATTATATGAAATTACGAGGATTCTTAAAACTTGGGTGTTTTTTATTGGTGAGTATATTTTTCTTTTCGTGCAATTCCAACAAAGGTGAAGAACAAAAAAAGGAAGAAAAAAAGAATACTCTATTTACATTGCTATCTTCGGAAGAAACCGGTATAGATTTTATTAATAAAGTTGTAAACCAAAAAGACTTCAATATTTTTAAATATAGAAATTTTTATAATGGAGGTGGAGTTGCTATTGGTGATATCAATAATGATGGATTACCTGATATTTATTTGACCGGTAATATGGTTCCAAATAGACTTTTTTTGAATAAAGGCAATTTTGTCTTTGAAGATATATCTGAACCTGCCGGTATTATGGGTAATAAACCTTGGTCAACAGGCGTAAATATGGTTGATATTAATCAAGACGGTTTATTAGATATTTACGTAAGTAATGCTGGGAATTTGAAAGGTAATAACCATAACAATGATCTTTATATTAATAATGGAGATCTTACCTTCACTGAAAGTGCTGCGGAATATAATCTGGCAAAAACAGGATTTAGTACCCATGCCACTTTTTTTGATTATGATAAAGATGGTGATTTGGATGCATATATATTGAATAATAGTAATATACCTGTAAGCAGTTTGGGATATGCTGAACAAAGAGAAGTCAGAGCCCAGGATTGGGAGGGTGTTCCGGCAATTTTTAGAGGAGTAGGCGATATGTTACTACGCAATGATAATGGTAAATTTACGGATGTAAGTGAAAAGGCCGGTATTTATGGAAGCCTTATTGGATTCGGATTAGGAGTTATGATAAGTGATATAAATGGAGATTTATACCCTGACATTTATGTTTCTAATGATTTTTATGAACGGGATTATTTATATATAAACAATCAGAATGGAACATTTACCGAAGATATTAAGAACTGGACATCGCATTTATCACTTTCTGCTATGGGTATAGATATGGCGGACATTAATAATGATGGTAATGCTGATATTTTTATTACGGATATGCTACCAGAAGGTGATCAACGTGTTAAATCTGTAATGACCTTTGAAGGGTACAATGTATTTAAACTAAAACAAAGTAAAGATTTTTATCCTCAGTATATACAAAATACCCTTCAACTGAATAATGGTAATGGTTCGTTCTCAGAGGTTGCCAATTATAGTGGTGTTGAAGCTACTGATTGGAGTTGGGCAGGGTTGCTATTTGATATGGACAATGATGGCTTTAGAGATATTTATGTTACTAATGGTATAAATCATGACCTAACTGACCTTGATTTTGTTGATTTTTTCGCCAATGAAATTATCCAGAAAATGGCACTAACAGGTAAAAAAGAAGCTATAGATTCAATAATCAATAAAATGCCAATTGCACCTCAACCTAATTATGCATACAAAAATAAACATGATATTACCTTTAGTGATGAGACTGAAAATTGGGGTTTTGACCTGCCAAGTTTATCTAATGGTGCAGCTTATGGAGATTTAGATAATGACGGAGATTTAGATTTGGTTGTTAATAATGTAAATATGCAATCTTTTGTTTATAAGAATAATACAGAAAAATTCACAAATCATAATTATATAAAACTAAAATTTGAAGGCAGCCGAAACAACAAATTTGGCATAGGTGCGTCAGTAAAATTGTATTACGATAATAATATTGTATTACAGGAATTGATAACATCTCGTGGATTTCAATCTTCTATGGATCATATTATGACCATAGGTTTAGGTAAAGCAAAATCTATAGATTCTTTGAGAGTAATTTGGCCGGATGATAGTACTCAGAAGTTAACTAATATAAAATCAAATCAACAACTTGTTTTAAAACGGGTAGATGCTAAAGAAAAATACGTTCTACCAAAAATAGATAATAGTAAAACATTACTAAAAGAATTAGATAATACTCCTTTGATAGCACATAAAGAGAATGTTTATATTGATTTTGATAACGAAGGACTAATCTCTAAAATGCTTTCACAAGAGGGACCAACATTGTCAGTTGGTGACATTAATAATGATGGCAATGAAGATATTTATATAGGGGGAGCTAAAGGTCAGGCAGGAATAATTTATCTAAATGCAGGTAAGGGTAAACTGAGAAAGACACAACAGAATGCATTTAGGTCTGATGCGAGTTTAGAAGATACCGCTTCTGCATTTTTAGATGCAGATGGAGATGGCGATGTAGATCTTATGGTTGGCACCGGGGGCAATCAATTAGGGGAAGGAAGTACCTATAAAACGCGCTTGTACTTAAATAAGGGAAATGGGACTTTCATTAAATCAAAAAATAATTTACCAGCAACCTTTAAAAACATTTCTGTGATTTCCCCTCATGATTTTGACAATGATGGTGATATAGATGTTTTCATTGGTTCGAGAAGTGTTGTAAGTACCTATGGTATAGATCCCGATCATATATTTTTAGAAAATAAAGGAGATGGAACTTTTGCAAATTCTACTGAACGTTTAGCATATGCCCTAAAAGATGCAGGTATGATTACTAATGCCATTTGGGCAGATGTTGATGGAGATAACAAAAAAGACTTGATAACAGTTTCAGAATGGGGAACACCAACCGTTTATAAAAATTCTGGTAAGAAATTGTCAAAATACCATACAGATTTCGATAGTCTAAATGGCGCATGGAATGTTATTGAGGCTGCTGATTTGGATAAAGACGGCGATGTAGATTTTGTAATTGGTAATCAGGGCAGCAATACTGCTTATAAAACTTCAGAAGAAAATCCGATGAAAATGTGGATTAATGATTTTGATAATAATGGTACTATAGAACAAATTGTTACTCGGAATTTTAATGGAAAAGATTTCCCTATCCATATGAAAAAAGAGCTAACAGATCAAATGGTTTCTTTAAAAAAACAAAACCTAAAAGCATCAGATTATGCAAAAAGATCAATAGACGAATTGTTTCCTGAAGAAATAATTAAAAATTCAATTATAAAAAAAGTTTCTCTTTCCGAATCAATTATTGCGGTTAACGAAGGGGATGGGAAATTTACTATTAAAAAATTACCCAGTAGAACACAATTCTCGTCTGTATGTGGAATTACCTGTGCTGATGTAAATAATGATGGAAATCTTGATATTATTCTAGGGGGTAATAATTTCGAATTTAAGCCCCAATATTCTCGTTTAGACGCTAATTATGGCAGTGTTTTATTAAATGACGGAAATCTGGGTTTTAATTGGCAAGATTATAAAGCTAGTGGATTCTTCATAAGAAATGAAGTAAAACATATAAAACAGTTTAAAGATAAAAGTGGCAAAGTCCATATAATTACAGCCATCAATGATGATAAATCTAAGGTATTTTCTATCAATGAATAAGCATATTATAGCTATTTTCATTCTAGTATTATTAATTGCTTGTAATAAACAAGGTGAAGTATTTAAAAATTCTAGAAGTGAAAAGACGGGAATTACTTTTCAAAATACACTTACAGAAACGGATGATTTAAACATTTTAGATTATCTATATTTTTATAACGGAGGCGGTGTTGCAGTTGGTGATGTTAATAATGATGAACTTCCTGATATTTTCTTTTCAGGAAACCAGGTTAAAAATAAGCTATATCTGAATAAAGGAGCTTTACAATTTGAAGACATTACTTTAAAGGCGGGTGTTGAAGGAAACAGCAGTTGGAATACAGGTGCTGTAATGGGTGATGTTAATGGAGATGGCCTGTTAGATATTTATGTTTGCGCTGTAGTTGGAATTAATGGATTTGATGGATTTAATGAACTTTATATAAATAATGGTCCTTCGGCAAGCTCAGGGCAAGTTACCTTTACAGAAAGTGCGGCTAAATATGGGTTAGATTTTGACTCCTATAGTTCTTCAGCTGCTTTTCTCGATTATGATCTCGACGGAGATTTAGATATGTATATTTTGAATCATGCTGTGCATACACAAGAATCTTTTGGTCGAGCCGATTTACGAAATAAAAGAAACTATCAAACAGGTGATAAGTTAATGCGAAATGATGGAAATAGATTTGTTGATGTTAGTGAGAAAGCAGGTATTTTTGGAGGAATTAATGGTTATGGTTTGGGGATAGCTGTAGCGGATTTTAATCAGGATGGATATCCGGATATTTTTATAGGAAATGATTTTCATGAGGATGATTATTACTATTTAAATAATGGGGATGGTACATTCAGAGAAAGTTTAAAACAATATTTTGGACATACTTCTCGATTTTCAATGGGGAATGATGTAGCTGATATCAATCATGATGGTTGGCCGGATATATTATCGTTAGATATGCTTCCAGAAGACGAAAAGGTATTAAAATCTTCTGAAGGAGATGAAGACATACAAACCTTAAAATTGCGTACAGAAAGATTTGGATACCATTATCAGTTTACTAGAAATATGTTACAAATTAATCAACCAAATGGAAAGTATGCTGAGGTAGCATTACAAAGCGGTATTGCTGCAACAGATTGGAGTTGGAGCGGGCTTTTTGCTGATTTTAATCAGGATGGAGAGCAAGATTTGTTCATTTCTAATGGTATTCCTAAACGTCCGAATGACTTAGATTATATTAATTTCATATCTGATGAACAAATAAAGAAAAAATTAAATAATACGAAGCTAGTTGACCAGCAAGCTTTAGATATGATGCCGTCTGGCGCAACACATAATTTTATTTTTAAGGGAACAAAAGATATCTATTTTGAAGATAGATCTCAGCAGTGGATTGTTAATGATACACTCATCTCCGGAGCTACAGCCATGGGTGATTTTGATAATGATGGAGACCTTGATTTAGTTATTAATAATATTAATAATATGGCTAGTTTATATATCAATAAAACTGATAATAAGTCAAATTACCTCAAATTGAGGTTCAACTATATTGATACTAACCGTTTTGGAATTGGCACAAAGGTTTTTTCATACCACAAAGGAATACTTCAGTATAAAGAATTATACACTGTAAGAGGTTTTCAATCATCTTCAGAACCGATTATTCACTTTGGGTATGATAGTCAAGAAAAAGTAGATTCTCTGAAAATTGTTTGGCCTGACAAAACATATCAAATATTAAAAAATGTGTCTGTAAATCAAACCTTAACGGTTACTCCCGACAAAACAAAATCTTTTAATTACAAATCATTAAGACCTAAAGTACGTAAAATATTCAGCAAGGTTAATGATAACTTAGGTGTAAATTTTGTTCATATTGAAGATAATTACATTGATTTTAATCGACAAAAACTGATCCCGTATCAGATTTCAGACCGTGGTCCGGCTATTTCTATTGGAGATATTGATAATGATGGTAAAAAAGATATTTTCTTTGGAGGATCTAAATTCAAACCTTCAAAAATTTACATACAAAAAGATTCATCATATGTCGAAAAAAAGATACCTTCAATCTCTATAGACTCAATTAATGAAGATGTAACGGCAATTATCGCAGATTTTAATAAAGATAACAAGAATGACTTATTCATCGGATCAGGTGGGGCTGATTTTTATAATCAAATGAAACCGCTACTAGATAATTATTATGTGCAAAATGATTCAACTTTTGAACGTAAGGAACTACCTGAATATTTCGAAAATGCTTCGGTCGTAATATCAAATGATTTTGATAAGGATGGCGACCTAGATCTTTTTATTGCAAATCATGCAGTTACCAATGATTTTGGAAAAAATCCTATTTCCTATCTTTTAAAAAATGAAAAAGGTAAGTTTACTATAGTTGAAAATTCATCTATTAGTGATGCAGGTATGTTAACCGATGCTGTTTGGGATGATTTCGATAATGACGGGTTTAAAGATTTAATAGTTATTGGTGAATGGATGCAACCAAAGTTTTTTAAAAATAAGAGTGGTAGTTTATCTGAGGTACATCTCTTAAGTGAAAAAATCAATGGCTTATGGCAGAGTATTATTCCCTTTGATATTGATGCCGATGGAGATATGGATTATTTGCTAGGTAATTGGGGTATGAACTCTAAATTTATCGCCTCTAAAAAGTATCCCATGAAAATGTACTATGCAGATTTTGATACAAATAACCAAACTGAGACAATTATTTGTACAGAGAAAGAAGGTAAATATTATCCACTTCTAGGTTTAAATGAACTTTCTTCTCAGTTAGTGAGTCTGCGTAAAAAATTCACTAACTATAAAGACTTTGCCGGTAAAAAAATTGAAGATATTTTTGAAAGAAAAATATTGAATAAGGCTACTATATTTGAGGTGAACGAATTACAATCAGGGTATTTAAGAAATGAAAATGGACGTTTTAGCTTTATCCCTTTTCAACCTGAATTGCAGGTATCACCAATTACGACTTTTCTTAAGTACGATTTAAACGGTGATGGAAAACAAGAAGTTCTAGCTGCTGGAAATTATTTTGGGGTAAAACCTTTTCATGGTCGATTCGACTCCTTTTCGGGAGCCTTAATAATGAATGAAAATGATGTAATATTGGGGCATCAAATTGGATTAGATTTGACCCAAAAATCTGTTAGGCATCTCGATATTATAAGCTTAGATAATGAACCTTATTTACTGATAACTATGAATAATGATAAGGCTCAAGTATATAAATTGAATAAAAGATAAATTGAAGAACGATGAAAAAACTAGCAGTACTATTGTTAATATTCACATTTTTAATTTCCTGCAATCAAAAGGAAGAATCTATTGTAATAACTGCAGACGATTATCACAAGTCTGTAGATAAAGTATCAGAAATTATGGTACATGATATTTTTTCACCTCCGGTAGCAAGTAGAATCTTTGCCTATCCAAATATTGCTGCCTATGAAATTATATCACAGTATAACGGTGAATATCAAACATTAGAGTCTCAGGTAAATGATCTTAAGGCAATACCAAAAACCAATGCATCAAAACCCGTCAACTATCAGCTGGCAGCATTAATAGCCCATATTGATTTGAGTAAAAGATTAATTTTTTCAGAAGATCGAATAGAAATATATAGAGATAGTCTATATCAAATATGGGAAGCTAAAAATTCTATCGAGTTTAACGCCTCAAGAGAATATGGTTTAAAAGTGGCAGAACATATTGCAGTTTGGATGGATAAAGACAATTATAAACAAACTCGAACGATGCCTAAATTTACGGTCAATTCAGAAGATCCTTCGCGATGGCAACCTACACCACCTTCCTATATGGATGGATTAGAACCTCATTGGAATAAGATTCGTCCTTTTGTAATTAATTCAGCAGATCAATTTAAGCCTTTACCACCACCTGAATTTTCAATGAAAAAAGGAAGTGAGTTTTATAATGAACTTAAGGAAGTATATGATATTAGTATAGATATAACTAAAAAAGGAGATAATTCTGAAGAAGTTGCTATTGCACAATTTTGGGATTGCAATCCTTATGTATCTGTAACTCGTGGACATCTAATGTTTGCAACAAAAAAAATAACTCCTGGAGCACATTGGATTGGTATAACTAAAATAGCATGTAAAAAAGAAAATACCGATTTTGATAAAACTGTTTATGCTTACACTAAAACTTCTATTGCGATTGCTGATGCTTTCATAAGTTGTTGGGATGAAAAATACCGAAGTAATTTAATAAGACCTGAAACATTAATCAATCAGCATTTTGACGAGAATTGGAAACCTGTTTTACAAACACCACCTTTCCCAGAATATGTAAGTGGGCACTCTGTAGCTTCAGGGGCTGCCGCGGTTGCTTTAACTGATCTCTTTGGAGATAACTTTTCTTTTGAAGATGATACAGAATTAATCTATGGATTGCCCATTAGAAGTTTTACTTCATTTAATCAAGCGGCAGATGAAGCGGCAATAAGCAGAATGTATGGTGGTATCCATTATAGGGCAGCTGTAGAAATTGGTGTAAAGCAAGGTAGGGATCTGGGTCAATTTGTTGTCAATAATTTAAAAATGAAGTAAAAGAGGATTTAGTTTAATCAGGTCATTTTATGAAAAAAAAGATAATCTCGATTATCGGGATCATACTTCTTGGGGTACTACTTTGGTATTTATTTATTAAACCCTATGATTATTTGGTTACGTTTAAAGCAAATACGTTTCCGGGTGCAGTTAATCAATCAATCAAAACATGGAACACTTCGTTAAAAAATGGTGTAATCACAGATCAAAAAGACATTGATCAGTTGGGACAGCAAATTACGTTCAACGATTCAATTTTTTCCTATCAATGGAAGATAAATTCTATAAATGACTCTACTTCGAATGTTAAAGTCTATATAAAAGACATAGATCATAGTTTGAAAAATAAAATTATGATTCCTTTTAAGGATACAGATTTTGAAAAAAGAACAAAAAAAACAGTATTCGATTTTTTTGAAAATTTAAATGATCATATTAATAATTTTAAAGTGATAGTTGAAGGGAAAAGTGAAATACCATCGACATATTGTGCATACGTATCGATTAAAACAGATCAATTTAAAAAAGCGATTGGGATGATGCAAAATTACTCACTTTTAAGCACACATATGGTTGAGAATGACATAGCACTAAATGGTAAGCCTTTTATTGAAATCACCAATTGGAATATGGAGAAGGATAGCATTCATTACAATTTTTGCTTTCCTATAATTAAAATTGATTCATTACCTCCCCACAAGTCAATTAAATATAAACAGTTTAATGCAAAAAAAGCATTGAAAGCCATTTATAATGGAAATTATATAACTTCTGACAGGGCCTGGTATGCTTTGATCGATTATGCTAATAAAAAGAATATCGAAATAGAGTATAGGCCGGTTGAGATATTTTATAATAACCCTAACTTAGGAAGTAATGAGTTGAGTTGGAAAGCAGAGATATTTCTCCCAATTAAATAAAAATACTTACATTTATCCAAACCCTACCTATGCGAACTAAACCATCTTTATCTTTTTGGCAAATCTTTAATATGAATGTTGGGTTTTTAGGAATTCAATATAGTTTTGGTTTGCAGCAAACTGCGATTAATCCTATTTTTCTTTATTTAGGAGCTCCAGAAGAAATGTTACCTATACTAAATATCGCTGGTCCAGTAACTGGATTAATTGTTCAACCTATTATTGGCGCTATGTCAGATAAAACATGGTCAACACGTTGGGGACGGCGAAAACCTTACTTTTTAATAGGGGCTTTATTAGGTAGTTTGTGTTTATTCGCATTCCCTCATAGTCCTGTGCTTTGGTTTGCTGTTGGTTTACTATGGATTCTTGATGTAGGAAACAATATGGCTATGGAACCCTATAGAGCTTTTGTTGGTGATAAGTTACCAGAAAAACAGCTTAGTTTAGGATACCAAATGCAAAGTTTATTTGTTGGTGCTGGTATTTTATTGGCAAATGGGTCTATTGTTTTGTTTCAATATTGGTTTGGTGGAGAATCTGTTGAGGAAGCAGGTACAATTCCACAATGGTTATATTATTCTTTTTTTATTGGTGCGTTTTTGTCTTTAACTACCATTTTATGGTCTGTTATTAAAACCCCTGAAATTCCACCTACTGATAAAGAATTAGATGAAATAAATGAAATTAAAGGGTTCCCTCTTAGAAAACGTATATCACAACCTTTTTTAGAAATTGTTGAAGCTATAAAAGAGATGCCTAAGTTTATGTGGAAAATTAGTGCCGTGTATTTATTCCAATGGTATGCACTTTTTATTTATTGGCAGTTTACTACCCCACTATTTATGTTATCTCTAGGATATTCTACGTCTGAGGCAGCTTCTCAGGCGGCTAAAATGAGTTTAACATATAATACGGTGACAATGTTAGTAGCACTTGCTTTAGTGCCTTTAACAACCCGTTTTGGAGGTAAAAAAGTGTATGCTTTAAGCTTGGTAGGCACAGCAATAGCTTTATTTGCAATACCTAATATTACAGATCCAACACTAGTTCTTGTACCAATGGTATTATTTGGAGTTGGTTGGGCGGCAATGATGGGAATTCCATATACCATGGTTTCAAAAATTGTTCCGCAAGACCGTAGAGGTGTTTATATGGGGATATTAAATATGATGATAGTAATTCCAATGTTTATTCAAACCTTAACTTTTGGTCCCGTTTATAAATATATATTAGGTGGAAATGCAATAAATGCGATGTTGTTTGCAGGTGTATTTTTTGTTATTGCTGCTGCTCTTGCAATGCGATTAAATATTGAATCTGAAGAAAATTAATAACAACTTAGATCTGCTTTTCAATTTATGAGATACCAAAAAATATCAATAGTTACATTTTTTTTGATTATTGATTGTTTGATTCGCTCAATAGTTTTAACAAAACACCATTGGTCCATCCAAACCCATCTTGTACCGGGTATTCTCCTCCTCCGGCTTTAAGACTTAGGTCATAAACATTGTATTTTTCAACCATTTTACCTGTATTATAATAGACCTTGGTATTAATTGAAATCCAACGTTTTTTGATCTCATCGGCTAATTGGGTCTGTTTATAATTTCTAAGCCCCTTAATGGCCATCCATTGAAGTGGTGCCCACCCATTCGGTGCATCCCACTGCTCGTTGGTATTAATTAATGTAGTTGTGAGACCACCAGGCTGTAAAAAATCTGATTCAATTATATTAGCAACTGCTTGCGCCGTTTTATCGTTTGCAATTTGAAAAAATAATGGTGCAACGCCGGCTAGTGAATAAATATTCGTCTGTTCCTTTTTAACAAAATCATAATCAAAATAAAACCCTTTTGTTTCTTCCCAACAATATTTCTGAATAGCATTTGCGCGTAGTTTAGCTTTTTCATTGAACCTTTTTGCATTTTCAAGATCGCCAATAGATTTATAAGCATTTTCTATCGTATTTTCAAGATTATACAATAAACAATTGAGATCTACAGGAATTATTTCAGTGGTATGAATTGTTGAAAGTGATTTACCATCGGCAAACCAACGGCTACTAAAATCCCAACCAGATTCTGCACCCGCTTTAAGATCACGATAAACATCTTTAACAGGTCGATTACTTTCTTTAGCAATTAACACATCTTCTTTGTAAGATTCTGGTCGTGGTGTTGGTTTATCATCCCAGTATCTATTTAAAATTGATCCATCTTCCATTCGAACTACACGACGATGGCTAAAATTTTCATTATCTAAATTTTCACTGCCATCCATCCAAAATGCATATTCCTTTTTTAGTGCAGGTAGATATTTTTTTAATACGGCATCGCCTTTATCTTCACTTAATAGATCAACTATTAATGAAAAAAAGGGTGGTTGTGAGCGACTTAAATAATAGGTACGATTACCATTTGGTATATGGCCTACAGTATTGATGAGATGAGCGAAATTATCTGCCATATTATCAATCATTTCGTGTTTGCCATCGGCTTGTAATCCTAAAATAGTAAAGTAACTATCCCAATAATAAATTTCCCCAAATCTACCACCGGGAACAATATAAGATTTTGGAAGTGCCAATAAACTTCCAAGAGTAATACTATCTGCTTGTCGGGTAAGTACAGGCCAAAGAGAAGAAATATGTTTTTCAGGACTATGTGTTTTGTCACTTTTGAAATTAGTTGAAAATTGCTTGGGAAGTTCAAAATTTTCTAATACAAATTTTTTCAAATCAAAATCCTTTGTTTCTTTTTGATTTTGATAATTTTTCAAAATTTGGTCAGTACTAAATTTAGGTGTACAATCTACAAAGGTTTTTGAATCTGGAAAGATAGTATTCAATTGAACATCTCGGAATAAATCTCCAAAACGTTCGTCTGGACTTAGTTGAGACTTGGTGTCATTATTTATATCAGGAATTTTTGCTGAGTTTTGATTCTTTTGACATGCAATAAATAGCAACAAGGATAATAAAATTAAAGTGTTTCTCATGTGATTGTTTATTAGAAAATAAATATAGCTATTCTGATTTAAAGGAAGATTCTCTGACAATTAGATTTGTTCTAATTTCAATATTTTTACTTGAAATAGAATTATTAGGGGCTTCAATTTCTTCTATTAAATATTTAACAGCAACGCTTCCAATTCTTTTTCCAGGTTGATCAATTGTGGTTAATTCAGGTTCTATAATTGTTGAACCTAATGAATTACTAAAACCTACAACAGCTATTTCTTCGGGTATTTTAACTTTGAATTTTTTTAATGTTTTTATTGCTCCAATAGCAGCTCTATCTGTTATAGCAAAAATGGCATCCGGTCTATTTTGCATTCTCAACAATATATTAGCCATCCTTTTACCATGAATTAGAGATATATCTTCCGTGCTTAAAATTATGTTATCATCAATTGGCAGTTCGTTATCTTGCAATGCTTTTAAATATCCGGCATATCTTTTTTTTGAAGAAAAAGAATTTTCTGTTTCTTTCAATATGGCAATTCTCTTTTTGCCAGAATTAATTAAATGCTCAACGGCATTATATGCGGCCTCTTCTTCATTTATTGCAATTTGAGTACATGGAATTTTATCAGAGACTTTATCGAACAAAACCAAGGGTATTCTATCTAAAGTCCTTAGTATTTGATCTATGTTCTTAGTTATTTTTGATAAAGACATTAAAATACCATCTACACCAAACTGCATCATTGTACTAAGCATTTCAGTTTCTTTGATAATATTATTATCAGATTCACAAACGATTACTCTATATCCTTTTAAAGCCGCTTCTTCCAGAATTCCGTTTAATACGGTAGACGTAAAATAATGGGTTATACTGGGTACTATTACACCAATAATATTTGTTTTACTTAATCTAAATCCTCTTGCAAACATATTTGGCACATAATTTCGTTTTAAGGCCAATTTTTTCACTTTTGTAATGGTAGATTCACTTATATCTGAGTGGTCATTTAAAGCGCGAGAAATGGTTGATATTGAAAGGTTTAATTCTTTGGCTAATTCTTTTAAAGTGGCGCTTCCTTTTTTCATATTCTTAAGGTTTATCGCAAACGTTTGTTTAAAATTAGGTATTTATTTTGTTATAAAAATACATTTTAGTTAATAAATTTATCCTTGCTCTACGAATGGCTAAAATTCAATGAGATAGTTGAAAATTTATATAAAATATAAGTAGTATGAATTGGTTAGATTATAGCATCATTTTTGTTTACATAATTTTCTTTTTAGGAATGGGTTTCTTTTTTAAAGAGAATAAAAACTCAAATGATTATTTTTTAGGCGGTAGAAGTATGGGCTGGTTTCCATTAAGTCTATCTACAATGGCTACCCAGTTATCTGCTATTAGTTTTATTTCTGCTCCTGCTTTTGTTGGTTTAAAATTAGGAGGTGGGATGAAATGGTTATCATTTGAATTTGCTGTTCCATTGGCAATGATATTTATTATGATTGTGGTTATTCCACCGTTATTTCGATCTGGAGTAGTAAGTATTTACGAATTTGTAGAAAAACGATTCGATGTATCAACAAGATTAATTTTAAGTATTGTTTTCCAAATAAGTCGTGCATTAGGTACTGGCGTAATGGTATATACAATAGCCATTATTTTACAAGCCGTTTTAGATATTGATTATGTATATACAATATTAATAATAAGTATAATTACCATAATTTATTCTTGGCAGGGAGGTATGAAAGCAGTAGTATGGGGTGATGCCATACAGATGATTATATTATTTGGAGGATTAATTATTTGCCTATATTTTGGATGGAATCTTGTTCAGGATTATGGAGGATTAGCAGAAGGTTTTAAACCAGAACGATTAAAAGTAATTGATTATAATTTAGGAATAGGAGAAGGTAATGAATATGGTTTTTTACCAATGCTTATCGGAGGCTTTTTCTTATACGTTTCTTATTATGGGTGTGATCAAACTCAAGCGCAACGTTTATTATCTGCGAAAAATGAAAAAACGATCAGAACTCTTTTAATGGCAAATGGGCTTTTACGTTTTCCAGTTGTATTAGTGTATTCCATTATGGGACTTATTATTGGTGGGTTAATAACGCTGGCGCCCGATTTTTTGGAAGAAATTGCACTAACAACTCAAAAACATTTTCCGGCGGAGTACGCTAAAAATGGTATTAAAGCAGACCTGATGATACCTGTGTTTATTGTAAAATATTTACCTCATGGACTTATTGGTATTTTGATGGTAGGTATTCTTTCTGCAGCAATGTCATCATTAAGCTCTACCGTTAATTCACTTTCAGCAGTAACAGTTGAAGATTTTTTCAATCGAGGGGAAAAGAAATTAAATGATAAACAATATATGTATATTTCAAAAGCTGCCGTAGTTTTTTGGGGTATTATCTGTATTGCTGCTTCATTTCTTTTTGGGGGTAGTAAAAGTGCGGTAATTGAAATAATTAATGCTATTGGATCTGTATTTTATGGTCCCGTGCTAGTGACTTTTATATTGGCTTTTTTCTCAAAAAAAGTAAATCATATTGGGATGAATACGGGTATAATTGTGGCAGTGTTAATCAATCTGATCTTTTCTAAAACAATGCAAGAAATGTTTAATATTGATCTAGGAGTGGAAATTTTTTGGATCTGGCTCAATTTCACAGGAGTAATTATTGCATTAGTTGTTGCTTATGTTGTTAGCGCTTTAACAAGAAACGTTAAAGTAAAAAATATTAAGACAATTGATTTTAGCTTAAAAAAATCGGACTTTTTTATAAAAGAAGTCTACATTTTAGCCCTATTTTTTGTAGCAATTTTAGTTTTTAGCTATTTCATTCCAACCTTATTCTCGTAGATATATAAATCTCATTCATTACTTATATGTTAAAGAAATTAGAAAAAAATACTATGATGAATGTCTTAATTGATCTTTATCAAGATCGATCAGAATGGATTTACTCAAATATTGAGAACTTAGTATCTAAGTATCAAACTAAAATTAATGATGAAGAAAATTCTCTTTCTGAAAAGGATATTATATTAATAACTTATGGAGATACAGTACAAAAACAAGGACAAGCCCATTTACAAACTTTAAAAGAGTTTGTCGATAATTATTGTTTGCCTGAAATTAATAGCACGCATATATTACCATTTTTTCCATATACTTCTGATGATGGTTTTTCAATAGCGGATTATTTTGAAGTAGATCCGAATTTAGGAACTTGGGATGACATTTCAAGTTTGTCTGAAAGTAGTAATTTAATGTTTGATGCTGTTGTTAATCATATGTCAAAATCTTCACAGTGGTTTCAGTCATTTTTAGCACAAGAACAAGGGTATAAAGATTTTTTTATTACTGTTGATCCAACAACTGATTTGTCTAAAGTAGTTCGCCCAAGAGCATTGCCTTTATTAACGCCTTTTAAGGATATTAACGGCATAGAAAGACATATTTGGACTACTTTTAGTGAAGACCAAGTCGATCTTAATTATGAATCTTCTGAAGTATTTATTGCTGTTTTAGAAGTGTTATTATTTTATATATCTAAAGGGGCAAAATTAATAAGATTGGATGCAATTGCTTTTCTTTGGAAAAAGATAGGAAGCTCATGCATACATCTTCCGGAAACACATGCTATAATTAAATTATATAGAAAGGTCTTAGAATCTGTGTCTAGTAATCTAATTTTTATTACAGAAACTAATGTCCCCCATGAAGAGAATATATCTTATTTCGGTAATGGCTATGACGAAGCGCAAATGGTTTATAATTTCACTTTACCTCCGTTGCTAGTATATTCTGTAATGGAAGAGAATACTAATGTTTTGTTGAAATGGGCAAAATCGTTAAAATTTCCGAGCGATGAAGTGTGTTTTTTTAATTTTACGGCAAGTCATGATGGTATAGGGGTCAGGCCATTACAAGGCATCATTGCAGATGAAGAAATTGCTAAACTAGCTTCTCGAGCGGAAAAACATGGAGGACAAGTCTCGTACAAAAATAATGGAGATGATTCACAATCACCGTACGAATTAAATTGCAGTTATATAGATCTACTTAGTGATAAAAATGAAGATGAAGAATTACGAGTACGAAAAATGATGCTAACTCAAGCTGTGATGTTGACTATGCCAGGTGTGCCTGGAATCTATTTACATTCACTAGTGGGTTCTCAAAACTTTTATGATGGGGTAAAAGAATCAGGAATTAAAAGAAGAATAAATAGAGAGAAACTTAATATTGAAAACTTAATTACTGAGTTAGCCAATCCTGAAAATTTAAGATATAAAATATATACTTCGTACAAGCTCTTATTGAGTATACGTTCAAAAGAAAAAGCATTTCACCCTTTCGGAATTGCCGAATATCTTGATGGTGGTAATGATAATGTTTTTATTATAAAAAGACAGCATAACAATGAAACTATCTATGCAGTTTATAATTTTAGCAATACTTTAGTCCAAATTAATGCACTTGCACCAACAGTATATGATTTATTAAATGATAAAAAAAAGATAGAAGAAAACTGGATACTTAAACCCTTTAATTTCTATTGGTTTAAGAAGTTGTAATAAATTATTGACTGTCTTAATATGACTATTATTCGTTTATCGCTATATTATCTCCTCAAACAAAGTTAAAAGTTTAATAATACTTTTTTTAAATGAAGATAGTTCTTGCACCAGATAAGTATAAAGGATCCTTAAGTGGAATTGAGTTTTGTGATATAACCGCGAATGCAATTTTATCAATCATGCCAAATGCAGAAATTATTAAAATGCCTTTATCAGATGGCGGAGATGGCACAATTGATATTTTAGATTATCATCTGGAAGGACAAAGAACTAAACTAAAAGTAAATGACCCTCTATTTAGGCAGATAGAAGTTTCTTATTTATACATTTCTTCTTCTGGTACTGCGTTTATTGAAATGGCGGCCGCATCAGGAATGGCATTGTTAAAAGCTGAAGAACAGAATTGTTATAATACCACAACTTTTGGAACAGGAGAGCTAATAAAAGATGCCATTGAGCGTGGAGCAAAAACTATTGTTTTAGGCATTGGAGGTAGCGCTACTAACGATTGTGGTATAGGTATGGCAGCTGCCTTAGGGTATAAATTTTTAGATAAAAAAAATAATGAAATTGTCCCTGTAGGAAAAAATTTAATTGATATTAAAAAAATTGATCACTCAAACCTAAATGTTGACCTTAATAAAGTTACGTTTAAAGTTGCTTGTGATGTTACAAATCCCTTATATGGTAAAAAAGGCGCGGCATATGTTTACGGTCCACAAAAAGGAGCATCAAAAGCAGAAGTTGATCTATTAAACATAGGTTTAGAGCATATTGCAAAAATAATTCTCAATCAATTTAATATTGATCTGCAAAAAATTAAAGGAGCGGGCGCAGCTGGTGGAATGGGAGGAGGGTCTTTAGTTTTTCTGAATGCTAA
>Ga0209633_10001323_pt1 | contig 25722 bp, 20 predicted proteins | sample Cruoilmetagenom1_FD_187290 | JGI IMG/M metagenome (GOLD analysis project Ga0209633, IMG submission 187290) | Oil polluted marine microbial communities from Coal Oil Point, Santa Barbara, California, USA - Sample 1 (SPAdes) (version 2) | ecosystem: Environmental > Aquatic > Marine > Oil seeps ...
GAGAGAACTCTAGGCGCGAATTGCTAACAGACCAAGTACCTTGACCAAACAAGTCCGCTTCTAAAATACGGGCATCATCAGCGGCATTAATTGGCTGATTATTGTCATCAGCTATTAATTCAGATCTCATTTTAAGTGATCGAACAAAAGCAAATAATAGCTTCCTGCCAAAATGAATTTTAATAATACTTCCCATTTGACCTATAGGATAAACCTGACCATCAACGGCACGTATTAACTCATTAACACTATCATCAATTTCTATACGTAAGCTATTACCGGTGACTTCTATAATTTTTCCAATCTTTAGTTCTTGTCTTGCCTGAAATATATTGCTCATTATACTTCTCCCGTATTAATGAACTTAGTCAAGCCATCAAAACGCCACCAGTCATATTCACTCGTTTCAGTTTCAGCTAATGGCGTTTTCGAAGCATGGTAAATACCAGATTCTCCAGCCACATATACTCTTGTCCCTATCTTAGAACAGCTTAGCCAGCTATCTAATGTCTTATTAATTACTACATCATCCGCAGACATTTCCTTAACAAAAGCAATGACAGTTGTCGAATTTCCATCACTTCTTAACGCACTTTCTATTTCGGAATTTATATGGTCATCACCAAAACTGTAACCACAAGTAATTAGTGTATTCTGTTGATTATTCATCAGGGTCTTTCTTAATCCCATAAATAAGCTGGCAAAGGGATCTTTCTGAGTTTCTACATATTTTGTTGCTTGAGGGTAAATCATAATATTTGCAGGGTCTGATAAATACTTTGCCCCATATCGTGCTCGTACTAGTCCAAAACGTTCATCTCGGTGCCAATCGATTGAGCCATGTAATTTATATAACTTGTAGGTACTAGAATCTAATGTAGTATTAGAGAACTCTTTTTCCGCATTCCAAAAACCTACGGCTCCACCAGAGAATCCATCACAAACATCCTTCTTGTATAGTGCTAAAGCATCTTCAAGCAACGTATCATAATTAGTGGTGAAGAATGTTGTTGTAGAACGACGCTCCATGTCCGACTGGCTCAACAGTAAAGCCCCGATAAATTCAAGGTGTGGATCTATCTCAACAATTGGACTTTCAGCTGTACCAATTTCTTCAACAATATCCAAATTAGCATTTGAAGCAACATAACCATATCTAACGATTCCACCAATGGCTTTAATTATTTCTATATATAGATTCTTCAGATGCTCTACTGAATAACTTATACCACCAAGATGTGCGATTTAATCTTTGGAGCGTTCAGCAATAGCCAGAAGATCTCCTAAATGACTCAGATAATGTTCTACATGTGAGTCTTCGCTTAGGTCAGATTTTAAGGAGACCAAAATAGCTTTTTCATCAGCACTAGCAGAATCATTAATAATTTTTTCAACACGATCTGTAAGGGGATACATTAAGGGTATCTTAGATTCGTAACTTATACCTGCACCGAAAATCCAATTCTGCCTACTTGGAGAGTTAAGGAGTTGCTTTAAGTTTTCTAGTTTATTTTCAAAATCTTCCATATACTTCCCTTTCTAGGCACGAAGTTACAACTGCAACCTGTCATTTTAGTTTCGTTGAGTATACATCTCATTTATGCCTTTAATAAACGAGTATATGTGAAGTAAAAATAGGACGCCCATAATTATATTATAAAAAAGAACCACTATTGCTGAATTTTGCACCGACTATATCCCCTTCCAAAGCAGCGAGCACCGCAGGAAATATTGGATCAGGATGAAGGTTGTTTGAGCGTAGCGAGTTTCCCTTCATCCCCATTATTTCTGAGGAGCACAGCGAACCCGTAGGGTGCTTTGGCGGGCGGCATTTCTTTGGTTACTTTCTTGTTGCTGTTGACAAGAAAGTGACTCGTTGCCATAAAACAATTACACGATGAAAGCACAATAATTCATGGCAAAGAAACAATACCACCATCCAAAATACCACAAAAATTAGCATTGGCACCCCCCCGGATTTTTAGTATCAGGAGTAAAAATAGGACATCCATGTGCCCGGTTTAGTCTGTAAAGGATGTTCCCGGTTTGTACACTTTAGAGGCAAAACCATATTTTTGTAGCAATAGTGCTTGATTTATATACTATGATTATGTCGACAATCTAAATTTATTCATAGTTAGAAAGGAGATTGACAGATGATTAAAAAAGTTATCTGTTACACGTTCAGTTGCCTAACAATATTCTTTATTTTATCAAACAACAGTTTGGCAAATAATCTGAGTATTAGTTTAGTGGATAACAAAAAAAAGCCACTGGAAAATGCGGCTGTATATGCTGTTCCTTTGACAACTCCCACAAAAAATATCAAGAGCACCAAGAAGGTAACCATACGCCAGAAAAATAAAACTTACATGCCGTATGTTTCAATTTTTCAAACTGGAACGAATGTGAACTTTTTAAATGAAGATTCGATAAAGCATCATGTTTACTCATTTTCAAAGGCTAAAAGGTTTGAGATCAAACTTTACTCAGGTAAGCCACCCAAACAAATACTGTTTGAGAAACCTGGTTTAGTGACTTTAGGCTGTAATATCCACGATAACATGCTGGCTTATGCTTATGTTGTAGGCACACCTCACTATGCTTTATCGAATAAACAAGGGAAAGCAGTATTGAGCGGTATTCCAGATGGTCAGTACTTGTTAAAAGTAGAGCATCCCCAACAAAAAAACGGAACAGCTATTCAAACGAAAATTAAGTTACCAGCCAAGACTACTTCATTTTCCTATCAACTAGCTCTCAAGCCACAATTGATGCAAACTCATCAGCGAAAATCGGATTATGGTTTTTTTGATGATGGTTATTCAGATTAAATGATTAATAAGATACATTATGTACCCTTAATAGTAGATAGTTAACAATGTTTGGCTTAAGAAGCTTTAGATCGCAGTTACTATTGATAGGAGCAGATAAAAGAACAACCAAAACTTAATCAAACTTTTATTTCCATTAATCTTAGCCATGTATCATGATAAGTAGTAATTTTTAAAAGTTAATCAGTAGATTATGAGTACATCTAAATTAGTGGTGCAATGTTTTTTCAATGTTTTAATTGTAGACTGAGTGGCACCCTCCCCAGTTTTGAATGATAGCTCATTAGCTTTTTTAACGACTGCTAGAATTTATGCAAAGATCGGTATCAGCGAAGTCTTAAAAAATTTAACGCAAAGAACGCAGAGATTTTCGCAGAGGTCACTGAGAATAAGAAAACTAGAGAAAAACTCTGCGAATCTCTGCGCTGTTTTTCTCAGCGTACTCTGCGTTAAAAAAGGAAGTTAATTCAGTGGCACCCCCCCTGTTTTTAATATCAGCAGATTTCTGTCGCACTCTCAACCGGCTGGTTTTTATTTTGGCTGAGCAAAATAAATGAACTCATAACGACAGTTATGAAAATGCTAAACTCAAGCTATGTCTTTCACCCTCGCCATTGACCAAGGCACTCATGCCAGCCGCGCCATTCTTTATGATATCAATGGCGAGATCATCGCGAGCGAATGGCAGTCGGTAGCACTGCAACGCCTTGGCAATGGGCACATCGAGCAGGATGCGCTTGAGATTCTACGTTCTATCGAATTCTGCATCGAACAATTACTGCAAAAAATCACCGCATCACAGCGCAAGCAAATTACCCAATGTGGCTTGGCAACGCAACGCTCGACACTGGTTCCCTGTGATGAATCGGGACAGCCCGTATCCGCCGCGATCAGCTGGCAAGATACCCGGGCCGCCGATATGCTCGAAACTTTGCAAGACGAAAAACAGCAAATTCAGGACATCAGTGGCTTACCGCTATCGGCACATTATGGTGCTAGTAAAATGCGATGGTTGCTGGAGAAAAAACACGATCAACAGCCGCATAGTGATTTGCGTTTACTGCCGCTGAGTAGTTTTCTACTGAAGCATCTGACCCGCAACGATGCATTTGTCGTTGATCCGGCCAATGCACAACGCACGCAACTGATGGATGTGCGTAGCTGTGACTGGTCGCAAGAACTACTGGATCTTTACGCTATCCCAAGAAACGTTCTGCCGGAATGTGTGACGAGCTGCCAATATTTCGGTACTTTGTTGGATACCGGCATCCCACTGACCGCTGTCAACGGCGATCAAAATGCGGCGCTGTTCGCTGCCGGAGTACCTGAGGCCGATACCGCTTATATCAATCTCGGCAGTGGTGGCTTTGTGCTGTATCCCATCAAGGAAGTACAGTTGCGAGCTCCACTGCTGACAAGCGTTGGCAACACCGATGCGCAATCATCCCGTTATTTTCTGGAAGGAACCGTCAACGGCGCTGGCACCGCTCTGAACTGGATCAAGAAGCAGTATCCCAAAGACGATTGGTGGGAACGATTACCGCAATGGCTGGCAGAAATCACAGAACCACCGATCTTTATCAATAGTATCGGCAATATTGGCAGCCCCTGGTGGTACACCGATCTGGAGCCGAGATTCTTCAATAGCATTGATAACAGTATTAATAACGACAGTGAATCGCATAGTATTGAGCAGCGTGCCGTTGCCGTGGTTGAAAGCATACTCTTTTTGGTGATGAACAATCTGGATTTGATGCGCGAATCAGCAAATATCCAACAACTCTATTTGAGTGGTGGCGTCTCACGACTGGATGGTTTGTGCCAGAAACTGGCAAACCTGGCTCAACTTCCCGTAATCCGCATTGAAGCAAGAGAAACAACTGCCAAGGGTATCGCATGGCTGGCGCATAGCGAACGACCCTTCTGGCCATACCACATCAATCGGACATTCAAGCCGCAAAAGGAAGCTGGTTTAACGGAGCGTTACCAAACTTTCACCAAGTATCTGGAAAACCATGAATGAAGGATCTTGAGTGATTAAAGACCCCCCCTTCTTTTTATATTTTTTAGTATAAAACAGGAGATGATGGCGATCTGGATTCAAAAAACCAGCCTGAAACACTCGTACCAACTCGCTTTGAAAGCCTTTCAAACAAATCTCTTTTGGGGTTAAAGTCGACCATTGTTTTTGCTTTTATTATTTCCCTGGCGACATAGGCGTCACTGCCAAAACCATCAATCAAACCAAGTGCTTTAGCATCTTCACCCGTCCAGAATAAACCACTGAATATATCAGGGTCATTTTTGAGGCGTTCTCCCCTACCTGCAACCACTGCATCAATAAAATGCTTATGGGTTGTTGCCAGCATTTTTTCTATAAATATTTTATCTTCTTCTTTTTGCGGCTTGAACGGATCAAGAATAGCCTTGTGCTCACCAGCGGTTAACTCACGACTTTCAATGCCAAGCTTCTGCATGGCTTCAACGACACCAAAGCTTTTCATGCGTACACCAATAGAACCAATCAGACTGGATTTATTAGCATAGATTTCATCCGCTGCAGAGACAATAAAATAGCCACCCGAGGCACAAAGATCAGACGCAACCGCAATCAGCTTTTTATCTTTATGAATCTCACGTAGTCTTTTTATTTCATTATAAATATAACTGGATTGAACCGGACTACCACCGGGACTATTACAGCGCAAAACAATACCCTTTACTTTTTTATCTTCAAAGGCATCCTGCAAGGCAGGAATAATATTATCGGCACTGGCTTCTGCACCCTGCAAAATAATGCCATTCACATCTATCACCGCGGTATAGCTTTTAGCTGCAGTCAAACGGGAATTTTTGGCAACTGATGCCGAAATTATTGCCAAAACCAAAAAGAAAAATAGCAATAAACTGGCGAGTTTAAAAAAGATGCCCCATCGACGCGAACGGCGCTGTTCCGTAATACCCGCCATGGCGACTTGTTTTAAAGCATCGATTGCTTGTTGATTGTCATTATTCATAGGATTACTCGCTGATACTAAAAAGTGGGGGGGGTGCCAATTCGAATTTTAACGATAATTAACACCCGTTAACTGTAGATTGCCTTCAATCTCGCTCAATATCAAGATTGGAAATGGAGCTTAGAAGGCAAATGATCTTTCAAACTTAGGAGATAAAACACTAAAAAGCTGAAAAGTATAATTCTGGTTCAGCTTGCCTTCTAGTATGTGCAAGATCAAGGCGGAAAATGTGAGCTTACAAGCGTAAGTGATCATTTACCAACGCAGAGATTGTGCATAGTAGAAGGTAAGCTGGACCAGAATCAGACGTTGAAGCGAAAATGTACTACATCCCCTTCTTGCATGATGTAATCTTTGCCTTCCAAACGCCATTTACCCGCATCCTTCGCGCCTGCTTCTCCACCGCATTCGATATAATCGTCATAAGCGACGACCTCAGCACGGATAAAGCCTTTCTCAAAATCAGTATGAATTTTACCTGCACCATTTGGAGCTGTCGCACCTACGGGCACAGTCCATGCTCTCACTTCTTTGACGCCTGCGGTAAAGAAAGTTTGCAAATGAAGTAACTGGTAACCAGCATTGATTACCCGGTTTAAACCTGGCTCTTCAAGACCAAGCTCTTCGAGGAACATTTCTAGCTCGTCTTCTTCCAGTGCCGACATTTCTGCTTCCATCTCAGCGGAAACAGCAACAACTTCAGCATTTTCTTTGGCTGCTATTTCTTTTACTGCATCGAGGTATGGATTGTTTTCAAAACCATCTTCAGCGACATTAGCGACAAATAGAATAGGTTTAATGGTAATTAGAGACAACTCTTTTAATAATGGTTTTTCATCATCTGTAATATTTGCAGATCTGGCTGATTGTCCTTCGGCTAGTTGCGCCTGTATTCTTTCAAATAGAACAACTTGCGCGATGGCTTCTTTATTTCCTGACTTAGCATTTTTAGCGGCACGTTTAATCGCTTTTTCTACCGCATCAAGATCAGCTAAAGCCAATTCGGTATTGATAGTTTCAATATCAGAGACTGGATCTATCTTGCCATCCACATGCACTACATCATCATTATCAAAACACCGCACCACCTGTGCGATTGCGTCTGTTTCACGGATATGGGAAAGGAATTTATTACCCAGCCCTTCACCGGATGCAGCTCCTTCAACCAGACCTGCAATATCCACAAATTCCATGGTGGTTGGCAAAATCCGCTCAGGATTTACAATTTTAGCTAACTCATTCATGCGTGGGTCGGGTACCGGAACTATGCCCACATTGGGCTCTATGGTACAAAAAGGGTAATTTTCTGCCGCTATGCCTGCTTTGGTTAGCGCATTAAAAAGGGTAGATTTCCCAACATTTGGAAGACCGACAATGCCACATTTAAAACCCATAATCTTTCCTTTAAATACTCACTCAGTGTGAAGTATATTCATTGCTTTTTGATTATCACCAACGATTATTTTATCCATGACGGCAAGCACACGGTCAATTGCATTGACGATTTCTATTTCATCATTTTGACCAGCACGAGACAGCACATAATCAGCAACCTTTTTACTATCGCCTGGATGCCCTATCCCAAAACGTAGTCTTAAATAATCTTTACTGATTTGTGCGTGTAAATCACGCAATCCATTATGCCCACCATGACCACCTGATTTTTTTAAACGGACACTGCCAACAGGTAAATCGAGTTCATCATATGCCACTAAAATCTGTTCAACAGGTATTTTATAAAACGATGAGATTTGATGCGCGGCCAAGCCACTTCTATTCATAAACGTAGAAGGCTTTAATAACCACACGCTTTGGCCTTCAATATTCGCTTTGGCTACTTCACCTGAGAATTTGCTGTCAGCTTTAAAAGTCGCACTATATTGATTTGCCAAGGCATCAATAAACCAAAACCCGGCATTGTGCCGGGTTTTAGCGTATTTTTCGCCTGGATTTCCAAGGCCGATGATAAGTTTTATTGGCTTATCAGACATTGCTCATCCTGGATATTAACCTTCGTTTGCATCACCATCTTCTGAATCAGCAGCATCATCAGTGGCTTCATCGCCTTCAGTCTCAGGAGCTTCTGGTGCTTCATCCTCAATAACCTCTTCAGCTTTAGGAGCCACAATAGAAATTACAGGTTGGTCATGGTCTTCACCATAAGATAACTGAGTTGATACAACACCTTCAGGCAAGACGATATCTGAAATATGAAGTGAGTCACCTAAATTTAGATCGATCAAATCAACTTCAACGAACTCAGGTAAAACACCAGGTAAACAGGTAATTTCAATATCTACCATATTGCGAAGTGTTTGACCGCCTTCCATTTTGACACCATGCGATGTTTCTTCATTCAGGAAGTGAAGTGGAATGGTTACTGTCATTTCAACATCATCTCTGACTCGCTGTAAGTCAACATGCAAAACTGTTGATTTTGCCGGATGACGCTGCATATCACGTAAAAAAACTTTTTGAGGCTTGCCATCTAGCTTTAACTCGATAATTGCCGCATAAAATGATTCTTCTTGCAGATTACGCATTAATTGGTTTTCTTTTAAGGTCAGAGACCATGCTGGTCGACCTGCTCCATAAAGAACTGCCGGTATTTTATTTTCGCGACGCAGGCGGCGGCTCGCACCCTTCCCCAGATCATCACGCATTTCAGCTTCTAGCTGATATTTACTTGCCATGTTACTACTCCAAAAGTAAGGAATCAGTTCTTATAAATACTTTAGAACCTATCCATAAACAAAAAATGCAAAACTCGCGACCAAGTTTTGCACAGTTAGCCAGATATAAATCTAGCGAATTCTTTAATCAATCTTCAACAACATGAGCAAACAAATGACTTACGGATTCTTCATTATGAATCCGGGAAATTGTGTCTGCCAAGATGTCTGCTACAGAAAGCTGGCGGATTTTAGCACACTTTTCAGCTTTTGCACTCAAAGGAATTGAATTTGTTACCACCACTTCATCTAATTTAGAATTAGAAATATTATCAATAGCGGGGCCAGAGAAAACAGGATGGGTTGCATAGGCAATTACTTTTTTCGCTCCATGCTCTTTTAATGCATCAGCAGCGTGACATAAAGTACCTGCAGTATCGGCCAAGTCGTCAATAAGTACGCATGTTTTACCTTTTACGTCACCAATAATATGCATGACAGCTGAGACATTCGGCTCTGGCCGGCGTTTGTCGATAATAGCCAAACCAATATTTCCACCCAGGCTTTTGGTCATTGCTCTTGCTCTGACTACACCACCAACATCAGGTGATACAACCACAAGATCAGGATAATTCTTTTCTTGAATATCTCTGAGCAATACTGCAGATGCGTAGATATTATCAACCGGAAGGTCGAAAAAGCCCTGAATTTGGTCGGAATGCAAATCGATGGTCAAAACACGGTCAACACGACTGGTTGAAATCATGTCTGCTACCAGTTTAGCGGAGATCGGAACGCGTCTTGATCTGACTCGTCGATCCTGTCTCGCATACCCAAAATAAGGTATAACCGCTGTTATTCGCCCTGCTGATGCACGATATAATGCATCAACCATAATCAGAAGTTCCATTAGATTATCATTGGTGGGAGCACAGGTTGGTTGAATGACAAATACATCGCGCCCACGGACATTATCGAGGATTTCGACATGCGATTCGCCATCGCTAAATTTCGCCACGGTGCAGTTTCCGAGTGAAACGTCTAATAGTTCTGAGACTTCCCGAGCGAGATCCGGATTGGCGTTACCGGTAAAAACCATCATCCTATCGATTTCTGACATGATCAATCTCTATATTGACTATGAATTAGAATTGGCACACTGTTTTTAGGAAAACAATGTGCCAACAAAGCCCAAACGTTTACATAACAAGTTTAAGCAAAATATGGCTGGGCCGGTAGGATTCGAACCTACGCATACTGAGATCAAAACCCAGTGCCTTACCGCTTGGCGACGGCCCAATAATTTTCAAAATTTCTGCGTATCAGCTAATGCCGTTATTAACGGCGATTGATTCAAACCTTTAGCAATAAATCCTTGCCACTTATTAGTGGTTTTATTTAAAGCCTTCATTACCTGTCTAGCTTCATTTTCTGATTCAAATGAAGCAAAAATACAACTACCTGTTCCTGTCAATCGCGCCGCTGAAAAAGTAGATAACCAGTCTATTGCTTTTGCAATTTGTGGGTACTTCTTTATCACTATCGGTTCAAAAACATTTAAAAAGTTTTTGTAACCACTGCTCTTTTGAAAGCGCGTTATTGTGAGGGCTTCACTATCTCGTGTCAATGCCTGATCTGCAAAAATTTCAGCCGTTGACACAGATATATCCGGCTGAATGACAATAAACCACTTCTCTGCTAACTCTATTGGACTTAAAATGTCCCCAACTCCTTCTGCCCAAGCTGCAAAACCATGAATAAAAACAGGAACATCTGCACCCAGCTGCAGGCCAATTTCTGCTAGTTCTTCAGTGCTTAATCCTAGTTCCCACAATAGATTCAAACCATGTAGAACCGTCGCTGCATCAGAGCTTCCACCCCCTATTCCTCCACCGATTGGAAGTTTTTTAGTGAGATGTATATCGACACCATACTTTACACCGCATTGAGATTGCAGTTGATTGGCGGCTCGTATACAAAGATCAGACTCAAGGGGAATTTTATCATTGTCTTTTAATCTTCCAATCTTGCCATCATCTCTAACGATTAATTGGATTTCATCAGAATAATCGAGAAATTGAAATACTGTCTGCAACAGATGATAACCATCATCACGTTGACCTGTAATATGTATAAACAGATTTAGCTTGGCAGGAGCAGGAAGATTAACTTGTTCTAGCATGATTATAAATACGAACTTGTTTCTATGTCCCTTGCCACTTTTTTGCAATTACTTTCAAATATAAATCATCCTTATTGCGTGTAAGCACTATCTTTTTAGGCATCGCATCAAACTTATTATTTACATATTTGGAGTAATTGATTTTCCAGCCCGCCTGATAAATTATTTGTGGGCGACCTTGCGCATCAAGTACCAGTTTATCAACTTTGTTTTGCGGAGAAGTCAAACCTCGCACCCAGTATTGTAATCCTTTTACAGGAAGGTTTAAGTTAGTCTGCTGATGTAGTAATCGTTCTTCATCCGAATCCTTATACATCTTGCCATCATTTGCCAGTAAAGTTACGCCATGAGTGTTCCGGTTTAGTTTTGCGACCAAAGCCCCCGTTAAAGGATTACTAATATTCATGGCATAGCGTGAGGCAGCCTGTTGCGCCCAGCGTAAACCAAATATCCAGTTTTCGTCAGAAAAACGCAATGATATTTTACTATTAAGATTCCAGGATTGTTTTTTTGATAAGAAATATTTTCGTTGCTTCCAGCCATTTTCTTTAACTGCAGTAGTTGCGGTTGACTCTACTGCTGGCTGCGATGTTGAATCGAATTGACTACATGAACTTAGAACAAATAAACTTATAGAAAAAATTAAAATATTGGATATTTTTAAAAACATGATTATCAGCCCCTGAATGAATAGTCCTACTTAATTAGTTACCATCCAGAGAGCATACCAATTGAGAACGCCTCAAGCACGAAATCTTGTAACTCTTACATCTTGTTATTTGAGAATAACCAAACACCAAAATGTAGAAGTTACAATCTTACGCACCTTATTCATTCTCAATAAAGCCTGTTTCTGGACGCTAACTAATTAGTAGTTTTCTTACGATTGAAGTTCACAAAAAAGATATTATCAAATTTCAGGCAAGGATTGCTTTACATTATTCAATTTTTTATTATTAGGATATTTTTTATAAATCTCATTATAAATATTCCGTGCTTGCTGATGCTTTTCTGCTTTTAATAAAGCACTGATCAAATGACTGGCAACTTCAGGGGTTTTAATTGAATCAAAAGCCTTTAATAGATAGTTTTCTGCCGAAGAAAAGTCACCCATTTTAAAGTATAACCAACCAAGGCTATCTTGGATAACAGGGTCATTTGGCTCTAGTTTATGGGCTTTTTCTATAAAAACTTTAGCCTCACTTAGACGTGTTGTATGAACAGTCAACATATAACCCAAGGCATTCAATGCATCTACATCATCTTTTTTGTTTTTAAGTATAAAGTTAAAGTCTTTTTCAGCTAATTTGATAGCGCCAATTCGAACATTTAACAAACCCCGATGGTAACGAAACACGGTATTTTCTGGAGAAAGGTCAATAGCCTTAGAATATAAACTTAAGGCACTTTCATTTTCATTTAAGTCAAAATATAAATCAGCCTCTTGCTTATACCAATAGGCTTTAACTCTTGATTTTTTAGCTTTTGTTTGCTGCAGACGAATTAAACTATGAGCCGCCGACAAACCTCTCAATTGTCTAGTAAGACTTATGGTCTTTTTGCGGGCATTCCCTAAGAAAGTACCCCCACTGACTTTCTCATAGCTTTTTAATGCTTGCTCAAATAAACCCTGAGCCTCTAAAACTTCACCGCGTAAATATTCCGCATCAAATTTATAGGATGCAGACAAATACAATTTGTCGATATTGATACTTGCATCATCCAATTCTAATTGATCGATTTGCAAAGCAATTAATGACTTTAACAATTCATAGTTATGCTTATGTTTTTCAGCAAGTTTCTTCAGGATTTCCAAAGCTTTATTCTTTTGCTTATCTTGTACTAACAATCGAACCAGTTCCAAACGAGTACTATCATTAGCTTCGCTCATAGCCACAATTGGCTGTAATAGTTTAATCGCCTGCTTCGTCTTATCTAGCTTGGATAAAGCCTTAGCTTTCATTGTAGTAACATCTACAAGATTTTGATTATTCAAAGCACTTATATTAGCCAATAATGATACAACCTTGTTATATTTTTTTGCTTTCAACGCCAGTGAAGCAGCAATAACGTTTTGCTGAACTTCACTTTCGTTTTTTGCATGATTTTTCAGGAACAAATTAAATACTTCAAATGCCTTATCGTGATGGGATTCAGCTGCCAATAAAGTACCAATAAAACTTAAGGCATCATTGTTTGATTTAATCTCCGAAGATTTAGAACCCCCTACTTCTTCCTTGGTATTCGTCGTTTCATTTTTAGCATTTTTGACTAATATATAAACCTTATCTATATGTTTAGCTGAATGTTCGAATTGATTGTTTCTTAAATGTAGTAGAGCTAGATACTGGCGAGCTTCCAAATCAAGAGGAGCCAGCTCAACCCAACGTTTCGCTGCACTTAATGCTTTTTTTAATTGACCTGTTGTCGTAGCTAGTTCTGTAGCTCTTTTAGAGACAGCAGCATCCTCACTTTGTCTGGCAACCTGCTGATAGTGATCGACAGCACTCTTTTCTTCACCAAATTGAAGATACAATTCGCCAAGCAAAGCATTGTAAATTGGAAGGTTAGCCTCTGAATCAGCATGAATATTCTTTGGCGCTGTCATACTGGCTTGTGTATTACACGCTTGTAAAGTAATTATTACAGAGCATAGAAGTAATGCATTCAGATAAGAATACAGGTAAGAAGCTACTTTGTTTAGTCCTTTAAACAAAATCATAAATAAAGCTCATCCATAAGTGAAATGCTTTTATAGTAAGACTATAGCTTATAATTATTAAAAAAAATTCAGTATCTCAATTAGAATAAAGCATCTAAAAGACCAGCTAACTGGTAATTAACTCGCTATGCACCTGTCCGAGAACTGTAGAGTTAGTGAGAGAAAGCATTTTTGAGGCAGATTTTTTTAATCATTTTTAGCGAATAATTGCTCTATTTGATGAAGATTAGTAGAAAACTCGGACCAATATTGCTTTTTCACAGTAGGCTTTCAGTTCTCGGACAGTCTCATAAAATCTCTCAAAATAAATCAAAATTCAAAAAAATGGACTAGACAGCTTGAGAGTTGTTCTAAGAGCAACACTTTCACGCTATAATTCCGCGCCTATGTCTTTACGTGTAATTGGAATCAATCATAAAACTGCACCTGTTGCAATTCGCGAGAAAGTTGCGTTTAGCCCAGAGGGGTTGAACAATACACTGATTGAGATTAAGCAAGACAAAAGCGATAAAAAAAATGAAGTCATCATTCTATCTACTTGTAATAGAACAGAGATCTATACATTTTCTGAATATACATTAGATCAAATGTGTAGCTGGTTAAACCATCAGGATGATGAATCTAAGGCTGAAATTCAACGATGCCTTTATGATTATTCTGAAGAAAAAGCAATACAACATGTCATGAGGGTTGCTAGTGGGCTCGACTCTATGGTGCTAGGCGAACCACAGATTTTAGGGCAATTAAAATCTGCCCTAAAATTAGCAACCGAACACAATACTGCAGGTACTACTTTAAAACGCCTCATGCAGCATGCCTTTTCTACCGCTAAAAAAGTACGCACAGAAACTAGTATCGGCTCAAACCCGGTATCCGTTGCATTCGCCGCTGTAAATTTAGCAAAGCAGATTTTTAGCAAACTTGAAAATAAAACTGCTCTGCTGATTGGCGCAGGTGAGACAATTGAACTTGTAGGAAAACATCTAAGCAATGCCAATATTGGCAACCTGATTATTGCCAATCGAAGCGTAGAAAATGCCACTAGATTAGCAGAAGAACTCGGTGGAAAAGGCGTTTCATTACAACAAATTGGCGAGTACTTACCAGACGCTGATATAGTCATATCTTCAACTGCTGCGCCTGTACCCGTTATCGGAAAAGGAACCGTAGAACGTGCTCTTAAAAAGCGTAAACACAAACCTGTTTTTATGGTCGATATTGCTGTTCCAAGAGACATAGAAGCAGAAGTAGCTGAATTAGATGATATCTACCTCTACACTGTTGATGACCTTAAATCAGTGATTGACGAAAATATCAAATCCCGTGAAACGGCTGCCAAACAAGGTGAAGCAATGATCGAGGGCGACGTTGAAACGTTTATGGGATGGTTGCGTGCTCAAGATCAAATGGAGTTAATCAGAAGCTACCGCAATAAAATAAACAATATACAAATCCAAACACTAGAAAAAGCACAAAAGCTCTTAAAGAATGGTACATCTGCTGATGAAGCCTTAAATTTCCTGGCTCACACATTGACCAATAAACTTGCGCATGATGCTACAGTTGCCATGAACAAGGCTGCACATTCAGGTGATCACAAATTATTAGAAGCTTCTGATAAATTGCTTAATTTATCTCAGGGTTTATCAACAGATTTTCCTGAGACTAAAGCTGACAAAAACAAGGAATAAACCAAAGTGAAAGCATCCATCATCAGCAAGCTCGATACCCTAAGCGACCGTCAACAAGAAATAACGGGCTTGCTAGCAGAACCTGAAGTCATGCAGGATCAAAACCAGTTTCGCCAGTTATCTGTTGAATACAGCCAACTTGAGCCTGTGGTTCAGGAATATCAAAAGTACTGTCAACTCATTGAAGACAAACAAACAGCAGAAGAAATGCTTGTTGATCCTGAGCTAAAAGATATGGCAAAAGAAGAGCTTTCAGAAATCAAAAAATCACTGCAAGGCCTTGAGCTAAATCTACAAAAGCTTTTACTCCCTAAAGACCCCGATGACGATCACAATATTTACTTAGAGATTCGTGCAGGAACAGGTGGTGATGAAGCATCGATATTTTCTGGTGATCTATTTCGAATGTATTCGCGCTTTGCAGAAAAAAACAACTGGCAGGTAGAAATAATAAGCCAGAGTCTAGGAGAGCATGGTGGATATAAAGAAGTCATTGCTAGAATTATTGGTAATGGTGCCTATTCACGACTAAAGTTTGAATCTGGCGCACATCGAGTTCAACGAGTTCCTGAGACCGAATCACAGGGACGTGTACACACTTCTGCTGCTACAGTTGTTATTATGCCAGAACCTGACGAGGTCGCAGCACAGGATATAAAAAGCAATGACATTCGTATTGACACCTTTCGAGCATCAGGCGCGGGAGGACAACACGTCAATAAAACAGACTCGGCCATTAGAATCACACATTTACCCACAGGAATCGTTGTTGAGTGTCAGGATCAACGCTCACAGCATAAAAATAAAGCGCAAGCTTTATCGGTTTTATCTGCACGCATTCTTGAGGGCGAAAGACAAAAACAAGACAAAGAACAAGCAGAAACACGCAAATCACTGGTAGGAAGTGGCGATCGCTCAGAAAGAATTCGTACTTATAATTTTCCACAAGGTCGAGTTACAGATCATAGAATTAATTTAACCCTTTATAAGCTTGATGAATTTATTTCGGGTTCTCTTGATCAGATTATCGACCCGCTCATTAATGAATATCAGGCTGAACAATTATCTGCGCTCAGTGAGACATAAGTTGAGAAGCATTAAAAAGACTATTTTGATTCATATGGCACCCCCCCCACTTTTTTTAATGAGCTTGCCGTTTCGTTGTTTGAAACGGGCAACTCAGTTATTAGTGTGCAACCGTAACATCAGCTCTAAAACGTCACTTTAATCATGATAAAAGAGCCCAATTCTATTAACGAATTGTTATCAAATGCCAGAGATAGTCTTAAACACACCTCAGACTCCCCTGCCCTTGATGCTGAGTTATTACTCGCTCATTGCTTAAAAAAAGAACGCAGTTATTTATATGCCTGGCCAGAGAAAGAGTTAAATGAAAAGCAGCTTAGCTGCTTCAAAGCATTAATCAGTAAACGATTAACAGACTACCCCGTTGCATATATACTCGGCACTAAAGCCTTTTGGACACTTGATATTATGGTGACCCCAGATGTATTAATTCCGCGCCCTGAAACTGAGCTACTGGTAGAAACAGCACTAGAAAAAATCAAATTAATTAAGCAACCCAATATCCTTGATCTAGGAACAGGGTCGGGAGCAATTGCGCTGGCACTCGCCTCAGAAAGAAAAGACGCGAAAATTATTGCCTCTGATAAATCTCAAAAAGCTTTAGATGTGGCCCAGCATAATGCAAAAAATTTACATTTAGCATCACAAATTAAATTCCAGCAATCAAACTGGTATTCAAATATCGACCGCGGTCAATTTGATCTAATTGTATCTAACCCACCTTATATTGAAGAAAACGACCCGCATCTTGAACAAACCATTAGATATGAGCCCAAAGATGCACTGGTAGCAAAAAATAAAGGTTTAATGGACATTGAAACTATCATTAACCAGAGTAGAAAATACTTGAAAAAGAACGGATACTTACTAATCGAGCATGGTTACACGCAAGGCTATTCTACTTTACAGCTTTTTTTAGAGAATAATTATGCCGATAGGAAGACACTAAGCGATATTAATGCTCTTCAACGTGTAAGCCTTGCCTGTTATAGCCCATCTCAAAATAAAAAAACCGCGCTCTAAGAACGTGGTTAAAAAGGATTAGTTCAAGACTAATACTAGAGAATTATCTCCAGCACATCTGTGCATTACCCGAAACCGAAACACCTTTCAAAGCTGTATTATTAATTGTGAATGTTCCACATGCAATATCATGTACTTGAGTTCCCTGTGGGGCAGCAGATAATGTATACGTGCTACAGGGACTAGCAGTAGTACAAGCTCCTGGGCCACTCGCTGTAACTTGGACTTGATAACTGTTCTGTTCCGTATCAATTGCATCAGTCGTGAATCCGAGGCTGGTCAAATCAGGAGCATAAGTAAGGTTCTGCACAAAGAAGCTCTCTTGTAATTGTGCAATCCTTAATAATTCAACCTTGGCATCAGAGCGTTTCCCCTTAAGCACCTGCTGCGTATAAGACGGGTAAGCAACCGCTGCTAAAATCGCAACAATAGCCACCGTAACCATTAACTCTATCAAGGTAAAACCTTGTTGTCGTTTTTCATTATTAAAATTTTTCATTATATTACCTTTTTTATTATTTATTCTTATTGCTCATTATCGATCCAATAAACCCGCGGAAATACATCAGGGGCTGCTACGCCTGCTGGCACCGGAGGTAAATCTATAGGACCTACCCTACCAACACGTATCACTGCAGGTCGTTCACAGTCACCTTTAACACAAGCACTTCCATCATGAGCCTGTAACTCTTTAAAAATTATCTGTGGTGTGCCCAATATTTCACCAGAAGTTTCAGCCTCATTTCTGTAAAGCGAACCTGATAGTAAATCCATAACATATAACCTTGCCTGATTAATATTACTAGGGTTACAAGCATCAGGGGTTATCGAAGTTGTGCCAAACGTTGTAAACATAACCTTATTCTGATAGGTCAACGCAGGGGCTAAAACTTTCTCACCTGTTGTCGAGGTTAATGTCTTATACCAGCCATAAAACGCAGGGTCTAGAATATTAACCCCTGTAAGAGCTGTGCTTGCAGTTAACTGACCCAGTGTAACTGTTGGCTTTGTAGGTAGCGCTAATACTTCTTTATCGTACAGGACAAAAAACCTGTTAGCCACGGCTGGAACTGTAATCGGTTTTGTACGATCTCCACTTCCAATGGCAATGGTCGCAACCAGTTTACCGGCATGCTTAAAGATTGCGACATCAGGCTCTTCAAAGAATTTTCGAGAACCAAGTTCCGCAAGTTTATGCAACTTGGCTTTACTAATATCAAACATTTGAGTTGGAATACCACTGAAATTACCCGCATTAAGATCTACTCGCCAGATATTTCCACCTGTATCACCAAAATATAAACGATCAATAGATCCATTTCTATCAACATCTATAACCCTAATTCTAGATGGTACAGGATTGTCTATAGAATCAGGTGCAAGCGCTAAACTAGCTTCAGCAACTCTAGTACTCCAGATTTTCTTACCCGTTGCAACATCAACAATAAACACCGCATTACCAATATTTGAAATCTCATTACCTGAGGCATCTTCATTATAACCACCACCAAACACCAGAACTGGAGATGGATGCGCGATACTATTGAGTCCACTCTCACCATTTTTATATTGTAATGGTGCAACTACCGGTTGTGACCAACTATTCGCATTACCACCCAGATTATTTATTTTCCATTCCAACACCGGATTATCAGGATCCGTGATATTTAAGGCGTGGTAAGAATCTCCGCCACGACGTAAGCCAAAGAACAAATAAGCACTCTCACCAGGATCCAGTATTCCATTTCCCTCACTAGAGCTACCTGCACTGGCGTGCTCATCTATCCATAAGGTAATCGGGCTATCAACACCATAAATATGCTTAGCTGTGGCAGTACCACTAAATTGTTTGTCAGCATTTTTCAATAAATCACTTGGCATATAAGCAAAGGCCTCACTACCATCTGCATCATTAATGGCATGCAAATAACCCTCGTTACTACCAACAAATACTACTTTTCTACCACCCGCAATATCAAGCTGAACTGGCTTGCTATGAATAATGTCGCCCATATGATGCCTGGGGGTTGTACCATTTGATTCAAAGCCACGCATATATTTTATTAATTCCAAACGGTAAGCATCTGTCATAGCTGGATTACCTAACAATGTTTTGGAAACAGAAGCAGTCAGGCTTTGTAAGTTAGCCGCAGTACCTGTTGCATTATTATCAGTAAATAATTTACGCGTAGCAGGGTTGATTTTGTTTGCCGCACCACCACTGGTAATTGCATTGACAGAAGCACCTGTCGCCCAGAAATCCTTGGCTGTATCCAATAAAGCGCCGTGAGCATCAGTCGCTGGGTTTCCATCCAAATCTGTTAAAACATCATTGATCAGCTTAAATTTCTTCAAGTTTCCTGGCCAGACGATTGCACCACGATCGAATACCGGCACATAGACGAAACCACTATGGCTCAGAAGCGTGCTTGTATTAATAGAGTAAGAAGGTGAACTAAAAGACCTTGCCTTTCTGGCTACGCTAGTTATCGCCAATTTAAAGGCTGCTGTCAAACTGGCCCTATCATTGGCAGTTACAAACGCACCCCCACCCTGAGAAGCTATCGTTTTCAAGTAAGTTGTTGGATCCGTTGGATCCGTTGAATCTTCTGTACCTAAAGCCAAACCAACCGTGAATGTAACTACATTTTGCACCCCAGGTACAGAAGGTGCATGATCAATACTGGCCAAATACTTCGCTAGTTGTGGTCCACAGCGTCCTTCAAAAGACCCTGAATCACAGGAACCCGCATAACTTGGACCAATCATCGCAGTGACTAAATCAGCCCTTGGAGTTCCAGTAGGTTTTCCATCAGATAATAAAACAATACCATTTTTAGGGCATTCTCCGGTAATGGGAGATTTGTAAGTAGCTGTACCATCTACCACCGTTGTAACTACAGGTGGCGGGCAAACTGAACAGGTTGGTCCCCGAACAGGACAAGAAATTGTTGGATTTTTATCACAAACTAATCGGTGAAACTTTTCAACACACTTGACCTGCGGAATGGTCGGACAGTCCAAACCACCTTCTCCATCTGGTGTACAATGCGTTGGATCAGGATCAGGAATATTATTTATAGTACAATTTCCATATACGGGAGAGTTTGTTTGTGCCGCTCCCCATGCAATACAAGCAGGAATCGTCGTCACCGTTAACGGACAGTATCGATCTACATCTCTGACTGTTGGCCCAGTACAACCTGAATGTGTTCCACATGACGGTGCAGCATCTCCTACAGGCACTTCAGGACAATACAATCTGGTACTGGAAACACATGCCGCGTCACCATTATCGACAGACGTCCAAGAAAGAATTCCATTTGGATTATCAACAATCTCAGTTGGGTCAGCAGATCCACACGTTCTGCCTCCTAGTCGGTTGGCAAGTGTACAAGCAGATGTAATTGTAACATCTGTTAACTCACCAATATAGGAAGATGGATGAGCGGCTCTGATATCATCTGGTGTTTCATAACCAAAATAAACACCTTGCGCACGAAAATAGCGTGCAGCCTCATAAAGTGCATCAACAATGGGGGTTTTTCCAGACGCTACCCAGTTTGATGAGAGTAATCCTAAATAATCACGGGTAGTTGTAGTAGCTGGAGCTGGAACCACCGGCATATAACTAATATAAGGACTCACACCAGGATGATTGTATAAAGGATTTCTATTCAATATCTGCTGGGCGGTTTCTACAGTACCAAGAACAGGACCAATAGGGTAAGTTATTCCATGCGCAACATCCTTCCCAGCACTATCCCCTGCTGTTTTTACTCCAGAAAACACAGATAAACCAAAATTAACATCATCAAATTCAGGATCGTTAACAATATTCTGAAATGCACCTTTTAATTCGTCCAGTCGCGAAGGGTCAGGTGCTACAGCAGGGTTATTTACCCCAGCAATATCTCCATTCATACTTCCTGACAAATCCATCACAAACAATACATTAGTATCGTACATAGTCTCAAAATCAATAAGATCAATATCATCGGCATTCAATGTAACCGATAGACCAAGCAATAAGAATCCTGAAATTGTTTTTTTAATAAGGGTGTTCATTTTGTTACCTGTTATTTTAATTATTCTGTTTTGCATGCTTTTAATTATTTTTTATTCTAGTTTACTTATTATTTCAGGGAGGAGCTATTGGTAATGCTCGACCCTCAGTATGCACATCTCTTGCTGATGTAGAAGTCAAATTACTTTGTGCCACTGACCTGAAGATTTGATATTCGAACAAGGAAGAATTAGGCAAATGTAAACCTTTATCTTTGCGTTCAAGCTCAATTGTACCTTGTTGTATTAATTGTGCGCCCCCAGTGACAGTCTCTACGGGTAGAAAATGTGTTGCTGGTACAGTATTAACAACTCCACGATTAGTAGCTGCAACATCAACATTAAAAAGATCTCTGTCATCCGCGATTTTTCCCAAACCTGATTCCGCACCTTGAAACACCAAACCAGAAAAAATGGTGTTTCCAGCTACTTGTACATCAAGTGTTGACATACGTGCTGAACTAACGCCTAACAAGGTAATCAGCAGGAGTAAAATCAATGCAATAACCAACACCATACCCTGTTGACTGTTTTTTCTTCTTCCATTTAAATATCTATTCATAATCTTTATTTATAATCTATTACGTAAATTGATAGTGGTACTAAAAACAGCCCTCATATACCGATCACTTGGTGTCGTATGAGGCGTGTCTAGTAATGTAAAAGTTAAGGACTCATCATTGCTTTTGATTTCTCGTTGTGAACGCACCAGAACGGCAATTTGGACACTCAGTACATTGTCACCCCATCCACCTAGATTGGTCGCATTCACATAGCGATCGACAACCCCATCACTTGGTGTATCAGCATCCACACCGTATAAAATTTGCATATTTTCTATCCCATCCGCAATGGTTTCTTCATCATTTCTTCTTGAACCAGCACACTTTAATTCAACGCTTGCGTTATCTAAATAAAACGAACTGTATATTTTTGAAGAGCCTATAGATGAGGAAACAGATCCGGAATCTGTCTGACAATTTGGATGAATAGTCCCACCTGTGCAATCTGTTGTGACACTACTGTCTCCAACATAAGCAACACCGATGCTATCTCCCAGTACATTATCTAATGTAGAATTAGCAGGGAAAATTGTCGTATTAATAACACTTTGCCCTCCACCTGAGCAATTATCCGAGGTAACTGCCCCAGTAATAAACTTATTATCCAGAACACCCGAAGATGCGTATCCAGTATGCTGTATTGTATTTGCCATTACTTCTAGCGCAACACGACCATTATCTTCTAAAATTGAATATTGATCTCTTGCGACACTGGTTTTTTTACTAGAAACATAGGAGGATGAAATGCCAACCAATAAGAACAAACCAATTAACATCGTAATTAAAAGTTCTATTAGTGAAAAACCTGAATGATACTTAAGCTTTGACCCTTTTATATGCAGTAATACACTCATGGGATAATCCTTGTGTTTACCACTAGAAAGTCTGTCGCTCCGTTAGCATCAGCTGTTACTGTCTCTTTGCCCAAGTCTCTTTCCGCCCATCCAACGGTAATCGTAATATCACCATTTGTACAATTGCCTGCTGGTTTACAAGCAATATTTAAAGTGCCATTTATTAACAAAGGCCTATCTCCAACTGCGGTAACTTTAATACCACCCGTTCGAGAAGGTGAGCCATACCCACATATCACATTATGTAAATCTATCTGTGCAATATTTGCAGCTGAACAATTACTTGCTGCAGTATTACAAACTGGTAATGCACCACATGCAAAGGCAATGCTGTTATCTTCATAATTACCAGCAATAAGGCCTGTGGTGTTAGAGCGCATTCTTTCGGTTAGGTTCTGTACCACTGCCATTGCTTGCTGTTTCATATAAGATTGGTGCGTACCTTTCATGCTGATGACCTGTAAACCAACCGTACCTAAAATTCCAACGGAAAGAACTAAAGCAGCAATCATTATTTCAATCAGACTGAAACCGGATTGTTTGCGCCGAGCTAATTTAAACGGGCTAGCAAAAGCGTACCCTGCTTTTTTAACAAAAGTAGGCTCAACCGGTAAATGAAGAATTAATTTCACGTGTTTTCTCTATATTATTTTTATAATTAGTAAATTGAAACAGAGGCATCTTAAATAGCAAAGACTAACTTGAATCTTCTTTGATCTTAAACCTATTCTTAATTTGCTAAGAATTACTCTAAGAACATTTCTTATATAGTCATATATTAACCTGTTCTTTAGCATAATTTATAATTTTCTTCTATTTCAAAGATAAACGGTATGCTTAATTAGATAAAGGGTGAGTATGATTTCAAAGGGTATTTTTTATACTTGTGTTGAGCATGTCGAAGCAGTTCTGCTGAGCGAAGTCGAAGCATGGCACCCCCCCAGTTTTTAGCATCAGCAATGCTACAAGAACGATCAACAATTGCACTTGATAAATAATATTAATTGATGTAAAACTAGAGTCCGCTCCCTCTTCCCTCTAAATTCAGGATAAAAAAATGAGAAAGTTTCTATTCGCATTATCATTGCTCAGCACATTGCTTAGTGTCAATTTCAGCGCATCAGCAGAAGGCAATACGGATTTACTCGCTCACTGGAAGCTCGACGAGACAAGCGGTAACATTGCTACTGATATGAGCGGTAATAGTCATACAGGATCCGTTAGCAATATAGCTACATGGACGGCTGGCAAACTTTCTGGGGCGCTCTCAGTGGATGGTACAAGCGATATCAGTGTTGCTAACAATGCCCAATTGCAACCAGAATCCCTTACATTATCGGCTTGGGTAAACGTAGATTCTACCCTTGATGACTGGGGCTGGATTGCAGGTGAAGGGGATAACTTTGGTTTATTTGTAGATCGCAGCTATAACCAGAACAACCTCTATTTCTATTATTACAATGGTTTAACCTGGGTTAATATTAATGCTTCAAATACCGCTCTTGCTGATGGTCGGTGGCACCATGTAGCAGCCAGTTTTGATAAAGCCAGTGGCTCAAGTAAACTCTATATTGACACTCAACAAGTTGCCAGTGGAGAACTTGGAGGTTCTATTGTTTATAGCCGTAGAGAAGGTTTCCATATTGCTTCTATGGATGGTGCTCGTAAATTTAAAGGCAGTATTGATGATGTGCGTTTATATGGTTCTGCTTTAAGCCAGTCTGGAATTGCAGCTATCTCAACCGATAATGGAACAGGAACGGGCAAAACGAATCAGACGATTACTTTTAATCCACCGCGTACTAAGATTGTAAGTGATGCACCCTTTAGTATTAGCGCCAGCGCTACATCTGGACTGGATGTAAGCTTTAGTTCAACAACACCTGCAGTTTGTAGTGTAAGTACTAATACGGTTACAATCGTTGCAGCAGGTAGCTGTTCGATTAACGCCTCACAGGCTGGTAATGAAAGCTATAACCCTGCTACAGATGTCATTAGAACAATTAGCATTAGAGAAGCTGATGATAACGGCAATACTGACTTGCTCGCACACTGGAAACTGGATGAAACAAGCGGTAGTTCTGCTGCTGATGCCAGTGGCAATGGCCATACTGGATCTGTAAATAACACTGTTACATGGGCATCTGGTAAACTTTCTGGCGCACTCTCTGTAGCAGGTACAAGCGATATCAGTGTGGCCACCAATAGCCAATTACAGCCTGAATCCCTTACGCTATCGGCTTGGGTGAAAGTCGACCCTGCTCTTGATGACTGGGGCTGGATTGCAGGTGAAGGTGATAACTACGGCATGTTTGTAAACCGCAGTTACAACCAGAACAGCCTCTATTTCTATTATTACAATGGTTTAACCTGGCTTAATATTGATGCTTCAAATACCACTCTTGCCGATGGTCAATGGCACCACGTAGCAGCCAGTTTTGATAAGGCCAGTGGCTCAAGCAAACTCTATATTGACACTCAACAAGTTGCCAGTGGAGAACTCGGTGGTTCCATTGTTTATACCCGAAGAGAAAGTTTCCATATTGCTTCTATGGACGGTGCTCGTAAATTTAAGGGTAGTATAGATGATGTGCGTCTCTACAATGCAGCTTTGAGTCAGACTGATATTGCGGCTGCTTCTACCGATGGGTCAACAGGCGGAGAGAAAACAGACCAGAACATTACCCTATCAGACCTTCCAGAAGAAGTGGCTTACTGGCCAGGAGACAGTGATACACCTAATTTCTATCTAGTAAATGCTACTTCAAACTCAGGATTGCCCGTAACACTGACAAAGGGTGCTGGTTGTGGTCAAGGCCATAACAGTAGCCAGAATTCACTTGAATTTAAAGTGACACAACCTGGAACCTGTGTGATTACAGCCACGCAGGAGGGTAATGACAGTTATAACCCTGCTCCTCAAATTAGCAAAACAATGCTGATCACAAAATACAATTTACCATTTAGTATCACCGCCCCAGCGAGCAAAACACTTGACGATGCACCTTTTGGT
>Ga0209633_10001324_pt1 | contig 25708 bp, 21 predicted proteins | sample Cruoilmetagenom1_FD_187290 | JGI IMG/M metagenome (GOLD analysis project Ga0209633, IMG submission 187290) | Oil polluted marine microbial communities from Coal Oil Point, Santa Barbara, California, USA - Sample 1 (SPAdes) (version 2) | ecosystem: Environmental > Aquatic > Marine > Oil seeps ...
ATTGACCGAAAGGAAATCTGTTTTCTGAAGTTTATCATAGAGGCTTATGATGGTATAGCAGTATTGACTACCATAGATCCTGTAAAGGGGCTTATCGTGATCAATATTGCTCCAGGATGTGAAAAAGAGGTTGAAATGATTATCAAAGACCTTGAAAAAACTATTATGATTGAAAAGCTATAAAATTTTAGAGAATTATGAAATTAAAATTAAAACTTTTTATGGAACGGGGAAGTTCTTTCGTCCTCGTTCCTAATTATTTCAACAATTATGAAAAATAAAAATTTATATATTATTACAATCGGCTGTCAAATGAATATATATGATTCCGAGCAGATGGCCATACGATTAAAACCATTGGGATATAAGCTGGTTTCGTTTTTAGAAAGTGCTGATTTAATTATTGTTAATACATGTGCTATCAGAGAAAAGGCAGAACAAAAAGTTTTTTCGCTTTTAGGGCGTCTGGCAAAGTTGAAAAAGAAAAAACCGGATCTTCTTATTGGCGTTGGTGGTTGTGTGGCACAACAGGAGGGCAAAAAACTCCTTCAACGCGCTCCATGTCTGGATTTGGTTTTTGGCACGCATGCCGCAGGACGCATGCCTGAACTGATACAACAGATTGAACAGCAGGGATGCAGGATGGTCGATATAGGGATGTCAGATCAAAAAAATCCCATTGAATCAATTATTCAATATGATCAGAATATAAATATTTCCAAATTTGTGACTATTATGCAGGGGTGTGAAAATTTTTGCACTTACTGTGTCGTTCCTTATGTCCGGGGGAAGGAGTTCAGCCGAAAACCGGAAGCAATTATTCAGGAAATAAAAGCGTTGGTTAAATGCGGCGCCAGAGAAATCACATTACTTGGCCAGAATGTAAACAGCTATGGTACAAAGGAGGGTATCTGTACGTTTCCTGAACTGTTAGCCTGTCTAAATCAAATTAAAGGATTAAAGCGTATCAGATTTACCACATCCCATCCCAAGGATTTATCTGATGATTTGATTGACTGTTTTGCAAATCTTGACAAATTATGCAAACATATCCATCTTCCGGTACAGTCAGGGTCGAATAGAATTTTACGAAGGATGAACCGGAAATATACCAGAGAGGAATATCTGGGAAAAATTGCGAAGCTGCGAAAAAGTTGTCCCGATATTGCGTTATCTACAGATTTAATTACGGGCTTTCCTGGTGAATCAAAGTCTGATTTTGAAGATACTCTTGAATTGATGAAACAGGTAGAATATGATAGTATTTTTGCGTTTAAATATTCTGATCGCCCGAATGCAAAGGCGGCCGGATTTAACGATAAAATTTCTGAAAATGAAAAGCGTAATCGGTTACAAAAGATTCTGAAACTGCAGGAAGGTTTTACCGCCCGGAAAAATAGCTTGCTGACAGGGTCGATACAGCCTGTTCTTGTGGAAGGTTTAAGTAAAAAGCAGGAGACGGATAACCAGCATAATTCCAATAATAATCTTCAGTGGACAGGGCGAACATCAACAAATAAAATTGTGAATTTTTTTCATGATGATCTGGAGATTTCCGTCGGCTCCGGCTCTGATGAAAGCTATGAAGGTAAAATTGTTGACGTTAAAATAGAAAAAGTATTATTACATTCTCTTAAAGGTAAACTTATGAGACTATCCGAAAATAAACATTTTTTCTAAAATCAAGGATTTTTAAAAAAATAACCGGAGGCATATAGTTGATATTCCAAGAATTATTTTTTCAAAATAACGCAGAGTTGGGGAAAAAGGGAATTTTCGGATAGCCTCGTCATTTCGGAGCATAAACTTTAAGGAACAGGGACGAAATAACTTCTACAACAAATAGGCGTATATTCGGGGAAAGTTAATTCGTCCTCGTTCCTAAGATAGGGAAGGAGGTAACGGTTATGTTGCATAAAGTACAAATTGCAGGCATGACGATTGATCCGGCATCAAACACACCGATTATTCTTTTAAAATCTCAGAAAAGTGACCATATGATTCCTATCTGGATTGGTTTGTTTGAAGCCTCGTCCATAGCCTCTATTCTGCAAGATATAAACTTTGAACGACCAATGACCCACGATCTTTTTAAAAATATTTTGGACAAGCTTAATATTTCGGTTTCAAAGGTAGAAATATCTGATCTTGAGAATAATACTTTTTTTGCCAAAATCTATTTTACCGGCCTGGAGAGTTCGTTCTGCATGGATGCCAGGCCAAGTGATGCCATAGCCATTGCTTTACGTTTTAAAGCTTCGATTTTTGTAGATGAGAAGGTGATTGAAAAATCTGCAATAACCGTTAGTCCGGATTCAGCCGAGATTTTGGATAAGAGTGAAGAAGGAAAAAAATGGGCTGATTATCTGGGAAGCTTGTCTCCTGCGGAGTTTGGAAAATACAAGATTTAAAATTTGGCACAAGGCCGGAGGAGGAAAGCGTATTGCAATACTCCGACGACCGATAACGCAGTGAAATTATTTATGTAAAAATTTATAGTGAGGTTCGTATGATAGATCTGCATACACATTCAATTTTTAGTGATGGAGCCTTGATACCTTCAGAACTGGTAAGACGCGCTGAATTTAACGGATTAAAAATGATTGGGATTACGGATCATGGCGATATGTCCAATATAGATTTTATAATTCCAAGAATAGTGGCCGTTGCTGATGAGTTGAACAGGGTTGTTAAAATAAAAGTGATCCCGGGCATTGAAATTACGCATGTACCCCCAATTCTTATCTCTGAGACTGTAAAAAAAGCACGTTCGCTGGGTGCTGAAATAATTATCATGCATGGAGAAACCATTGCCGAACCCGTGGCCCCTGGAACTAATAAGGCTGCACTTGAAGCGGATATTGATGTGCTTGCTCATCCCGGACTTATTACAGAGGGCGAGATTGTGAAAGCTAAGGAAAAAGGAATACTGCTGGAAATATCTGCCAGAAAAGGACATTCTTTGACCAATGGCCATGTTGCAAAGCTTGCAAAAAAAATCGGTGCCGGACTTGTAATTAATTCCGATGCCCATGAACCTGAAGATCTTATCAATCAGGAAAAAGCCATCAGGATAGTGCGTGGCGCTGGTTTGACAGAAAAAGATTTTGAAATAATGCAAAAAAATGCCGCGAATCTTTTTTAAAAAACGGGGACGAAATAACTTCCTCAAGTAGGCGCACAGATTTAGGTCAGGTTTGTTCGATCTAAAAGTAGAAAAGTTGCAGAAATAGCGAGCTATTTCAAAATTTTTATACCCACTTATTGTCTGGTTCCCATGCTCCAGCGTGGGAACCCTATATGGTATGCATTCCCACGCTGGAGCGTGGGAACGAGGGGCGAAAGAAATGGAAAGAGGTCACATCTTAGAAATGGAAAGGGGTCACATCTTAAATATTCAATATTTAAGATGTGACCCCTTTCTTCCCATTTTCCAGCCTCAAACTCCCAGCTTCTCGCAACGGTAGCGCATTGAACGCAGGTTGATTCCGAGGAGGCCGGCGGCTTTGTTTTTGCTGTTTCCGGCGCAGCTCATGGCTTTTTTTAGGTATGCCCGCTCTATCTCTTCCAGAATATTATCCAGCGCCACTCCCTTCTCTACTTCATCAAGGTCAAAGCGCTTTCCTTTTACACCTTCTATCCATCTGTTTTTATGGATCGACAGGGCAAGGTTGTCGGGCAGGAGGATGTTGGTGCTGGAGAGCGCAACGCTGCGCTCCATCAGGTTTTCAAGTTCACGAACATTTCCGGGGAAATTGTATTTATTCAAAAGGTCGATGGCATAGGATGAAATTTTTGAAATTTTTTTACCGGCTTCTTTTGTAAATTTTTCAAGAAAATGCTGCGCCAGAATGCGCAGGTCGCTCTTTCTTTCTCTAAGTGGCGGCATTTTGATTTCAATAACATTCAGCCTGTAAAAAAGATCCTCCCTGAAACGTCCTTCTATAACCTCATCTTCGAGTTTCCGGTTGGTGGCTGAAATTATTCTTATATCGGATGATATATCACTGGTTCCACCTACCGGCTTAAAGGTTTTCTCCTGCACTGCCCTGAGAAGTTTAACCTGAAGCTGCAGGGTCAGTTCGCCTATTTCGTCCAGAAACAGGGTTCCTTTATCTGCAAGTTCAAACAAACCTTTTTTATCGTATGTTGCTCCCGTAAAAGAACCTTTTTTATGCCCGAAAAGTTCACTCTCAATCAGATTTTCAGGGATGCCGCCGCAATTGATGGCAACAAAAGGATTTGCTTTGCGGTTGCTTTCTCCATGTATTGCTTTGGCTGCAAGCTCTTTCCCTGTCCCGCTTTCGCCGGATATCAATATATTGGTACTGGTTGCGGCCACCTGTCTGATCATATCGTATATATGCATCATCCTGGGGCTGCTACCTACCAGGATTCCAAAGTGCAAATTTTTTTTTAATTCCTGATCCAAAAATTTTTTTTCATGCTCAACAGTTTTCAGATCAAGGGCTTTTACTATGGCCTGTCTTAATTCATCATTATCAAAGGGTTTGGGCAAATAATCGTAAGCGCCTGCATTCATGGCTTCCACTGCTGTTTCTGCTGATGCATAAGCGGAAATCATTATTACAACGGTGCTGTGATTTTTTTCCTTGCTCGCCTTCAGAACCTCAAGACCGGAAATATCACCCAGCCTTATATCGCAAAGCAGAAGATCGAAACTCCTCTTTTTCAACAAAGCTACAGCCTCATTTCCAGTTCCGGCAGTGGTGACATTATATCCGTCCCGGCTGAGCATGATTTCCAAAAATTCACGCATGCTCAGTTCATCGTCAACAATCAGGATATTTCGTTTGCAGTCAGACTGCTGTTGTTTGGCATGTTTTATCTGATTGTTTTTGATCGACATAAATCAAACCGCCTCCCAGACTATTTCTCCTCCAACAATCGTAACTGCCGCTGCCCCTTTTACATGCATGCCATCAAAGGGGGTATTTTTTCCAAGAGATAAGAAATTTGAGGCATTTATTATATATGCTTTTTTCAAGTCAATGATAGTTATATCAGCGGGGGCTCCGGCTTTAAGGCTGTTTTCTATTCCAAGAATCCGGGCAGGCGCTTTTGACATTCTATCTATTAAATCTGTCAGGGATAAAAGGCCGTCTTCAACAAGCTGCAAAGATAAGGGCAGGGATGTTTCAAGGCCTGCAACTCCGTTGGCGGCAAGTTCAAATTCCACATCTTTTTCATAGAGAGCATGAGGAGCATGGTCGGTTGCAATTACATCTATGGTGCCGTCAGCCAGTCCCTGGCGGACAGCCTCACGGTCTGCTTCAGTACGGAGGGGGGGATTCATTTTGGCGGATGTATTATAATTTTCGACTGCATCATGGGTGAGGGTAAAATAATGGGGGGCGGTTTCGGCTGTAACCGGAATTCCTCTTGCTTTGGCATACCTGATTGCGTGGACTGATTCTTTGGTACTCACATGGGCAATATGCAGGGATGTTCCGGTTAATTCGCAAATTGCGATATCTCGCATCACGATTATGCTTTCGGATGCATTTGGAATGCCTGGAAGCCCCATGCAGGTAGCTACATCGCCTTCGTTCATGGCCCCGCCGGCGGCAAGATCAAGATCTTCACAATGTGAAATAATCGGAATGCCGAATCCTCCGGCGTATTCCATTGCCCGCCGCATCAGCATGCTGTTCATCACCGGCAGTCCGTCATCGGAGAGGGCAACAACGCCGGCATCCTTTAATTCGCCATATTCAGATAAAGCCTTGCCTTTAAGTCCTTTGCTGATTGCACCAACAGGATAAACATGAATTCTACCTTCCCTGGCCGCTTTATCTATTATATATTCCGTTACCTGCCGGTTATCATTAACAGGATTTGTGTTCGGCATAGGGCATATGGCGGTAAACCCACCCCGCGCGGCGGCGGCACATCCTGTTTTAATAGTCTCTTTATATTCCTGACCGGGTTCCCTGAGATGCACATGCATATCTATTAATCCGGGCGTCACTATTTTACCGGCAGCCTCAATTACCTTTAATTCCGACCCAAATGCCGTTGAACCTTCGCTTGATATTTCTGCTATTTTTCCGTCTTTTATGAGAATATCGTTTATTCCGTCTAAGCGGCCCGGATCAATTACCCTTCCGCCTTTAATCAGTATCAGCATGCGCTACACCTCCGGCAACAAGGTACAAAACAGCCATCCGCACTGCAACTCCGTTTGTCACCTGATCAAGTATAATGGAATAATCTCCATCCATTACATCAGACGCAAGTTCCAGTCCACGGTTTACAGGCCCTGGATGCATGATTAGAATATCACTTTTTCCATTTTTTAATTTTTCTCTTGTAAGTCCAAAAACTTTTGAATATTCTCGTTCCGTTGAAAAGAAAAAACTCTTTTGTCTCTCTTTCTGGATCCTCAGCATCATTACAACATCCGCACCGCAAATGGCATCTTCAATATTTTTGGCAACAGATACTCCGAGAGATTCTATTCCCTTTGGAACCATGGTCGGGGGTCCTGACAAAACCACATCTGCACCGAGTTTTGTAAATCCGATGCAATTCGATCTTGCCACCCGGCTATGAGAAATATCTCCTATAATAGCGATACGCAGACCTTTTATAAATCCTTTTTTTTCTCTGACAGTAAACAGATCCAGAAGTGATTGAGTGGGATGGGCGTGCATTCCGTCACCGGCATTAATCACGGCTGAGTTCAGCCGTTCTGCCAGCATATGCGGCGCTCCGGCAAATGCATGCCGCAGAATTATTATATCAGGCTTCATCGCTTCCAGATTCCTTGCTGTATCAATCAGGGTTTCCCCCTTGACAATGCTACTGGAACTGCCTGTCAATGATATCGAATCTGCGCTCAATCTCTTGGCGGCAATATCAAAAGATGTCCGTGTTCGAGTACTTGGTTCGTAAAAAAAGAGTATAATCGTCTTTCCTCTTAATGTAGGAACCTTCTTGATAGATCTCTCCGAAATCTCCTTCATACTCACCGCAGTATCAAGAATCATATTGATTTCATCAACGGAAAGGGACTCCATATCAAGAATATCTTTTCTGTTAAATTCCATAATCATCCAGTCATTACATTCAAGCGAAGCGCCCCGTTCCTAATGAAGTATATCCCCTATCCGTCTCCACCGAACTCCAAAATTTTCCTTATCCCATGACCAGTAAATGAGAAATGCCTTGCCTTTGACCACTTTCAGGTTAACAAAACCCCAAAATCGCCCGTCATGGCTGTTATCCCTGTTATCACCCATCACGAAAATTGAATCAGGAGGTACGGTTAGAGGCCCGAAATTATCCCTTTTACTTAAATTTCCAGGAATAATCTCCGGGTATTCATGTTTGACAAAGTCATGATTTTGAAGAATTCCATTTACATAAACTTTTTTATCATGACATTCTACCACATCTCCAGCAACACCTACGACTCTTTTTATGAAGTCTTTTTTAGGATCCAGAGGAAATTTAAAAACGACTATATCGTCATGCCCAGGGTCTTTAAATGGTATAATCGTTTTGTTCATAAATGGAATTTTTACACCATAAATAAATTTGTTTACCAGGATATGATCGCCTATCAAAAGTGTATCCTTCATGGATCCTGAAGGAATTTTAAAAGCCTGCACAATAAAGGTTCTAATAAACAGCGCCAGGATAATGGCGACAATAATTGCTTCAACATTTTCTCTAAGGCCGCTCTTTTTTTTTGTATTGACTTTTTTATCTATTTCTTTTTTCAGGTCAGATTTTTTTTTTGAATTTAAATTAATAATATACCTCGCTATTTGCAGAACCGTATTATTTGTGGAATGTATGAGTGAAATTATTTATGTGACGATCTATAATACTATAAATATACCGATTCTTAATACTATATTAGAAAAAATACCGGCTGCTACATCATCTAAAACAATGCCCGCTCCTCCTGGAATTTTTTCCTCTATCAAACGAATCGGAAACGGTTTAAGAATATCAAAAAATCTGAATATCAAAAAACCGGCTATAATGGTTAATATGTTAAGAGGGATACAGGCAAATGTTATAATTATACCTGCGATTTCATCAATCACTATAAGGCCCGGGTCTTTTTTTTTTAAAATTTTTTCAGCATAATCCGCTATAACAATGGAAAAAATAATAAAAATTAATATAAGCGGCACAATATAATACAGATTTATCCCGAATAAAAAAAATAAAACAAAAGGGAGCGGAAGAGCGGCAATTGACCCCATGGTGCCTGGGGCAAATGGAATATATCCTGCACAACATCCGCTTGCAATGAACAAAACAATACTCTCTTTAAAAGTCCTCTCTTTAAAATTTATGTTTTTAAAAATCATGCTCCGTTTTTATAATCAGGTCTTTTTTTTGTCAAGGGATTGTTATCTCTTTCAGAACTGTATCGTAGACCATTCTGATGGGAATATTTTTTTCAAGAGCAATCTTTTTGCAGGCCTCATATTCCGGCGCTATTCGTTCTGTGCCGTCGGAATGAATGATCAGTTTTGCCTGAACTTGACCGAAATTTGTTTTAATAGTAACTGCTTTACGTTCAAGTTTGGATCTTTTAACCTCATAATGCCTTACACCCGTAGAAGTTGTTTCTGATAAAATCCTGTCGATAATTTTTTTTAAATTATGTTTTTCACATAAAGCCTGCACCATGGTGCCTGGCCTGTTTTTTTTCATAAAAACAGGAAATAATAAAACATCCAGGGCGCCGTCTCCAAAAAGGCGGTCAATTAAAAACCCGAAAATTTCCGGGTTCATGTCATCTATGGAAGTTTCAACTATGACAACTTCATCTTTATCGTATCCTTTTTCTTTTGTTCCCTTCATAATCCTTAACAAATTAGGCTGCGTTTCAAGGTCACGCCGCCCGGCTCCATACCCTGTATCAATTATTTGCATCTCCGGCACAGGCCCGAAAGAAGATGTCATAACCGCTATTATGGCAGCGCCTGTAGGTGTTACAAGTTCAAAGGGTATATCTGTCCCGTAAACAGGAATTCCTTTAAGAATCTGAGCGGTTGCAGGAGCCGGCAAAGGTATTTTTCCGTGCCGACATAGAACAAAACCTGTTCCCAGAGGGAGAGGGGAAGAGATTACATCGGTAATATTAAGATACTCAAGGCAGAGAGCAGCGCCCACAATATCCACAAGCGCATCAACGCCTCCTAACTCATGGAAATGAACCTTGTCTAAAGGAGTATTATGTATTCCGGATTCAGCCTTTGCTATTCTCTTAAATACCTCAAGGCTGTTCCCCTTTACATTGTCAGAAAAGGAGCTTTGATCAATCAGGGTTTTTATTTGGGAATAATTTCTCGATTTACTTTCATCCAAAAGATGCACGGATACGCTTTTAGCACTGATTCCATTGCGCGATATATCCGCAACAGATAAATCGAACCCGTTCAGGGGCATGGAATGTAAAGTATCTTTAAGCCAGTCAACCGGAACTCCAAGGGCTATTAATGCTCCCAATGTCATATCGCCGCTTATTCCGGAAAAACAGTCAAAATATGCCAGCATTAACCCACCGCCTTTGTTTCTGAATGAAGTTTTATAATTTCCAGTAAAAGTTCTGCCGTATCAACCATGTCAGCAAGCAGAATGTTTTCACGTACAGTATGAACATCGGTCATCCCGGTTCCCAGCACACCGGTGATCAAACCTTTTTCAAAAAAAATATTGGCATCCGAACCTCCGCCCGTTGTTTTTTTTACCATTTTTTTTCCAAGATTTTTTGCTGCATTAGATGCCAGTGATATCATCATGTGGTCATCCGGTATTTTAAGTAACGGAAAATCATTCTCTATCAAGACTTCCAGTGCAGGCAAATCACCCTCGCCGGATTCCTTTTTATATTCCTCAATCACATCTTTAAAACAGGATACTATTTCAAACGTCAGGTCATCTAATTTTTTTTTGTTATGACTTCGCACTTCACCTTTAACGGTTACAAGATTCGGTACAATATTGGTCGCAACACCCCCTTCTATTATTCCTGTATTGCAGGTAGTTTCATCATCAATCCTGCCGGCAGAAATTTTTGAAATCGCCTTTCCTGCAAGCTGAATGGCATTGATACCTTTTTCGGGTGATACCCCTGCATGGGCATCTTTACCGTGGATTTTAAATTCAAACCTGTTTGCAGCCGGAGCGCGCGTTACAATGCCAAAAGTCTCCGCTGAATCGAGAACATAACCGAATTTTGCGGAAAGCAGACTGAAATCCAGATTTTTTGCACCTAAAAGTCCTATCTCCTCGCAAACCGTAATTACTAATTCCACAGAAGAGCATGGGAGGTCTCTTTCCTTTATTATCTCCATGACCTCAAAAATAATAGCCAGCGCACTTTTATCATCGGCTCCCAGGATTGTAGTTCCGTCACTGCGAAAAAGGCCGTCTTTTAAAACCGGACAAATACCTCTGCCCGGCTCTACCGTATCCATATGAGCAGATAACAGGAGAACCGGAACATCCACATTTCCCTGAAATCGGGCAACAATATTTCCTGTTTCACCGCCAATCTTGTCGTTCGCACCGTCTATCGTTATCTTTGCGCCAAGGCCTTTTAATGTTGTGATAATTTCATTTGAGATTGCGCCTTCTTCTTTTGAAACACTGTCAATTCGAACAAGCCTCATAAATGTTTTAGAAAGTCTGGATTTATTTATCCCGGATTTGTTTAGCATTATAAAACCATTGATTAAAATTAAAGATTAATATATAGTACAAGTTATTTTCGTCCACATTCCTAAATTTCTTTTATGAGGAAGTGCACAGCTCACTGGTGGGGCTCCCGGACTTCAAATCCGGTGTGAGGCGCTAGAACCGTCTCGGGTGGGTTCGATTCCCATGCACTTCCGCCAAATATTATTCTGCATTAAATACCAGATAAAAACCCAGGCATAAAAAAATAATATTTGCTGTACATGCTGCAATCACCGGCGGCAGCATACGGCCATACCCCAGAGAAATACAAAAACTGTAAAAAATCCAATAAACAAAGGCTGTTCCTATACCAATTGCTATTTTCACCGGCATGGCTTCTTTTGTTTCACCTTTAAGCGCAATTCCTGAACCGATCAAACACATTATAAAACAGACAAAAGGGAAAAATATTTTGGCGTAAAGATCAACTTTATATTTTTCTGCATCATATCCTTCTTTCTCTATTTTGTTAATATAGGCAAACAGCTCAAAAAAGCTCATTTCCTCGGATTTTTTTATAACTTTTTTAAGATCCTCCGGCATAATATCAAGCATGCCCTCTTTTTCAGGATTAAATTGTATTCGCTTTTTTTCATCTTTTTCTGTTAAATTTTGTTCCAGAACATCATAAAAAAACCACTTTCCATTTTGAAAAAGTCCTTTTTTTGCATCTATTCTTTTAACCAATCTAAAATTTTTGTCAAAATTATAAATAGTAATTCCAAAAGCGGTCTTGATTGCGGGATCATAATACTTGATATGAGTTATTGACGAGGTCCCCTTAATCCAGATATTCTTTTCTTTTGATATAAGAGTATTCTTCTTTTTGACGTCCTTCAACCATATCCTGTTTGATTTTTCCATAGAAACAGGAACCATCACTTCTGAAATTATAAAAAGAAAGAGCGTAAAAAAAAGACCCAGCAAAAGAACCGGTTTTAGAATATAAAAGATACTTGCCCCCCCGCTTTTTAGCGCTATCATCTCGTTATTTTTGATCATTATGCAGAAAACGACAAGAACGGCCAGAAGAACAGCAACAGGAAGTACCTGGGCAATTATAAAAGGTATTTTCAGGATAAAAAAAAGAAAAGCTTTAAAAATAGAGAGATTAGCTTCCAAAAAATCATCTATTTTTTCAAAAAAATCGATAGCCAGATATATGCCGGTAACAACACCCAGTATGATACCGGAAAATTTAATAATCTCTTTCAGAATATATCTGTATATTATCGGCATATTACTTTCGAAAAATTCTTTTTAAAAAATTATATAAAAACAGAATGTTTACAGATGAATCCCCGGCGGCTTTGACAAACAAAAATATAGCAATGCCTCCTATAACTATATCAGGAATCCACATTCCGATTACAGGTGGATAGAGGCCAGCTTCACCAAAAACAAATCCCGCCGACATAAGGAGATAATATAAAAGAATAAAAAACAGACCAAGGCCAATGCCGTATGACCGTTTTGCCGAACTTGTTTGCACTCCTAATGGAACGGCAAGCAACCCCAGGGCAAAGCATGCAAAAGGAATTGAAAACTTTCTGTAATATTCCAACAACGCCTGAACATATTTCGAATCATCAGGAGATTTTTTTTTAAGATAAACCCGAAGTTCTGAAAGACTCATCTCTTTTTCTTTTTTTTTGACCTTTTTTAAATTATACCCCACCTTGTTAATGTCGAGATTTATATCGTATGTTCCAAAATTAATAGTCTGAACTGATCGTTTTTCAATATCCACCCTGTTTATCAGGCCATTATACAAACGAATTTTAAAAAACAGCTTGGCAGGATCGCTAAAGATTACACCTTCGGGAGAAACTATGGTGCTGGAAATATTTTTATCTCTATAGTCTTCTATAAATACATCTGCAATTATTTTGTTCTTGATATCAACCCTGTTAATATATATTAAAACCCCTTTAAACATTTCATTAAAGGTTCTTTCTTTAAGGCCTATATCAATATGGGATGATGCAATTTCGTATGTCAATTTTTTAAACGCAAGCCTCCCCCATGGAACTCCACTGATAGTCATGAAGGCTGTTAAGACCGCACCTGCAAGACAAAAAGCTATCACCGGAGGGAGAAGCCTGTAGAGGCTGAATCCGCCTGCTTTTATAGCGACAATTTCGTTATCACCCGCAAGACGCATAAAGGTTAAAAGAACAGAGACCATCACAGAAATAGGGATTACAAACTCAAGAAAATGGGGAATGGTGTAAAGAAGCAACATTACAACAGAGGTTAAGTTTATGCTGTAATTAACTATCAGGTTGGTAATATCAAGAATCTTTGCCATAAGAAAGACAAAGGTAAAAAACATAAGGGAAATAATAAAGGGCGGCAGCATCTCCTTAAAAAGATACCTGTTCAATATGGAATTAAGCCGCATAAATTTATCACCCCCTAAGGGTTCGCAGAAAAATAAGGAACGGGGACGAAATTAACGTTCCCGTTCCTTAAAAGCGCTGATCTATAGATTGTCAGATAATAAATTTCACAAGGCCAGAGGAAGGAAGGCGTATTGTAATACTCCAACGACCGATAACGCAGTAAAATTATTTATGTGGCAATCTATAATACCTTTTTAGCTTCACCAACAACAAACAAGGAACCTGCAATACAAACAACTTCATCAGGAAGCGCTGTATCAACCGCATGAGTTACGGCTTCTCCCACATCGGGTATTATGCTGATATCAGATGCAATCTTTTTCGCAACAGAATAGAGTTTATCCGGTGATAGAGATCTGTCGATTTCAGGCTGGGACAAAATTACCCTGCTGCAAACCGGTATCAGACATCTGAGCATATCTTCATACGGCTTGTCGTCCAGTATGCCGACCACAAGGGTTATTTTTTTGCCTGCCATATTTTCTGATAAATAATCAGCCAGCATTTTTGCCGCAACAAGGTTATGCGCTCCGTCCAGAATAACAATCGGTGACTGGCAGACTATCTCAAGTCTTCCTGGCCATTGAGTATTTAAAAGACCTTCCCTGATTTTGGATAACGGAAGACTTAAACCTTTAGATACTAATATTTCACATACAGCAAGAACAATAGCAGCATTATCTATCTGGTGCTCTCCTGGCAAACCGGAATGCATATTATGCCACTCTTTTTCAAGCCCGAAATATGAAAACGTCTCTTTTTGAGTTTTTCTGATCTGAAAATCATCTCCCAGAAAATATAAGGGCGCTGAGTGTTTTGCTGCGATATTTTTTATCACATCTTTTGCACTCTTTTGCCTGACACCCGATACAACCGGAATTGATTTTTTTATGATTCCGGCCTTTTCACCTGCTATTTGCGCTATTGTGTTACCCAGATAGGATTGATGTTCAAGGGCTATGTTTGATATTATAGAAATCTCAGGATTTATAATATTTGTGGCATCAAGCCGCCCACCCATACCCGTTTCCATAACAGCCCACTCAACCCCTTCTTTTCCGAATTCATAAAGCGCCATTGCAGTTGCAAATTCAAAAAAAGTCGGTTCTCTGCTTCCATAGTCAGCATTTTTTACAGCATTATAAGATGCAATAAATTTTTTGTCGGAAATAGCTTTATTGTTTATTAATATTCTCTCATTAAATTTTACAAGATGCGGGGATGTATAAAGTCCTGTTTTATATCCAGAAGTAAATAATATCGAAGCAATTGCTGAAGCTATTGACCCCTTGCCATTGGTTCCTGCAACATGTATACAGGCAAACCGTTCTTGAGGATTTCCAAGATCCTTAAGTATCGACCCGATCGTATCAAGTCCAAGCTTGATACCGAATCTCCTTAGCCCGAACATGGAGTCAAGGCAACTTGTATATAAATTTTGTTCTGTCATAAAAAGTAAAACCCGGCAAGGTTCATACCGGGTTCAATATATTTTCGAAACGAGGACGAATTAACTTCCCAACTATGCATCACAGCTTCAGGCCATCTTTGCCCGATATAAAAGTACAAAAATTTTGAAATAGCTCACTATTCCTGCAACTTTTGCACTTTTATATCGAACAAAGCTGACCTAAATCTGTACGCCTACTTGGGGAAGTTATTTCGTCCCCGTTCCTTAGTTTTTAAAAAAACCGACTTATTAGAATCTTTTTCTGTATTTATTTCTAGAAGCGGCAATTCTCTGTCTTCTCAAGGCTTCGCGCTGTTTACGACGTTTATATTCACTAGGCTTTTCATAACTTTTTTTTATTTTTAATCGTTTAAAAAGACCATCATTTTGAATCTTTTTTTTCAAAATGCGCATAGCCTTTTCAAGATCATTATCGTAAACCTTGACCTCAATTTCTTTCAAATATATCGCCTCCTTCTTTCCATCGGTTCAAGAGATGGTTATTTATTATAAATAATGCAGGATTGGGGAAATTAATTCATCCTCGTTCCTTAGCCGATAAATGATTTTTATACCAGCCATAACCTCTGTTATATAAACGCTGCTTTTTATTTTTGCAAGTAAAAAAAGAGAATTAATATTATTTGTCCATTCCACGTTCCCCAGTATTGACATTATATAGCAGAATGCTATAGTCAAAAAAGGGATATATTAAGAATTAACAGCTAACCGCACAAGTCGAAATTATTCAGGTGAAGACTATGTTTTATGAGATATTACAAAAAAAATTTTTAAAAGTTGCAAAAAACAATAATTTATTTGACAAAGAAATAACCATCAAAACCAGGGCATTAAAACCTGAGGAAGCGATAGGGAATCCGGATAGAGATGATTTTCCGTTATTAAAAGGAAAAGAAGTTTTAATGGAGGCAGAATTCGGCAAGAAAAAAGGACAGGCATATACGGATGCTCCGTCCGAATTTTCAGGACCCTTGAAAAAAATTGCTGATCTTGAATTGAACGATTCACGCAACAGGGCATTATTTATAGCGGCATTAAATGCTGTAATGAGGCATCTTGACAACGAGCTGCCCACCATTCACTGCAAAGATAATGAACCAGAAGACTGTGCAGAAAAAATAGTCGATTTTTTGCGGCCATTAAAGCCTGGCAAAGTAGGATTGATTGGGCTTCAACCTGCCATCCTGGAAGCGTTGGTAAAATTTACAGGTTCAAATAATGTTTTTTGTGTAGACCGGGATGAAAAAAACCGCACCAATATAAAATTTGGAGTAACTATAGATTGGGGAGATGATAAAGGGATGGGGGAATTATTTCAAAAAACAGACCTGATTCTGGCAACCGGCTCAACCGTTGTTAATGGTTCCTTAAATGATATAGTGAACCTTGCCGAAAAATATCAAAAGCCCTTGTACTTTTATGGTACGACAATTGCCGGTACTGCTCAATTAATGAATTTAAAACACTTATGCTTTCAATCAACATAAGAAATAATTTTTCCAGGCGTCATGTCAGAAAATGAATCGGCGTTTTTTTGCTTGACATATTAAATAAATGTAACTATATAGATATCAAGGTAAAAATATAGATTTCAAATTGAATAATTTCAATATGTTATTGGGTAAAATCTTTATCCAAAGTAACACTTGTATCTCTCCTTCAGGTCTTTCCTTTAATATTTTTAAAATTAATTGTTTGAAAATCTATAGTATAAAAGGGAATCTCGTGAAATTCGAGAGCGAGCCCGTCGCTGTAATCGGGGACGAAAACCGCTATATGCCACTGTCTCTATATGTAAATCTTTTTTTTTAGGGATTGAACGGAGATGGGAAGGCGCGGTTAACAGGATGATCCGTAAGCCAGAAGACCTGCCTGAAACGATAAAACAATTTCTCGAATAACAGGAAATTGTAAGGAACAGGGAAATTAATTAGTCCTCGTTCCTAATCACAAACCGTCACATAATTAATTTCACAAAGAGATAATAATTATGCGTATATCTCCGCCCGACAACACTGTTAAATTATTTATATGAGGTTTATGTAAAGCTGAGGATTAAAACAGGGCGTCCCAGGTCAATTTTTGGTGTCAATTTTTGGTGCTTACTTTTTGGTGTCAACTTTTGGTATTATTTTTTTTTGGTCTGGGCTTTTTTTATGCTTTGTAGGAATATTATAGCAGTGCTATAATATTAAATAGACAAGCTAAAAAATGAAAATCTATCACATATAAAAACTAAATTCCGGCTCAAAAAATTTTATCAAAAATAAACTTTATGATCTATAAATTTTTTATTTTTAAACATAAGGAACGTGGACTAAACAATTTCCACAAGTAGACTCACAGATTTAGGAACGGGTATATCGGGCAAAGATGGCCTGAAGCTGTGATACATAGTTGGGGAAGTTATTTAGTCCACCTTCCTAAGGATTTTATTTTATGGATAAACTGATAGAACAAATGCTGACTGGCAGCATTGTTGCGGCTGCACAATTGATTACTATGATAGAAAATGACAGGGCTAAAGCAAAAAAAATTATCAAAACAATTTTCCCACATACTGGTAACGCATATATCATAGGTGTTACGGGTTCTCCAGGAGCAGGAAAAAGTACATTAATTTCTGAATTAATCAGAGTATTGAGCAAAACCCGCAGAAGCGTTGGAGTTATAGCCATTGATGCTTCAAGTCCTTTTACTGGTGGAGCAGTGCTTGGTGATCGAATCAGAATGCAAAAAAATGAAGGAGAAAATATTTTTGTTCGCAGTATGGGCACCAGAGGTAATCTTGGCGGAATATCAAAAGCAACAAGAGATGCCTCTTACATCATGGATGCTATGGGTCTTGATATAATAATTATCGAAACAGTAGGCGTGGGACAGGTAGAACTGGAAATATCAAGGCTGGCCTACAGCACCATTGTTGTGATGGCCCCAGGAATGGGGGACAGCATTCAGGCCATGAAAGCCGGAATTATGGAGATAGGAGATATTTTTGTAGTAAACAAGGCGGATCGGCAAGGTGCAACTGAAACATACAATGATATTAATGGAATTTTGAGTTATAAATCCTTCGCTAATACCTGGAGACCCAAAATATACAAAACATCTGCGCTTAAAAGTGAGGGCATCACTGAACTTGTGGATGGTTTACAAGAGCATGAAAGCTATTTAAAAGAAACATCTTTGCTAAGCAATAAATATTACGACAAAGAGCAGCTTCTATCTCTTATCAAGGAACGGGTGGAACATCGCATAATAAATAATAAAAAAGGAGAAAAATATTTTGATAATTATGTCAAGGATATTATTGCCAGAAAGATAGATCCTTATTCTGCTTCAGAAATAATTTTAAAGGAAGTAGAATTTTAAAAAAATGTAAAGTTATTTTTGCGCGAGCCCTTAGGAACGAGGACGAAATAACATAATTGACCATTAATAAAAGGAGAACAAGCGTTATGAGTATGTATTCTAAAGAGGCAATGGACAAAATCAAGGCAGCCAAAAAAAAATGGGAAGAAGGACCGTTACAAAAAACTTTGGACCGTTACAAACTCTCCGAAAGCCCTACCAAATTTTATACACCGCTTGACATACCAAATTTTGATTTTCTAAATGATGTTGGCTTTCCCGGAACTGCTCCATATGTTTCCGGAAAATATCCTGTCAACTCCGTTCAAACTACCTGGGGAAAAGGAAGTTCAACCGGAGCAAAAACAAAATTCAAGCGTGCTGGTCGTTATTCCGGTTTTGGAACCCCTGAAGATACCAGAGACTATTACAAGCAAACCATGGAAAAAGGCTTTAGAGTTGGGGGTCCCAACCTTGCCTGCGATCTGCCGACACAAACAGGAATAGATTCTGATGATGAATTTGCAGAAGGCGAAGTAGGGAAAGTGGGAGTTGCGATTGACTCTTTAAGAGATTTTGAAATAATTTATGAAGCCTTTACCGGCGACATGGATCTTGATAAAATCGCTTCCAACTGGACAGTCAATGGAACTACCAATTTTTTTATTGCAATGTATGTAGCTCTTGCCAAAAAACGCGGTATTCCTATTAACAAATTACAGGGGACACCACAAAATGATATTCTTAAAGAGTATGTTGCAAGAGGAACCCAAATATTTCCGCCTAAACCATCAATGCGCATGCAAAGAGATACAATCACATATTGTACCGAACATATGCCCAAATTTAACATTATGAGCATCAGCGGGTACCATATGCGGGAGTTCGGAGCCAGCCGAACACAAACAGTTGCATTTACAATCGCCAGTGCCCTCGCTTATTACAAGTTAGGGGTAAATGCAGGACTTGATATTGATAAATTTTCCAGGCGAATGACGTGGCTCAGCTTTGGAGGTGGAATGGAGGTCTTGAAAGAAGTTTCAGTCCGACGTGCTGCAAGGCGTATATGGGCAAAAATTATGAGAGATCAATTAGAATCAAAAAATCCAAGTAATTGGATGATTAGAGAGCTCGGAGGTGTTTTGTGCGGTTATTGGACTGCCACCAAAAGCCGGCCTTTGAATAATGTTATTCGCTCCACACTGAGCGGTGCATTTAGTGCATTAATTGGAGATCCTCCGAGTTGCGCTCCTTCCTATGATGAACCGCTCGGTCTTGGACACAGTCTTGAAGCACAGCAGCTCGAAGAAGATGGTGCCAGAATTATTATGCAGGAAGCCAGACTTTGTGATGTTTTCGATCCTTTTGCCGGTTCTTATTATATAGAATCGCTGACCAGCCGATATGAAGAAGAAATATTGGTTATCCTTGCCGAGATCGAAAAAATGGGAGGTGCGACTGAAGCCATTGAAAGCGGCTGGATGAAAAATGAGATAATTAAAAGTTCCGATGATTGGCGAAAAGGCATGGAGTCCGGAGAGAATGTACAGGTAGGTGTTAATAAATTTACTGGAGACGATGAGATAGAAGTAACTACTCCCAGAACAGTTCAGTATGATCCGACCAAGCGTGAAACAGTTGAGCAAAGAAAAGTAGACGGCCTCAAGGAATTAAGGTTAAATCGTGATAATGAAAAAGTAACAGCCTCCCTGAAAAGAATAAAAGACGGGGCTCAGGATGAAAGTGTAAATCTTCTGCCTTTATTCGTAGAAGCTGTTGAAGAGTATGCTACAATGGGTGAAGTTTACGAGCAGCTAAGGGATGTATTTGGGGAAGCTCTATAAGCACAAATAGAAGTAAATTGTTAATGTATATATAGATATTGCAGCCACAGCATATAACAAAATAAATATGTTGTGGCTGCATTTTTTACGACAGGCTTTTTTAAAAAACAGAAAAATTAAATAAGTTGCAATTATTACTTGTTTGATATAATCTTTCCGAAATATCAGTATTGTATTAAATTATAATTTTGTAGGGAGTAGTAAAAATAATGGGAGAACGGAAAATAAGGGTATTAATGGCAAAAGTTGGGCTGGATGGGCATGATAAAGGTGTTATACAGGTTACCAATGCTCTCAAGGATGCCGGAATGGAAGTTATCTATACCGGTTTACGCAGAAAAGTAATACAAGTAATCAATATGGCTATGCAAGAGGATGTTGATGTAATTGGTATTAGCATACTATCAGGGGCTCACTTAAGCGTTGCTGGAAAAATTATAGACAAAATGAAGGCAAATGATATTACTAATAAAACCTTGATTATGGGCGGCGTAATTCCTGACGAAGACATCCAGCCATTAAAAGACCTGGGTGTAAATGAAGTATTTACTCAGAGTTCTACTTACGAAGAAATGATTGATTTTATAAAAAAAGCGGTTCCAACAGAATAAATTGCTCGCAAATATTCTGTTAACCACTTCAAATCCATCTTTTTAATTAAAATACAGACCTCGTACTTTTAGCAACATTAATTAGGAACGGGGACGAAATAACTTCCCCGTTCCTTACAATTATTAGAGCCGGTGTTTAAAAATTATTTATAACGTCTAAGCATCTTGCCAATTGATGCAATATAGACCATACTTTCATCGGAATATTTTTTTCCATAGTCAACTTATGCCCCACTGAAACCACCCCCAAATGCTCTTTCGACAATCCTGATTATAACGGATTTAAGGGGGACAAATTCAAATTAACTTCCCCAACTATGCATCACAGCGTCAGGCCATCTTTGCCCGATCTAAAAGTACAAAAATCTTGAAATAGCTCGCTATTCCTGCAACTTTTGCACCTAAGGCTATATCGGGCATCTCGAACAAACCTGAGCTGAATCTATACACTTGCTTGTGGAAGTTATTTCGTCCTCGTTTCTAATTATATAAAATAAATCAGTAGTGTCCGGTTAGCTTTTTGCATGTGAGCAAAACGAGCTTAATTCTATATTTTTTCATTTACCCTGTGGCAGTTTTAGAAAATTTGCAAGAAGTTTATCTCTGAATTTCAGAGATTTTCCTCTGGCTTTCGACAGTTTTTCAGCTCTGGACACTTTTTAATCTGTTGATCAGACTGAAAATAGTCGTACGCAAAAACCTAACCGGACACTACTGAAAATAAATATTTTTTAAAGAAGAAAAAACAGGCCTTTGAAAGTCTGAAATGTGAGGATCGCGTGCTTTTTAACAGGATTAAAGGATTTCTGAAATTAATATGCATAAAAATATTTTGTTTGCTCATCTTTTTTTTTCCTGCTCTTGCCCATGGCTCGCATTGGGTAAATCCCAGGATTGCAGTACGGGATCCGATGTTGGCCAGGCTCCAGCAGGGGAGAATGGAGCTTACAGCCCTGGAACAAAAAGAAATCGGCAGATATGGGTTTACCGGGCTGGAGTTGATGACTTATGTGGATATGAATACCCGTCCCGGCCGATCCTGGGACAAGTTTGAAAGAGTAATAATAGTGACATCCGGGGGGCAAATTAAAATATTCGAATGGCTTTGGAAGGAGATCTACCCATATAAAGATCCTGCCAGCATTTTAACGTATGATGGGATCAAACCGGGCGATGTTATGAAGAAAATAAAAGGTATCTATATGTCGCCTCCGAAAAAGAAGTACAGAGGCATTCTTTTTTATATATATTTAACATCCATGCATAAACATCTCAGGAATAAAGAAGGGTGGTCATGGGTACACGGTTTGGGACGCTACCGCCGGGCTCCGACAACGCCGAAAGAGGACAACTGGTTAGGGTCTGTACTTCGTTATGATGATTTTCTTTTGCGCAAGCCCTGGGAAGAAGAATATAAGATTTTGGGGAAAAATTTTTATAATGGCCATGAGTGTCTGGTTGTTGAAGGCAAAAACATTCTTGATCCCGAGTATTATTTAAGCAAAAGGGTAACATGGGTCGAAAAAAAACATTTTTTAGATCTTCATGAGGAACAGTTTGACGGAAAAGGCAGACGCTCCCTTATTATCAATAAACTATGGGTTCAAATCGAGCCATGGAAATACTGGGTCATATCGCAATGGAACTGCATGGACCCGCTGACAGGCAGGAGAATAGTACGACACGGCTATGACTGGAAGTTCGACCGTGAATTTAAAGAAGGCGACTTTCTGCCGGCCACAATGGGTAAAGAAAATTTTTGGAGACAACCTGAAACTCATCTGCCTCCGGTGAAAAATGTCGCCGACCTTCCTCTGGAGCCGGCAGCGAGATTGAAGTTTTGGAAAAAATTGCACGAGATAGATAAGAATGAAAAATAAGTTCTATATATCGCTGGTCACACTTTTTTTATTTATTGCAGGGATTGATGATTCTATGGCGGATTTTGAATTCAGCAGCTTTGATCCTGCAGGCGAATTGTGCAACAAGCTGCAGGATAAAGCGCCCAAACTTGAGATCAGCGGATTTATCAATAACAAAACAGATCTGGATTTACATGGTAAAAAAAGCGATACAGAAAAAGGGCATATTAATCGGGACTGGAATTTTCAGATGATAGAATGGGACGTGCAGCTTGAAAGCCGTTACAGGTTTTCGGATTATCTTGAGCTGATCAATGTTAACCGGTTTCTCTATGATTCCCTATATGACTGGGATAAAAACGCCCATTTTTCACATTCCGTTAAATACAGGCTTGAACATTACGATTCTTTCAAACAGATAATGAGTGAGTTCTATTTTAATTATATTAACGGCGGCTGGTTTCTGAAACTTGGGAAACAGCAGGTTGTCTGGGGAAAAATGGACGGAAAATGTATAGATATAATAAATCCCCAGGATTCAAGAGAGTCCGTTAATGGTGGCCAGGACGATTACGAATGGAGAAAAATTCCCACCTGGATGACCAATGCAACCTACTTCTGGTCTGATTATTATATCCAGTTTATCTGGATTCCGGATTTTGAGCCATCGCTCAGTCCTCCAAGGGGTTCGGTCTGGTGGTATCCTGCAGTATCGCCCACCTCTTCTTACAAATCATACAAAAAAGACAAGCCCGCAAAGACCTTTGAAAATCAAGAGTTTGCAATTCGATTTAATATGGTCAAGAATGGCTGGGACAGCAGTCTGATATATTTTTATACCTGGGATGATTATCCCACCATGTTTAACAGGGATTATTGGTTCAATCCGGTTACAGGAGAGAATGAGCAGTATCGGGAACCGAAATATACCCGTCTGCACCAGTTCGGATTTAATGTGGATAAGGGCAACTGGTTTCTGGGACGCAACTGGGTCTGGAGAATGGAGTTTCTCTACACTCTTAACGATTATGTGCGCACCGAAGATCCCTCTTCTCACGACGGGGCGGTAAAAAGAAATCACCTAAAGAGTATCTCTTCCATTGAGACCAACTGGTTACATGGAAGATTAACGACTCTGCTGCAATATAGCTGGAAGTATAATTTTGGCTATGACAGCGATTTCAGAAGCCTGGGCAGCAAGCTTAAGCGCTATGACCCGGCCTGGTTGTTCTCCATGTCCAGAAAATGGTTCAGCAACAGATTACAGGTTACAACCACTTTCTATTACAGGCCCGGTGAAGGAAGCTGGAAATTTAAAGATACCCTCTCCTGGGCGTTTTCCGATTATTTCAGCGCACAGGTCAGATATACTGGATTTACCGGTCCATCTGATGATATATATGGTATGTATGATAAATGGGATAACCTGGGATTTGAATTCAAGTATAATTTTTAAGAAACGGGGAAGTTCTTTCGCCCCCGTTCCTTTCCAATATTATTCCTGAATAGTTCTGGGCAGATTACCTGATATGCCAGTTACTACTTCATAGTTAATTGTATTTATGGCTTTTGCGATCTGATCTACAGAAATAGTTGTATTGCCCTGTTTTCCAAAAATGACCACCTCGTCCCCTACCCTGACATCTTCTATAATATCACCGACATCAATCATTGTCATATCCATACATATACGACCTGCTATAGGTACTTTGCGGCCATGATGAAGCAACATGTAACCATTGTTGGAGGAGAGCAAACGATTCAGCCCGTTTGAATATCCGATGGGAACAGTTGCAATAACTGTAGGCTTGATTGATTCATAAGTAGAACCATAGCTGACTTTAAAACCGGCCGGCACTTTTTTTAGATGTGCAACAATAGTCTTTAAGGTCATAACCGGTTTCAGATTAACTCGTTCTTTTCGCACTTCTTCGGAAGGATAAAGACCATAAATCATAATACCTGCCCGCACCATATCCATATGTGTTTCGGGCATATCAATTATTGCGGCGCTGTTTGCGGCATGTTTAAGAGGAACCTGAAATTTCTTTAAGCGAAGCCGGTTTAAAATATCAAGGAACAGGTCATACTGGCTTTGAGCATAAGCTTTATCCTGCCTGTCAGCACTGGCAAAATGAGTATAAATTCCTTCAATTTCCAGGCCGGGTAAACGTGCTGTCTTTATAATTTCATCAACAATAATATCAATGTCGGCAGCCCAAAAGCCTGTCCTGCCCATTCCTGTATCAATTTTTAAATGGATTTTGATTTTTTTTCCAAAAGCACCTGCTGCTTCTGACAATAACTCTGCGCTTTGAAATGAATATACGGTCTGGGTCAGATCGTATTCAATCAATTTCAATCTGTTAATTTGATGAGTAAAACCAAAAATCAAAACCGGCAGATTAATTCCTGCTTCTCTAATCTCTATTCCTTCATCAATTCTGGCAACGGCCAGCATATCTGCGCCGCTTTTGACAGCCTGCTGAGCAACAATAATCATTCCGTGACCGTAGGCATTGGCTTTTACAACAGCCATCAGGCGCACATCAGGATTAATAATCCGCCTTACTTCCAATAAATTATGATGCAATCTTTTAAGGTTTATTTCAACCCATACAGATGGAGCAAGCAAAAAGGTCACCTCAAAAAGCGAAGTGCATATAGCTTTTAGGAACGGGGACGCAGTGAAATTATTTCGTCCCCGTTCCTATGTAATTTCCTGCATGGGCGAGCCTTGTGGCCGCCCATGCAATTTTTGCCTTTATAAAGGAATATTACCATGTTTCTTTTTAATATTCCTGTAGTTATATCACGTCTTTTTCTTGATAAATACTTAAGACTTTTGATTAAAACCTTTCTGGTATCTCTTGGTTCGATAACATCTTCAAAAGACCAATTAGCAGAAGCTTCCCTCATTGGATTGGAATATTTGGTCATATATTCCGCCAACTTTTCTTTTCTCATCGCTTTAGGATCTTCAGCAGCTCTGATTTCCTTGCCGAAATGCAACTCGACAGATGCCGGAGCTCCGAGTACGCCAGCTTCTGCAATCGGCCAGTAATAAACCATATCGGTTTTCATGCCTGGAATTGTACCCATGCCAAGGTTGCCGCCACCGTAAGATTTTCTTAAAACAAGTGATATCCGTGGAACAGACATTTCACAAAGAGCATAAAGAACTTTTGCTCCGTGACGAATAATGCCGCGGTGCTCCTGGTTACTGCCAGGCATATACGCTGGTGTATCTATAAGTAACACAACAGGGATATTAAAGCAGTCGCAAAATCTCATAAATCTGGTCTGCTTATCCGAACTGTCGACAGTAAGACTGCCAGCATAAACCTTAGGCTGATTTGCAACAATGCCCACGCTTTTGCCATCCAGCCTGGCAAATCCAACAATCATCTCGCCGGCAAATTCAGGTTTTATT
>Ga0209633_10001325_pt1 | contig 25706 bp, 26 predicted proteins | sample Cruoilmetagenom1_FD_187290 | JGI IMG/M metagenome (GOLD analysis project Ga0209633, IMG submission 187290) | Oil polluted marine microbial communities from Coal Oil Point, Santa Barbara, California, USA - Sample 1 (SPAdes) (version 2) | ecosystem: Environmental > Aquatic > Marine > Oil seeps ...
GTTCATATCCCACTTCAAATCTATCGCTATCTCCATAAGTCGCTGCACTAGAAGCATAAATCATATTTGCACCATGATTGATAGCTATTTTCAATAAATCTTCATAAGCATTTACATTTGTTTTTATCATTAAATTTTGTTCTTGTACTGTTGTATCAGAGATAGCTGCTTGATGAAATATAAAATCAAATTCATAATTATGTTCTAACTCTTTTAAAGCTTTTCTATCTGTGATATCACCACTTATTACAATACCTTTAAATCCAAGAAGATTTTTAAAGTGCCCAAAACTTTTAAGATTTCCATTTGAAAAAGTTTCACCACTTCTAAACATATCAAAAGCTACAATTGTAGCTTCTGGATAATTTTCTTGAAAATAAAATGCTAAATTACTACCTATAAATCCAGCTGCTCCCGTTATTAAAATTGTTTTATTATTAAAATCATATTCACTATATTTCATATTTCTTCTACTCCATTTATATTATTTAAATATTTTACCATAAAAGGTTTTGTTTTACATGCTAGCATGAGCATGAAGTCTTTTATACTCTTCACATCCTTCTAATAAGCTCTCTTCATTCCCTTTACAAATAATTTGACCATCTTTAAATACTACTATTTTGTCTGCATTTTTAATAGTACTTAATCTATGTGCAATTACAAATGTAATTTTATCAGAACTTACTTCATCTAAAACTTTTGTAATAATTGACTCAGATTCATTATCTAAGGCACTTGTAGCTTCATCAAATATTAATATTTGAGGTTTCTTATATAAAGCTCTAGCAATTGCAATTCTTTGTCTTTGACCACCACTTAAGTTTGAACCAAATTCATCAAGTTTAGTATATATCCCTTCTTCTAGTTGTTCTATAAAATCTAATGCATGTGCTTGTTTTAATGCATCTTTTACTTTTTCTTCATCTACATCATCTCCAAATGCGATGTTATTAGCAACTGTATCATTAAATATATAAACCCTCTGCGTTACTATAGAAATATTGTCTCTTAAACTTTTAAAAGTAAAGTTCTGTATATTTTTATTGTTAAAACTCAATATCCCTTCCTGAGGATCATAAAATCTTAATAATAAATTTACTAAAGAACTTTTCCCCCCTCCACTATCACCAACTAAAGCAATTTTTTGACCTTTTTTAGCACTTAAATTAATATTTTTTAAAGCTACTTTGTCATCATATTTCAAACCTATATTTTTAAATGTAATATTTTGAATATTTTCATTTAAAATCTCTTTACCTTCTATAATTTCATTATTTGTAGCAAAAATATCATTTATTCTCTCATTTGCTGCAATTGCACCTTGAAACTTATTATAAACAGTTGATAGCCTTTTTATAGGGGTATAAAGCATAAATAGTGCTGTCATAAAAGAAAAAAATGAACCAACCGTCATATTCCCTTTAATAACTTCCATTCCCCCTATTGCAATTACAGTTGCTGCGGCCATTGCACCTATTATCTCCATAAGTGGTGAAACTAAGGCATTTGTTTTCACACCTCTTATTCCAATATGAAAATATTCTTTATTTATTTTTGCAAAGTCTTCAGATTGTTTTTGCTGTGAATTATTGGCAATAATAATCTCAATATTATTAAATATTTCACTTAAATTTGAAGTAAGCGATGAAACTTTTTCTTGAGCTTGGTGCGAAAGTTTTTTCATCTTTTTTGCTAACAATGAAAGAGGATAAACAATTACAGGTAAAACAACTAACCCATAAAATGCTAGCATAGGACTTTGATAAACAATAACAATAATTAAAGCAATAATTGTAAATATTTCCATAATTATAACTGCAATATGACTTGACACTGCTGACTGTATTGCACTTATATCATTTGTTACTCTACTTAAAAGTTCGCCACCATGTTTATGATGGAAAAATTTAATATCTTGTATTAAAATATGAGAGAGGAACTTATCTCTAACAACTCTTATGATATCTGAGCCTATAAAAGATATATAATATGTTTGTATATAACCTCCAAAACCTTTTAAAGCATATAAAACAACAACCACAAAAGGTAAAATTTGCAACATTGTTTCATCTTTATTAATAAATATTTCATCTAACACTGGTTTAATAACATAAGCGGTACCACTAGTACCAAGTGCTACCATTATCATACCAATAAGTGCAAAGAAAAATTGCCTTTTATAGTTTTTATAATATGGTATATATTGTTTAAAAAATTGTTTCAATTCAAATATCCTTTATTTGTTCAATCATTTTGAGTGTTTTCTCTACATTTTTTTCTATTGTAAAGTTTTTTACGATTTGTAAGTTATCGAGCTTTATTTTATCAATTTTTTCTTGACTCTCAAGTAAATTATCTATCTTTTCTACAATTCTATAATCTTTTGAATTATTCATAATATAACTTGAAGCTAAAATTTCACTTGCTCCATTTTGTTTTGTTGTTATTACTACATTTGAATAATTCATCGCTTCTAATACAACATTTGAAAAAGGTTCATATCGAGTAGGAAATAAAAATATATCTGCAACCGTATAAAAATTCTTAACATCATTTCTTGGACCTGTAAAAAGCACTTTTTTATCAATATTTAATTCTTTTGCTAATGATTTATAGTACTCAATTTTTTTCTCTTTTCCTACAATAAAAGCTTTAAAATTTTGAAATTTTAATTTTGAAAGAATAATTAAGAACTCTTTAACACCTTTTCTTTTAAACCCACTTCCTACATATAAAAATATCTTCTCTCCATTAGGTTTATCAATAGAAAATTCTTTTGAAATGTGTGTATAAGACTCCTTAAAATTTGGTTTCTCTAACACTATACCATTATAGATAACTTCTATTTTTTTTTCATCAATTGAATAAGCATCTACAATTTGCTGTTTAATCATATTTGAATTTGCTACAATTTTTTTTGCATTTTTAAAACATTTCTCTTCTAGGTATATATAGACTTTATGGAGTGGATTGATCTTAGATTTATTTTCAACTTCAACAAACACTTTATGAACACCATCTCCTGCTCTATAAATATCAGCACAAGATATTCTTTCTAAAGAAAAATAGGTATTATCTTTTTTATTAGCACATACTTGCATATTAAACAAAAGAACTCTTAACCAAGATGGTAGAAATTTTGGAATATTAGAGTAAATAATTTCATGCTCTATCTTAAGATTATCTAACTGACGTGATAATCTTGAAAGATATACTTCTGCCCCACCAAATTTTGTTCTATTTGCTCTTATAAATTTAATTTGTTTCAAGATTTTGTTCTTTTGTTTTTAAATAAAGTGCTAAAGTTATACCGTAAAGTATATAAAAATATATTTTTTCACTATCCCCAAAAAAACTACCAAACATCATGGAAGACATATATCCTATAGTACCTAAAAATGCAAATACTGCAAACGCTTTGTAATCAGAACTATATATAAAGATATAATATAATATTTTTAATAGATAAGCAAAAAGCGCTAAAAAAAACAATAACCCAATCAAACCTAAACTAAAAAATATTGTCATATAATCATTGTGTGTCTGAGCAAAAAGCATATATGGTATATTTTCTTTTTTATCCTCATATATTTTAGAGATACTCTTTCCATACAAAAACCTACCATACCCTTGTGGTGTAAATAAATCTTCTCCTCTATACAATAAGACAGATTTCCACATTGCTAGTCTAGCTGTAGTAGAATGTTCCAAGCCATGTTCTGTAACTAACTTATCATATTCTCTTGGACTATAACTATCCATGTGTTTTATTGCAGATACTACATTAAAGGCATTGTATCGTGTTTCTAAATTTTTTGAGTATATTATAAAAGAGGTAATTGATAAAGTTATAAGTGTGATAATACTGTATTTAAATATTTTATTTTTATAAAAAAAAGAAAAAAAGAAAAATAAGATCATAATCATTCCTATAAATGTTGCCCTTGTATTATTTCCAATAATTGAAACTAGGGATAGTAGAAAAAATAAAATTGCTATTTTTTTATATTTTGTAAAAAATAATGCAATAGCCATAGCTAAAGAATATGTAGTCCAAATACCAAAGCGTTCCCCTCCGCCACTATCTAAAAGTCCTCCAGCTCTAAAAGGCCATAGCCCATTGTCAATCCAAATATAAATATTTAATATTGTATGAAAAAATAATGCTACAAATAAAATGAAAAATATTTTTTTGATTTTACTATCGTCAAATATATAAATAAATAAAAAAACAATGAGTGACAATATAAAAGGTTTAACTAATTCGCCTCGAATTTCACTTATTGTTTCTTTAGGTTCAATTGAAAAGTAAATTGAGATAAGTGAAGTTACAATTAGACCTGAAATAATTATTAAATAAGTTTGAAAAGATAGAACTTTTTTATATGGAATACCTTTTAAAACTACAAAACATATAATAATAAACAATACGAATGAAATATTTTGAACAGCTGTAACACCAGCAATGGGTAATGATAATAAGAGTATACTTAAAAAAAATAAATCTAAAAAATATCTATTATTTATATCTTCTATCTTCATCAAATAATAAAACCTCGTTCTTAAGTAACATTGTAATAAAATACAAATTATGATTTATTATATTATATTTTTACTTTTATATCCATTACTTTTTATTTTATCATTTTTTAGAAAAAAACCTACAAATAATCTTGTAATTCAAACTGCTAAAATAGGAGATTATGTTAATACTTCTATAATGTTTGAGCCACTAAACAAATCTGATGTAGTAATTGACAAAGTTAATATTGTATTTTCACAATATGATTCTAGGATTAATAGAGTATTAATTATTAATGAATACAAAAAAAACATAATTTCAAAAATGCAATTAGCATTTAAAATATTTTTTAATAATTATCAAAATGTTTACATAGTGATGCCTAATAGTTATAATTTATTCTTAGGACAAATGAGTTTTAGTAATAATAAAACTACTTTATCTACTTATACGGATAAATGGTATACTAAAATTTTAACTTTAAGAATGAAAAAAATAAAACATTCTGTTAATGATCTTACTTTAGATTCATATTTAAAGCTAATAAATCCGAACTTTACACATAAAAACTTTATTAAAACTATCCAAAAGCCTATTATTAAGTCAGATTATAAATTTATTTCCACAAGTACTTTTAATATTGGAGTCAGTTTAACAGCTGCTAATAAACTAAAAACTATAGATATACAAACATGGATTGATATTTTTAATATTTTAGATACATTTGAATGTAATATTTATATTTTTGGATTAGAAAATGAGAATAGTTTATATAAAAACTTGATTAATTCTATTACAATAAAAAACTTAAAGATTATATCACTATTAGGAAATATTGATTTGAAATATTTGCCTTATGAAATATCAAAAATGAATTTATATATATCTTCAGATACGGGGAATAGTTATATTGCTGACGCAATGAAAGTACCTACTATAAATTTTGCAGGACCATGTTTTTGGATGGAACAAAGACCTGTGCTTAAAGAATCTCTAATTATTAAATCAAATGCTTGTTGTGTACCTTATTCTTCTGTCTTTAAAACTGAACATCAAGAAAAATGTAATGATATTTTTACAATTTACAATAAACAAAAAAAAGATATAGAAGCATTTATAACAAAGATTTATAAAGATTTTCAATTTTGATAGTTGTTTGTTTAATATCAAATTTCTCACAAAGTAATTTTCTAGAATTATCACCAAAAAGTTTCAAGTCTGAATTTAATATTTTTACAATCAATTCAGATAATTCTTTAACATCACCAGCTTCAAATGTATATCCATTGAAACCATTAATAACTTGCTCTTTATTACCACCATTAAAACTAGCTAATATTGGTTTATTACATACCATTGCTTCAAGTAATACTCTAGATAATCCTTCCCAATAAGCATTTAATGTAAATATTTTTGAAATTGACATTATCTCTTTAATTTTATTGCTTTCTCCATATATTATAACTTTTTCTTGAAGATTGTTTTCTACTATTCTTTTTTCTATCTCTTTCAAATACATTTGGTTAGATGTTCTATCTTTTCCTACTATTAGAAGTTTTATATTGCTATCTATAATAGTATGTATTAAACTAAAGCTATCTATTAATTCTAATATTCCTTTTCGTGGTTCAAGTGATGCTATTGTTGTTATATATTCAAAATCACTCTCAAGTTGTAATATATTATACGACTCTTGCTTATTAACATCATTATTAAAATCTAAATTTATACCATTATGAATAGTTATCAATTTGTTTTTATCTGCATAATACATATGTTCAGCTGTATCATAAGAAACAGTAACTATTTTATGAGAATAGTTATTAATATACTTAGATAATTTAACACAACGCTTTTCCTCTGGATTTTCTCGGACAAACCAAACTATTTTTTTACTTAAAATTTTTGCTGCAATTGCTGGGTACTTATAATATGAAGTAAGAGTATTTAAATGAATTAAATCTATATTCTTTTTTTTAATCAACTGAATAAAATCATATAAAAATGGAAATGATAAAAAACCTCTTTTCTTAACAATATATACTTCAAAACCTTCTTTTTTTACCACATCAACAATTGGTCCATCTTCTCCAAAAACAAAAATCGGATTAAACTCTTTTTTATTTATAAATCTTCCTATGTTAAGCGCAGATATTGGACTTCCACCTAATGCTGCACCATGTGATATAATTAATATATTTTTACACATTTTTAAATCTTCTTTCATCGATTTTTGTAATATTGCCATTTTTTAATATTACATTTTTGGGAATATTTGTTCGAATAACTTCCCCCGCGGAAATAACACTGCCTTCTCCTATACAAACACCTGGATGAATAATAACTCCCGCACCAATCCATACATTATTTTCAATTTTCGTTATTTTTCTTTTTGCTATTCCACATCTTTTTCTTCCAATTTCATGTGATGATGATAATATAATAGTTCTCATACCTACAGCAACATCATCTCCTATAACAATTTTTGAGGATAGATCTACAAAACATTCTTCATTGATAAAACTATTTTTACCAATAATTAGCTCATTTTTACCGTAAATAGTTACATTTCTTCTAATAAATACATTATCATCAAAAATAAGATTTTTAAATATTTTATTAAAAAAATAACCTCTTTGTTTATCTGAAAATAATGGTAAGTTCATAATAATCATGATAGATGACACAATAGTTCTTTCTCTTGTTCTCATATTAAATCCTTATTTTTTTAATCTGTAATTAATGAACACTCTAACTTAGACTTTACTTATATAAAAAACATGTTATGTTATTTGATATCACATATTAAGTTTAAGTTTTTTCATTAGGAATATTTATTTTAGCTTTTAAACATCTTATTACCTACATAATAATCTATTAATTGTTTATCAATATTGTTTATTGACTCTTTATTTTTAACTGCAATAGTAAATATGTAAACATGATACCAATTATTATCATTAGAACTTTGATAAATTATATCAAATCCATTATTTTTCAATATTTTATTTAATGCTTGGGTTGTGGGTCTCCAATAATCATTATAAGCATTTTCTATATAATGTTCTTGTTGAATAAATGGTGTAACAAGAATAACAACATTTTTACTTATATTACACAAATTATTAATTGCTTGCTCAATATTGAAAACATGCTCTAAAACTGTATGATTAAAAACTACATCAAATTTATCAAAATATTTAATATCTATCTTTTTTTCTAGATCTAACAATATTTCATTGTCTTGATTTTGATAACCCTGATTTCCATAATAATTTGAAATATAGTAATTATCAGAATTTACAAAATAATCTTTATATTTACTTCCTTCTTTATCCTCATCTCTCCAACCACTTACATTAATAATATCTCCTTCAAATAAATGAGAAAATTTTCTTAACTCATTATTACTCCATGTTCTAGGTCGCACTAAATTTTTATCAGCTCTTTTAGCAAACTCCATCGAAAATATTTTAATTTTATTTAAAATAAAAAAACTAATCTGCTTGAAACCTGGTAATTTTAATATTGATATTAAATATTTCTGTATCATTTTATAAACTCTCCTTAAATACATTTAAAGTACACTTTTGTAATATTATATACCCATAATCTCTAAAAATATTATCAGCAATTTGTTGTCTTTTGTGTTTTGAAAAATATCTATAAGTAAATTTAATTGGGTTCTTTATAAAATTTCGCATTAAAAAACTTTTATTTTTTGACTCATTTATAAAATTTCTATAATCTAACTCTAATACTTTAAAATTAAATTTGTCGGCTATAAACTGTAAACTTTCTAAACTATAAAGTGCAATATGCTCATCTATCCATAAATTACAACTATACTTCTTCTTTTTAAATAACTCACCTGTATATAATGGTACTTCTATATAAAGAATATCATCTATATTCATACTTTGATATACATTATGAACAAAGTTTATGGGGTCATCCATGTGCTCAATCACATGTGATGCTGCAAAAATTTTTTGTAATCCGTTAGATTCTATCTCGTTAAAATATTTTTTATCATAAAAATCACATATTACATCTAGATTAATACTTTTACAATAATCAATTAATAATCTATTTGTATCAAATCCCAAACATTTTTGATTATACTGTTTAGATATTTCCAACATCTCCCCTGAACCACAACCAATGTCAATAAAAATTGAATTTTTATGCATAAATGGCTCAAGTAACTTAAATCTTGCTTTAGAATTATCTAAACGTAAAGCTCTTTTGCTTTCAGATGGAACTGCCTGTCCTCCACCTTCAGTATAGTCTTTTTCCCAAGCATTTTTATTTAGTAATAACTCACAATTTATACATTTTAAGGATTGAACATCTTCTATAAAATTTTCACCACCACATAATAAACATTTCATATAATACCTCTATTTAATTCTTTCATTTTTTTAGCAACATCATCAACCGTTATTTGCCACATACACTCTTGATACTTACATCTTTTACCTATACAAGGAGAACATGTAGTATTCTTTTGTATATATAAATGTATATCTGTATCATGGCAAGGATTAGATCCATACCATTTAGCTGCTATAAAAAAGCCTATTGTTGGTACCTTCAAAGCAGCAGCAATGTGCATTGGACCAGTATCTGGAGTAATAAGTAAATCTAACTTATCAATCAAACATGCTGCTTCTTCTAAACAAAACTTACCTGCATAATCAAAAATCCTATCACTATTTACTTTATTTACTATCTGTGATGTAAGTTTTTTTTCATTAGGAGCTCCTGTCAAAATAATTTTTATTTTATCATTTTTATTTAAGAGTACATTAGCTAATTCTATCCATCTTTCTTCAAACCACATTCTACTTACAGTTGAAGCTCCAATTTGAAATCCAATAAGGATATCATTCTTTTTTACAATATTGTTTTTGCTAAAGTCATTATCAATTACATCATTCCATTCATGCTTTAAATAAAGTTCAGTTGTTGGATTATTATCATTTATATTAATATATTCTAATTGTTTAAGTCGATCAAAAATACCATGTTTATCTTCCATCTCTTTTGTAGGTAAGTTAGTGTGATAATTATTGTATTTATTTTTATCATTTGGTATTTTAATAATATATTTTGAACCTGACAAAACTGCCAATGGTGTAGCTTGAGGTTCATTAGAGTGCAAAATAAATGTTAAATCTATTTTTTTAGTTTTTAAAATTCTTAAAGCATTAAAAAAGTTTCTCCATCTTCCATCATATGTCACAATTTCATCTATATATTTATTAGTTTCAAATAATTTATAATTTGTTGGGTTTAATAATACAATGAGCTTTTTATTTGGATAAAACTGTTTCAAACTTCTAAATGCAGGTGTATTAAATACAGTGTCACCTATAGCTGTATTTGACATCATTAAAATATTATCAACATCTTCTATATCTATTTTATTTTTTTTATTTATTTTTTTATTTCTTATTAAGAAATCAATAAATAAGCCATATAAATCTACTTTCATATACTTTTTATACCATTTATTATAGTTTGAGGTTCAATATTATTAGCAACTTTACTCACATCTTGAATCACCAGATCTTTATATCCCCATGGATACCATTTATCCATATTTGTTTTACCACTAATTGATATAGTTTTAGTTCCCACTGCTGGTGCTAAATGCATAGCTCCACCGTCAAGGGTTATAAACAATTTAACATTTTTAATCAAACCACCTAAATCTTGTAGTGATGATGTTTTAATAAATTTTGCTTGTGTACTTTGTTCCAACCAAACTGCAGATTCAAAATCATCTGGTTCTGCACTTATTAAAATTTTATAATCATCTAATTGTTCAAAAACTTGTTTAAATTTTTCTTGACTATATTTGTTTTCTTTAATTCTAGAAGATATGTGAAATAAAATAGAATCTGTATACTCTTTATACTTAGCACTTAACTCTTCATCAATATAATAGGTTGTATTCTCATTATCATATTCAACTCCAAACTCTTTTAAACAGTCAAAACAAAATAAAACCTCATTTTGATTATGATTCGCTTTTACATGCAGATTAAAGTTATCTTTCCCTTTTTGGTTTTTCACACCTACTTTATATGTGGCATTAGTAATATTTGAAAATAACTCAGCAGACTTAGAATACCCACTTCTAAAGATAACAACAACATCATATTTTTCTTTTCTAATATCCATAAGCATCTTTAACTTTCCAAATCCTGCCTTTATCTTCTCTAACTTACTTTTTTTATGTTTTGGTTTTGTGTAGCAATAAATTTTATCAATAAATGGATTTTTATAAATAGCATCATAGTTATAAGAGTTTACAACTATATCAATTTGATTATTAGGATATTTTTTTCTTAAAGCTTCTATAGCTGGTGTAGTGCATATAAGATCCCCTACATTATCATTTCGAACAAGAAGTATCTTTTTATCTTCAATATCTATCACTGAGGTTTAACCTTTGCATATATATAGCCTAAAAAATTATTTGAGAAAATTGTTAAATTCTTTTTTAACCATTTGGCATCTTTTTTTACTGCTATTCTTTTTATATCTAACATATTATTATCAGGAAGATTTATTCCTCTTTTAGTAGTAAAAAGTATATCAAAATTTTCATTAGTAGCTTCTTCTATAAGCTGAGTATCATATATTCCTCTTGGCCAACAAAGAAAATGTTCTTCAAGTCCTAAATTCTCTTTAATTTGTTTTTTTGATTCTTTAAACTCCTCTTTCCAACTAATATCAGAAAAATACTCATCCCTATGGGTATGAGTATGTGAGTGTATATCAAATACATCTCTCATCTGTTTTAACTCATCCCAACTACAAACTACACTTCTAGGATTTATTGATACTAGTTTTTTACACTCACTATGTTTCTTTTCTATATATTCACACTCTTGGCTTTGAGAAGACTTTTCTATCCATTGAGTAATAATAAAAAGTGTTGCTTTTAGGTTATATTTTTTCAATATAGGATAGGCATAAACAAAATTATCTCTCCAACCATCATCAAAAGTTATAAGTACAGATTTTTTAGAGACTTTTAATTTCCCTTGCTTAAATTGATAAAACTCATCACTTGTTAATGTTTTCCAACCATTCTCATACAAATATCTCATCTGATCTTCAAAGTTTTTTACACTGCTTGCTATAAAGCTATCTGTTGAGAGTATATGATGATACATAAGAACTGGTACACTCATCTCTTATCCTACTATTTCTTTATAAAGTTTTTTTGTATCTTTCATCATCTTTTCCACGGAAAAAGTTTTTAATATAAATGCTCTTGTATTTGATTTTAGTTTTAGAAGTTTTGTTTCATCATTTAAAATATCATTCAATTGTACCTCTAACATATCAAAATCATCAAATAAATAACCAGTTTTACCATCTTCTAAAGCTTCAGGAATTCCTCCTACATTTGAAGCTAATACAGGAACTCCACAGCTTTGTGCTTCAAGTAAACTTGTTCCTAAAGCTTCATGTCTAGAAGCTAAAATAAATAGATCAAAATTTGGTAGTATTTTATCTATATCATCTCTATGTCCTAACATTATAACTTTATCACTCATATTGTATTCTATTATAGTTTCATTGATTTCATCTTTCATTGGTCCATCACCAACAATAATTAATTTAACATCTAAATGAATTTTTGAAAATGTTTTAATAAGTTCTTTATGCCTTTTTGCACCTCTTAAAACTGCCACACAACCTATAAGTTTAGTGTCTTTAGATATATTCAATTCTTTTCTTAAATTATATACTAATTTATCACTAAACTTTTGAGTATCTACCCCTGTATAAATATTAACAATTTTTTCTTTTTTAATTCCAGCACTTATCAAGTAATCTTTAACTTGATTACTTACAGTCACAACTTTTGTTGCTAAATTATAACTAAAAGGTTTTACGGGAACTATAAGATGTCGAACTCGAATAACTTTTGTATTTGTAAATAATCCCACAATATTTCCTATCCAAGCATCTTTTCCTGAGTGTGTAGAGATAATATCTATCTTATTTTTATTTACGAATTTGCATAGTTTATAGATTGTTTTTAAATTATAAATTTTATTGAGTTTGATTGTAAAAAAATCAGCATTTATTTCATCTTTTTTCTTATAAAGTGTACTATTTTCTTCCACAGCCCAAAATACTTTATATTCATCACTAGGTAGATTATTAACAAGTCTAACAGTTCGTTTTTCCTGTCCACCCCAACCTTTTGAGCTTTCCATTTCTAATATTTTAATCATTATTAATCTGCTTTATATTTTCTTTTATAAAATTCATATCTAAATTCATCAGACAATCACTTATCTTACTACCCTCGCAACCATCTTTTCCACAAGGTACACAGTCCCAATTTTCTTGAATTACTTTATGTTTCCCCATTGTTCTAAATCCTCGTCGTGTAGTGTATCCAAACTCCATTAGCTCATTATCCCAAGGTCCCCAATGATCTGCTCCACTTGGTCCAAAAAAAGCTAGTACTGGTATATTGTTTGCAGCACTTATATGCATAATAGCAGTATCAACACCTATAAAAAACTTTGCTTTACTATTTAAAGATGCAGTTTGTTTTAAAGTAAACTTACCAGCAAGATTACTAGGATTAGTTGTACATAAACTCAAAATATTTTCTAATCTTTCTAACTCTTGTTTAACGGGTGCAGCTGTAAGAACCACTTTTATTTCCAATTCTTCTTCACAATAATCAATGATTTGTGCCATTGTTGTATCATTAATACATTTAAACATCCATCTTGAAACTGGATGTATATGTATAAAGTTTTTTTCTAATAAACCCTCATCTTTTAAAATATTATCTACTTTAGTAATATCTTCATCACTCCAATATATTGATACTTTTTTTTCTTTAATAGGTAAATCTAATACTCCTAAACTATCCAAATCCATTTCAATAGTATGTCGTAATCCTTGATTTGGTAAAGTTAAATTAAAAATATTTTGTGTAAGAAAGTTTTTTCCACTTTTATATCCAATTTTAATATCTGCACCACTTAAAAGTGCTATTTGTGCACCTCTATCACCCTTAGTAGTATTAATAACTATATCATATTTGTTTTTTCTTATTTGTAATGCAAATTTTATCTCTGCAATGACTCTTTTAAATAGAGATAAGCTTTTAATATATTCTCTATCATATATTAAAACTTCATTAATATTTGGATTTAAAGTGACCATATCTTGAGTCCCTTTATTAATAGCTATATCAATTAAAGTATCAGGATAATTTAGTTTCAAATTTTTAATCAAAGGTGTTGTAAGCAATACATCGCCAATATTTCGAAACTTCATAATTAAAATTTTTTTAGGATTTAATTTTTTATTCATTTAATATATTTCCAAAATGTATATTGTGCATAAAGTTTTGAGATAATAAAACCATACCATCCATCAAGGAACCCTCTTTTTAGTATAAATAATTTAAAAAAAGTCCAATATGGATTTATAATTGCTTTTATAATATTTCTTTTTTTATGATTTAAAGTTGAGTATCTATTTTGTTTTGTTATAAACTCTTCAATTGAATCATACGCTAAGTGAATTATATCATTTTGTAAGTGTGTAGTATTTGTCACTTGTATACTTTCATGTACTTCTACTTCACTAAATTTCCCTTTATTTCTATTAAAAAGTCTAATTGTAAAATCAGGATATAATCCACATGTTTTTATATTTTTTCCAAAAAAATTGTTTAATCTAGGCACAAAATATCCATCAAATTTTGGATTTATTAATTCTTCAAGTATCTCTTTTTGTAAATCTTCTGAAATTCTTTCATCACTATCAAGTACAAATACCCAATCATTAGATGCAAGTTCTACAGCTTTTTGCTTTTGTTTTCCAAAACCTAACCATTCTTGATAAAGAACTTTTGCTCCATGTTTTTTTGCTATATTTACTGTTTCATCTGTAGAACCACTATCAAGTAGTAATACTTCATCTGCAAATAAACATGATTGTATAGCATCTGATATAACTTTTTGTTCATTTTTTGCAATGATTACTATTGAAAGTTTATTTATAGAGATATTCATATTGGTTCTTCCATCTTTGGTGAAGCCAAAACCACTCTTGTGGCTTTTTTTCAATTACTCTTTGTGTAATATCAGCTTGTTGTTGTACACAATTTAATATATCTTTTTCTTTATCTCCTGTATCAATAAACTGAAACGATTCATAAAACTCAATTACATACTTTTCATAATCATCTGTTGTAATATAAGCTGGAATAATTAAAGCATCAAATCTTTTTGCTATTAATGCTACACTAGGAGTATGTCTAGCTACTTTGCCAAAAAAGTTTATTAAAACACCCTCTTCATTTTTAGTATTTTGATCTACAAGGATACCAACGGCTTCATCCTTTTTAAGAGCTTTAATCATCCCTTTCATAGCACCATGTTTACTAATCACATTCATATTATGTTGTTTTCTATTTGATTCTAATATCTCATTCATCACTTCACTATCAAGCTCTCTACCAACAGTTGTCATTGGTATAAATTTTGCTGAAATTGCTAAACCTAAAAGTTCCCAATTTCCGTAATGCGCTGCTAAAATAATAATTTTTTGTTTATTTTTAATCGCTTCCGTAAGATATTCTTCATGCTTAAAACTCACTTTTGCAAGAAGTTCATCTCTAGTTATCCCTTGATTTTTGACAAAATCTGCTAGTGTATAAGTGAGATTTTTATAACATGCTCTAATAATATTTTCTTTTTCTAATTCATTTATTGAATTTTCATAGGCCAAATCTAAATTAACTTTTGCAATTTTTCTGTGTTTAAAGTCTAATTTATAGATTATCCATGCTAAACTATTTAATAAGATATTTAAAATAATTTTGGGAGTATATCTAATGAAAAACTTAAAAATATAAAATGTATATAAATAAACTTTATCCAATTAATAATTCCTTTGCTATATTGTGTATATCTTTTGCTTTTATCTCTTTAATACTAAAGTCATTTTTATTTAGTTTTAAAGGATTAACATAACTATCTGATTTTATCACTTTATTAATATCTGTTATGTAAGTATTTCTATATTCTGGTGTATTTCCAAAGATTGTGATTGATGGGATATTTAATGCCCATGCAATATGCGTAGGACCTGTATCAGCGCCTATTACTAACTTTGTATTGGATATTATACCAATTAAGTCATTTAGACTCCCTTTAGGTGCAATATGAACTTTTTTATTATTTTCATCTAACCATTTTGCAACTAAGTATTCTTCATCATTGCCCCAAACTACTAGTATCTCTTTTTCAAGTCTTTGAGCTAACTCTAAAAATCTTTCTTTAGGATATATCTTATTTTCTTTCGAAGCACCAATAACAAAAACTATATCATAATTAACTTCAAGTGTTTGTTTTCCAAATAAGAAAGCCTCTTTTTCTAATATATCTTTTTTTTCTATAGCTATATGTAAAGCTTGCGACACAAGCTTACAATTTCGCTCTATCACATTCTTTTCATAAGGAATATACACTTTTTCATCATAGAACCAACTAGCAATACTTTCTCTTATGGAATCTTTATCAAATCCTACTATTTTACTTCCTACTATTCTTCTACCAAGAATCATTGATACGATTGAAGACTTTAAAAGTCCTTGCGCATCTATAACTAAATCATAATTGTTTTTTGCATAATTATTTATTTGTTTTATTTGTTCCAATATTGCCAATTTATTATTTTTGATAGATTTTAAATTAATTGGTAAAATATTGTCGATATGAGGATGGTTTTCTAGAATACCTTTAAATGATTCTTCTACTATCCAATTTATTTGAGTTTTTGGTAATTGTTTTTTTATAAATTGTAATACTACCATTGAATGAATAATGTCACCCATTGCAGATAACTTTACAATACAAATTTTCATTTTAATCCAGTTCCAAAATTACATCTTCTGGCGATTTTATCTTAATTAAATCATTTTTTATAAGATGATTTTTATCCTCAGAACTCACTTTTAATACATTTTCTTCAAGTGAAAAATCATATTTAACTTTTCCATATTCTATATTTAAAGTCAAATTTAGCGTCATCATAAAATTAAGCCATTGAATTGTATCAATACACGGCAACAGTGTACCAAATTGATTTATATCTTCCTCTTTTGGAAGTGCTTTACCACTGTATTTTGCTACTTTTGAAATCAACACTTTCTCTTGATGTGAAAATCCATAATTAAGTCCATTTAAAATGAACCAAAAAGAATTCTCTTGTGTTTTATAAAAGTTTAATGACTGCCCGATAAGTTGTAGTTTTGAAGCTATAACTAAAATTGAGCTATATTTTGAATCAAGATTATGTAATGGTTGTAATATTCCAAATATTTTTTTTGCATTATTTCCTAAATAAGCACTTTGAGTTTGATCATCAACAAACCTATCTAATAAACTTCTTACACTTGGATTAAAGTTTGATGGAAACTTATGATGTGAAGTTCTAAGTATATCACATAGATATACCCCTTCTCTTACTCCAACTCCACTTGTAACTACATTTTTTACTTGAAAATATTCTAAAATTGTTTTAAAGATAAAAGTTCCTGTAACAATAGTATCGTATCTATCTTTTCTAATACCAATTTGTTTTAACTCTTTTTTATTTTTATAATTTACAATATTTTCAAATATATTTTTATTTTCTTCTACACTATAAGTAAATCCATGTAAAGTATCTATTGGATATTGAATATTCTGAATTACACAGCGACTCAAAGCTCTTGCAGTTCCACCTAATCCTACAATATCCGTAAACAAAAAATAATAAGTTGTAAATAATTCTTTATTGTTTTCAATTTGTTCTATAATATAATTTTTTGCACCTTCAAAGTCATTTTTATTAAAAAACAACTCTTGCATTCGTACTGTTCCAAATTTTAAAGAGATAGTTTCAACAATATTTTTCTCTTTTACAAATGCAAACTCTGTACTTCCCCCACCAATATCAACTGTTACAAAATTATAACACTCTAGAAGATTTGATGTCGCTACGCCACCATAATAAGCCTCTTTTTGCCCATCAATTACTTTTATATTGAGTTTTAATTCCTTTGAAACTCGATTTAAAAATAATTTAGCATTAGGAGCATCACGTAATGCTGAAGTAGCTACACATAATATTTTTCTTGATTTTAAATTTTTTGCAATATTAAGAAAAGATTTTAGAGCATCATAAGCTCTTTGCATTGGAAGGTCTTGAAGGTTACCATTATTTTCATAACATCCTTCACTTATTTTTACTTTTAATTTTGATTCATTAATGAGATGAAAAGCATATCGACTGGTTTTTTTAAAAACAACCATCCGCATTGAGTTTGAACCAATATCAATGATAGTTGTTATTTTTGCCATTTACTCTTCTTTTTCCAATTGATCAAATTTAAATTGTAATTCTTCCATTGTTTCTTGATTGTCTGGGTCTAAAACGATACAATCAACGGGACAAACCTCTATACATTGAGGTTCATCAAAACTTCCTACACACTCTGTACATAGATCCGAATCTATAATATATATCGGATCTCCCTCTTCTATAGCGATATTAGGACACTCTTCCCTACAAGCATCACATGCAATACACTCATCTGTTATCATTAAAGACATATACACTTTCCTATTATAATTAAATTTAATGGATTTATAACCTAATTTTCTTTAATAAATTCTTTAATTATAGGTAAGTTCTTATATTTTTTGCTTTTTTAAATCAACTTGCTAGTATATCATCACCAAATACATCTTCTCTTATGTTTCTTTTTTTCACATAATTATTCAATCCAATGTGGTTATTATAACCTAAAACTTTAGCTATTTTTCTTACACTTAAACCTACACTTAACAACTCTTCAATTTTATCTCGTTGTTGATCAAATTTTGATTTTTGAATTGTTCCTTTTGGTTTTCCTAAAGATACACCATCAAGTTTTTTTGCTGTTAAAGCTTCTTTTGTTCGTAAACTCATTAAGTCTTTTTCAAGATTAATAGTCATTCCAATAACACCTAAAATCATTTTTGTAAGCATATCATCATTACTAACAAAATCTAAATTTTGTGACACACTAATAATTCGTACACCATGGCTCAACAAAAACTTTATATTTTTTAATATAGAAGCAATTGTTCGTCCAAATACATTTATATCATAAACTACTACTACACATCCATTTTTACAAGTTTCTAGTATCTTATAAATATTTGCTTCTTCATCTGGAACATTCACTTCAACTTCTATATTTTTATCCAATTTAAATTTATTCTCTCTAATATATTTAGCAATTCCTATTGCTTGTGCATCTGTATATTCATCATTGTTTTTATTCACTCTTATAAAACTTACTACTTTTTCCATGATTAGTTCCTTATACATTTTGTATTATTTAAATACTAATAATACTACATTTTATATTATTATATATTTAAAATTTATACATAATGTTATCATTAGTATTCTTAAACTAATATTAAGAATTGTTTAAATATATGTAACAACAGCCCAATCCAGTGTTAAGTTTCACTTAAGATTAACAAAAAAATTACGCGTGACCTGAAGATAAAGAGCCTATACTTTAAAGCACATACTGTTCCAAGAGCAATATAAATAGCTTAACTACTTAAGCTATTTTCTTTAATCTTAAGTGAAACTTAACACTGGATTGGGCTAATGTAACAATTTGTTCAAAAGTGCTTTTTAGATATAATACAAAAAAATAAAGGCTAAAACTTGAATCATCAAAAAAGCATTAAAAGATTGATTGTAGGAATTTCAGGAGCTTCTGGTGTACAACTAGGGTTAAAGTTCCTAGAATTTATTCCAAAAGAGATAAAGATTTTTCTAGTTTTATCAAAAAGTGCTAAATATACTTTATCTGTAGAATCAAACAATAGTTATAAAGATGTGACGTTAAAAGAAAATATTACTTTATATGATGATACAGAACTTGGTGCTCCAATATCTTCTGGTTCTTTTCAAACAGATGCTTTCATCATTGTTCCTTGCAGTATGAATACTTTAGCAAAATGTACTGTTGGAATTTCAGATACACTTATCACGCGGGTTTTTAGTGTAATGTTAAAAGAGAGACGCAATATTGTACTAGCACCAAGAGAGATGCCATACAATACTATTCAATTAGAGAATATGGCGAAGCTATCTACATTAGGAGTGGCTATTGCACCACCTATTATTGGATATTATAGTCAACAACAAACTTTAGAAGATATGGAGAAGTTTATCATAGGTAAATGGTTTGATTTACTTCATATAGAACATAATTTATTTAAAAGATGGGGAGAGTAATCTTGATGCAACATACAAAAAGACGAGCTATATATAGTGGAACTTTTGATCCAATTACAAATGGTCATATGGATATCATAAAAAGGGGATTAAAAATATACGATGAGATTATTATTGCTGTTGCAACTTCAAGCTCAAAAAGACCTATGTTTAACCTTAATAGTAGAGTAAAACTTATACAGGAGACCATAAAAGAGCTAGATGGTCTTACTGTTGAATCTTTTGACACTCTTATTGTTGACTTTGCAAAGAAGAAAAATGTGTATAATATTATAAGAGGTTTAAGAACAAACACGGACTTTGAATATGAACTTCAAATGTCTTATGCAAACAGTTCACTTGATAAAAATATTGATACTGTATTCTTGATGCCTGCTTTAGAAAATGCATTTGTAAGTTCTTCTATTGTAAGGGAACTTATACGCTTTAATGGGCGATATGATCATCTAGTTCCAAATCAAATTTTAAATACGTTAGATAAAGAGGTAAAACAATTATGTATGTAATAATAGAAGGTATAGACACAGCAGGTAAATCAACACAATTAGATATATTAAAACAAAAATATCCAGAAGCAATTTTTACAAAAGAACCAGGTGGTACACAAATTGGTTCAAAACTACGAGAAATGGTACTTAATGGTGAAGCTAAATCAAAAGTTGCAGAGATGTTTTTATTTTTAGCAGATCGTGCGGAACATAGTTTTGAAATAGTAAAAAAACATAGAGATGAAATAGTTATTAGTGATAGAGGATTTTTAAGTGGTATAGCTTATGCTAAAACTGCTCCTTTAGAGATTGCAATTAGCTTAAATATCATGGCTTTAAATGGTGCTATGCCAAATAAAATTATTATTCTTGAGTTATCCAAAGAGGAATTAGAATACAGACTGTCACAAAAAGAACAAGATAATATAGAAAAAAGAGGAAGTGCTTATCTTCTAGAGATTCAACAAAGAATGATTAATGCTATAGAGATGATAAATAGTATGGGGGAAGTGAGAATTGATCTTTTAAGAGTTGATGCAAAACAACCAATTGATTTAATAGCTACTCAAATAGAGCAATTTTTAGAGAAAAGTTAGAAAGATTCTATAGTTGGTTTATGAATAGGTGGAGAGAAATGGTACCCTTGAGAGTAATTAGTCCCTAAATCTTTTGTTATATTAAAAATCTCTTCATTTTCAACATATTCTGCTATTGTTTTAAGATTAAGACTTTTTGCAAATTCAATAATAGTTTTTACTATTTTATAACTATTTTCATCACTTGCAACATTTCTTATTAAAGAAGCATCTATTTTTAAATAATCAACATTCATTTTTAAAAGATGCTCAAAATTTGAATAACCACTTCCAAAATCATCAATTGCTACTTTGCAGCCAAATAATTTAACTTCTTTTATAAAATCAAATAAAAGATTGTAGTTTTTGATACCTTCATCTTCTAAAATTTCCCAAACTACTCTACTTGCTACATCATATTTTTCAAGTTTTTCTTTAATAAAATCTATAAATTCAGTATCTTGAATATCTTCATATGAAACATTAATTGAAAACTCAAATTCCAAATTTTCAAACTCTTTAAATGATTTTTCTATAACTATTTTTGTAATATTTGCATATTGATTTGCTTTTTTTGAAACATCCAAAAAGAAAAATGGAGCTATTACTTTCCCATCATCTAACATTCTTACTAAACATTCATATTTATCAACTTTCATTGTTTTATTATTTACCAAAGGTTGAAAATACACAATGATGTTATCACTATCCATAGCTTTTTTAAGCTTTTTAGTCCATAACATATTTTTTTCATATTCTCTTATATTATCAAGCTCTTCATAAAAAACTAAATAATTTTTATGTTGCTGTTTTGCAGCATGTAGAGCTAAGTCTGCTGTAATAAGCTTATTGTTTTTTGGGGAAAATGTTATTCCAGCAGTTGCTCGTATATCTATTTCATGTTCCCCTTCATAGATAACATTACTCTCAATAGAGCCTAAGATATACATTACCATATCTTTAAAATCTTGTTTCATTAAACCAGTGTTTGCTAAACAGTAAACATCTGCTGAAAATTTATATAAAATCACTTTGTTTCTTACAAATTTTGTCATTTCATTAATAACATCAACCACTTTTTTTAGAATTACATCACCAATTCTATGTCCAAAAAAGTCATTTATCTCTTTAAAAGAGTTAATATCTATTACTGCTAATGCATTTATACCTAGTTCTGTATTTTGTACATCATGTATTAACTTAGCCCTATTTGGAAGTTGCGTAAGATTGTCCATATAAAGAATTTTTTGAATATTATTTTCATGTTCCAACTCTTTTTTATATAACATTTGACAAAATTTTATCTTATTTAATAATAGCGTATCATATTTTTTAATATCTATAAAATCATAAACTAAAAGATGTTTATATTTTTCAATATTATCGTATTCACCTACAATTAAGACTGGTAGCTCACTAAACTTTTCTTTATTTTTTGAGAAAATTTCATCTAATACTTCTAATTCAAAATAGTTAGTATTTATTATAATAATATGAATACTATATGATTCAATATATTTAACAATCGCATCTTGATTGTGTCCATGATAAATAGTTTTATCATGGAGTATTTTTAAAATATCTGTGGTGTGTTGATAAGAGTTATTGTCATCAATTAGTAATATATTATAAATCATAAGCAATTATACATAATTAGTTATTAATTCCACTTAGTTTCTTTCAATGAAATAAAGCACTTAGATAGCCAACTACGCTATCGGTATCTTTCGTTATATCTGCACTTGTTCTATAATCCAAAATTTTTGTTTTTAAACTTAATTTTTTTGCAATTGTTACCATAGCTTTTACACCTATCATACCACAAGCTTCACAGCCACTTTTAAATAAGTTCATATCTTGTTTTTGTATCGCTTCTAAACAAATAGAATCTTTTGAATTTGCTTCTTCTAAGGTATGAAAATGACTTAAGTCAGTACTTATTACAACTAAATTCTGTGTATCTTCTAAAAGAAATTCCACAATTGTCGCAATATTTTGAAAAGTACTGTCACTATACACTATCTCTATAACTTCAATATCTTTCGTATAGTATTTAATAAATGGAAACTGTGTTTCCGTTGAATGTTCACAATGAACTTGTTCATTAAAACCTAAAAACTCAAACTTATCAATAAGCTGTTGGCTTAGTTTTTTATTGATTTTTAAATCCCCAAAAGGAGTGGGATAAGTATCATACAAAGCAACACTAGCACCACTAAAAGCAAACTTATGTGATGGACCAATTACAATAATATTTTTTATCTCTTTTGGAATATATTTATATGCCATATTTGCTGTAAATCCACTATAAATATACCCTGCATGTGGTACTATTATTGCTCTTGGAGATATTTTTGAATTTGTTATGATATTATTTTCTTTTAATACTTTATTAAAATGTTCTATATATCTTGCAACTTCATCTTTATCTTCTGGATAAAAAGTACCTGATACTGCTAATTTTCGCTCACTCACACTAATCCTCCTACATTTCCTAAATAGATATTTTTCAATCCTTTACTATGTCCTATCTCTCTTGCTTTTTTTAAAGTTTCTATAGATGTTCTTGGAATTTTCATCTCTTTATAATCAGGATGGAAAGCTGAAATATGCCACACTATATCATCCCCTAATTCATTTGCAATAAAAGATGCAATCTGCCCTATCTCCCCATCACTATCATTTTGAGTAGGAACTATTAATGTTGTTATCTCCGTATGGATACCATTTTTTACAAAAAATTTTAGATTTTCTAAAATTACATCAAGCTTTCCACCAAGATTTTTTTTATAATATTTTTCATCAAATGATTTTATATCAACATTTATAGCATCAATTAAACCAACCATAGCAGATGTCACTTCTGTTGATTCAAATCCATTTGTGACCATAATATTCTTGAGTCCCTTTTCATGTGCAAGTTTTGCTATATCTTGAATATAAGGGAAAAATATTGTAGGTTCATTATATGTATATGATATTGATTTGCATTTATAATGAAGTGAAAGTTTTACTATATCTTGTGGTGAATAATATTGTTTTTTATTTATTTGATCTGTTTGGGAAAGTTGCCAATTTTGGCAGAAAGAACAATGAAAATTACATCCAATAGTTCCTATTGAAAAAGTTTGTGTCTTTGGCAAAAAATGATACAACGGTTTTTTTTCAATTAAATCAATATTCATTGCATTTGGATAACCATACACCAAACACTCAATTTTATCACCAATATTTTTATTGACCTTACAAATTCCTACACTATCTTTTTTGATATTGCAGTAGTGTCCACACAAAAGACAAGTTATCTTATCTTCTGAGCTTCGTTTATAAAATTCCATTTTACTGCTCCTTTATTTTCTCAACAGTATAAACAAATATTTCAGGTGCCTCTTCTATAGTCTTGGGGTCAAGTCCAGCTTTGTGAAATAAATGTACCATAAAACTATCAAAATCTGGAAGTTCTTCCCATACTTGCGGCAAAAAAGTTCCTTGATGATTTCCAAGTCTTAAAATAACACCATGTTCATTTGGCTTTATTTTTGTTCTCAAATCTCCAAAATTAGTATAAGAAATTTTTTGAATAGGTCCAATTAGTGATATTTCTATCTTAACATTTTCAAACTCTTCTTTTGTAAGTGGAGGAAATCTAGGGTCTTCAAATGCTGCTTTTTTAGCATTTGTTGTCAAGTCTTCATACAATGTAGTATGTGGTACCAAAGAACCAATACAACCTCGCAAGTTACCATCCTTGGTAAGGGTAACAAAAGTTGCACCCATTTTAGAGAAGTTTGGTAATTTTTCTAAAAACTCCTCTTTCTTAAGTGTTTGTTGGTTATTTAATTTATCAAATATAGTTATCCGCACTAAGTCTACAAGTAACTTTCCTATTGTATTTACATCCATAACTATCCCCTTTTAATATATTATACCAAATAATATCTATTTCATCAATTTATAAAAAAATTTTGGGTACAATCGCGGATATAAATATTAAAGAATAAAGAAACTCAAGGAACACAAATGTCAGATTCATGTAAAAAAGTATATATAACTACACCGATATATTATGTAAATGATGTAGCTCATATAGGTCACGCCTACACAACAATAATAGCAGATATGCTTGCACGTTACTCAAGACTTGTGGGGTATGATACTTTTTTTCTAACAGGTACTGATGAACATGGTCAAAAAATTGCAGATAGTGCAGCCTCAAGAGGAAAGACACCAAAAGAGTATGCAGATGAAGTAAGTGGAAAGTTTAGAACTCTATGGGATGACTTTGATATCTCATATGATAAATTCATAAGAACTACAGATAAAGAGCATAAAATAGGTGTTCAAAAAGCTTTTGAAAAGATGTATGAAAAAGGTGATATATACAAAGGTCACTATGAGGGTAATTATTGTGTAAGTTGTGAAACATTTTTTACAGATGCACAGCTTATAGATGGAGAGGGATGTCCTGATTGTGGAAAACCTACAACTGTAGTAAAAGAGGAAAGTTATTTTTTTAAACTCTCTAACTATGAAGATAAACTTCTGAAACTTTATGAAGAAAATCCAGAATTTATACTACCTCGTGCAAAAGCAAAAGAGATAGTAAACTTTGTGAGTGGTGGGCTTAATGACCTTTCAATATCACGTACAAGTTTTGATTGGGGTGTAAAACTTCCAGCTTCTATGAATGATGACAAACATGTTATGTATGTATGGCTTGATGCACTTTTAAACTATATAACAGGACTTGGATATGGAACA
>Ga0209633_10001326_pt1 | contig 25703 bp, 23 predicted proteins | sample Cruoilmetagenom1_FD_187290 | JGI IMG/M metagenome (GOLD analysis project Ga0209633, IMG submission 187290) | Oil polluted marine microbial communities from Coal Oil Point, Santa Barbara, California, USA - Sample 1 (SPAdes) (version 2) | ecosystem: Environmental > Aquatic > Marine > Oil seeps ...
TTGAAGTAGAAAAATGTAAAGATAATAGGCAGATTAGGCAGATAGGTGTAGAGTGGAGTATTCAACAATCAAAAGAATTATTAGCTGCTGGTGTACCCGTGCTCCATTATTATTCTATGGGAAAATCAGATAATATCAAAGCAATTGCAACAGAGTTATTCTAAAATAAGTCTTACTATTTTGTAATAAAAAACAAACAAAATAATTATTATTAAGATTAGAAAAATTTGTTTGAAATTTATTCTAGAGCTTTTCTTTTTAATCCCCATAACTTTTAAAGTTTCCTATTCTTTAATTTTCAAGATATTATCTCGTTCCTTTCGTAATTTTTCTTTTTTTTCTTTATTGATTTTTGCCACTTTAAAAATGGCTTCTTCTATAAAAAAATGTTCACGCCCATTTAATGTGTTTCTTATATCTTGTGCAGTTACTCTGCCTCCTCGAGGCATGGTATAGTTTTCTTCTTCACATATTTTTAGTACATCAATGGTATACTTATAAGGAAGGTACAGTTTTAATTTATTTCTTTCATTAGAGCTTATCAAAGGAATAGATTTATTTGTTTGTAGATGCTAGTTTGTTATATTTGTGTTACAATCACAGTACAAAATAACATAATTATCTATTAAAATCAAATAATTATCGACTATTTTTATGAACACTAAAGAGAAAATATTACAATATCTTGATTTTAAAGGAATTAGTCAAGGTAAATTTTGTAGGAAGATTGGAGTTTCAAATGGTTTTTTATCTAGTGGTAAACATATAGGGAGTGAAAAATTAAAAGCGATCAGAGATAATTATGTTGATCTAAATATGGATTGGCTTATTTATGACGAAGGAGAAATGATTAGTAGCGAAAATGTAGTTAATGAGCAGGAACTTGTTTATGATAAATTGTCTAATGACAACAAAAAATTAATTGATGTTTTAAAAAAAGAGAGCCTAGCCGAAACGTTAGAAGTATTGATTAAAGAATATATATCACTTCAAAAGAAGCAAGGTATTACACAAAGCACTTTAGCTGATTTGGCATTAGACTTCGATAAGTTGGAAGAAAGAGTGAATGCTATTACAAATAAAGGTTAATGAATTAGTAAATGAGAATAGTTACTATTCAAAGGGTTATTTTTTATGAAATTTATCTACTGACTTTTATATTTTTACAAGGGCAGATTCCTTTTTAAAATGTAGCGGTATTTTAATGCGAGTATTGTCCCAGCCTAAAACCATTTGTAGCAAATCATTATTATCTTTAAATGCAATAGAAAAAGATTCTAAAGTCTCGGCATTACTTACCGGAATTTTAATGTTGGCTACATCATAAAGAGGGTCATATTGAAAAGCTCCTAAAACATCAAGTTTAGAGTTTAAGATAATTTCCCATTCCTTTTCTCCAGGAATAGTCAATAATACATAAGTTCCAGCTGCAACAGAAACATCACCGAATTTAACATCTTTATAAAATTTAATTTCAGTTGCTTCATTAGCACCTGTCCTCCAAATTTTATTATAGGGAACTAAATTTCCAAAAACCTGTTCTCCATTCTTTTGAGGTCTTCCATATAGTACTTTGGCTAATGGAGGTGTAGTTTTGCTTTCCCTGCAATAAGAAATATCATGTGGCTCTTCATCAATTTCATTGAAGTTTTGAGCATTACTCTCACTAATGAATAAAAGAGCAAATACTAGAAAGATAGTGACGATAGGATAGTATAATTTTTTCATAAAACTGCTATGTTTTGTCCTAAAACGTAACACAATATGATTTTAGTATGTCATTAGTTTAAAGTTTATTAAATTGTTATTAACAATTTAATGTTTTTGTTTCAATATTCAATTAAAAGACAGTTATGACTTTCATATTGTAATTAATTTTTTGATTCTATTAATTATTTAGAATAAAAATATTCATTTTTGCATCATAAATTTAATAATATATATTATGTGTGGAATTGTTTGTGCTTTTGATCTAAAACAAAAAGCAACTGAGTTGAGGCCTCAAGTATTAGAAATGTCTAAGAAAATTCGCCATCGAGGTCCGGATTGGAGCGGGATTCACAGTGATGTCAACGCCATTTTAGCACACGAACGTTTAGCTATTGTTGATCCGACATCAGGTAAACAACCGTTATACAGTGAAAATAAAAAATTAATATTAGCTGCCAATGGTGAAATATATAACCATAGAGAGTTGCGCAAACAATTTGAAGGAAAATATAATTTTCAAACAGAATCTGATTGTGAAGTTATCTTAGCGCTATATCAAGCAAAAGGAGCAGCCTTTTTAGATGATCTTAACGGAATTTTTGGCTTTGCTATTTACGATACAGATACAGATACCTATTTTGTTGCTAGAGACCATATGGGTATTATTCCATTATATATGGGATGGGATCAATACGGAACTTTTTATGTAGCCTCAGAACTTAAAGCATTAGAAGGAGTTTGTACCAAAATTGAATTATTCCCGCCAGGACATTATTTATCAAGTAAAGATGGTGAGTTGAAACAATGGTATAGTAGAGATTGGATGGAATATGATGCTGTAAAAGAAAATGAAACAAGTATTCAAGAAATAAAAGAAGCATTAGAAGGGGCAGTACATAGGCAATTAATGTCTGATGTGCCTTATGGAGTATTGCTTTCGGGCGGATTAGATTCATCCGTTACATCAGCAATTGCAAAAAAGTATGCGCAAAAGCGTATAGAATCTGATGATAAATCAGACGCTTGGTGGCCACAATTACACTCATTTGCAGTCGGTTTAGATGGATCTCCTGATTTGGCGGCAGCTCAGAAGGTAGCCGATCATATTGGGACTATTCATCATGAAATAAAATTCACTATTCAAGAAGGTTTAGATGCTATAAAAGATGTGATCTATAATCTTGAAACTTATGACATTACAACAATTAGGGCGTCAACACCTATGTATTTAATGGCGAGAGTTATCAAATCTATGGGAATAAAAATGGTCTTGTCAGGTGAAGGGGCAGATGAGATTTTTGGTGGATATTTGTATTTTCATAAAGCGCCAAATGCTAAAGAATTTCATGAAGAAACTGTTCGTAAATTAGGTAAATTACATATGTATGATTGCTTACGAGCTAACAAAAGTTTAGCTGCTTGGGGCATTGAAGGCCGTGTTCCATTTTTAGATAAGGAATTTATGGATGTTGCTATGCGAATCAATCCACAAGATAAAATGATCAATGGCGAGCGTATGGAAAAATGGGTAGTGCGTAAAGCTTTTGAAGACATGATTCCGGAAAGTGTTGCATGGAGGCAGAAAGAACAATTTTCTGATGGCGTTGGTTATAGTTGGATTGATACTTTAAAAGAGGTCGTTGATCGAGAAGTTACAGATGCACAATTAGCAAATGCTAAATATAAATTCCCTATTCAAACACCTACTTCAAAAGAAGAATTTTATTATCGTTCTATATTTACTGAACATTTTCCGAGTGATGCAGCAGCATTGTGTGTGCCTCAAGAAGCATCTGTAGCTTGTAGTACTCAAATTGCCTTAGAATGGGATGAAAGCTTTAAAAACATGAATGACCCATCTGGTAGAGCCGTTGCGAACGTACATGATGAAGCGTATGTTAAGTAATTAAAAAGATTCATTTGATAACTGAAACTCCGTTTTAAACGGAGTTTTTATTTTTTTATAATATATTTGATACTTTAAAACAAATGTCTATGAAATTTAATGTTAGGTCAGCACTTTTTTTATTTTTACTTTTAATATCAGTTACCTCATTAGTTGCCCAAAAGAAATTAAAAGGAAATAAAATTGTTGTTACTGAAAATAGAGATATTTCTGAGTTTAATAAAATTGAAGTTAGAGATAATATTGATGTAATATTTAGCCAAGGTAATGATCAGTCTGTTGTAGTTGAAACAGATGAGAATTTACAATTTGCTGTAATCACAGAGGTTAAAGATAGTACTTTGGAGGTGTATTTATTTAAAAAAATAATTAAAAAGAAAGCACTAAATGTTTATATAAATATTAATGAATTCATCAATGAAATTACGACTAAGGGTAAAGCTGATGTAAGCGGGGAAGGTCTTTTTAACTTTAATGACATAACGATAAATGCAGAAGGTAATTCTAAGATTGTAATAGATATAAGGTCTGAACAATTTAGCCTAAATAATAACGAAAGCGCAAATGTAAACCTTACAGTAAATACCGAAAACGCTACGATAAATGCTAATAAAACAGGTAGATCAAAAATAAGCCTGACATCAAATACAACTGAACTTTTAACATTAGGAAGTTCAACTACAGAATTGTCGGGCAACTGTAAAGATGTTTTTATTACTACTGAAAATAAAAGTAATGTGAAGGCTAGTAAATTTGAATGTGACGATGTTATTGTAAATGCTTCAGATGCCTCAGATGTTTATGTTAATTCAAGGAACGCAATAATAATTTCTGCTATAAATTCATCAGAAATTTATATTTATAATAACCCTAAAATAACACTTGAAAAATTTACGGACAAAGCTATTTTAAGAAAAAAATAAATACATTACATTTGTTTTTTTATATTTTAACTCAATCAACCACTATTTGAATTTTTAATCTGATAAATGTAGTAGCTTGGCTATTACATAATTTGAGTTGGTGCAACTGTATATTAGCATTTGCATTCTCAATTAAATTATTTACAAACGAGTACAAAAATTTAAATACATGAAAATTTTAATAGTTGAAGACGAAATAGAGTTATTAGAAACCATTGTTAGTTATTTACAAAACGAAGATTTTATTTGTGAAAAGGCTTCCACTTTCTTCGAAGCTGAAGATAAGATCATCAGCTTTAATTATGATATAATTATACTCGATATTACTTTACCAGATGGTAGTGGAATAGACTTATTAAAATTTATTAAGGAAAAATCATCTAAAACAGGAGTACTTATAGTTTCAGCAAAAGACTCTTTAGATGATAAGCTGAAAGGTTTAGATTTAGGAGCAGATGATTATATTACCAAGCCTTTTCATTTGGCTGAACTTAATTCGAGAGTGAACTCATTAATTAGACGTCAAAAATTTGATGGAAATGATACTATTCAATTTAATGAAATTGAAATAGATCCTGACTCTAAAGGTGTAACTATAAATAATAAACCAATAGAGTTGACTAAAAAAGAGTATAATTTATTACTTTATTTCATAACTAATAAAGATAAAGTACTCACTAAAGAATCTATAGCCGAACACTTGTGGGGTGATAATATTGAAATGGCAGATAGTTTTGATTTTATATATACACATATGGGAAACCTTAGAAAAAAAATGAAAAAATTAGGAGCACCAAATTATTTACAAACTATGTATGGTCTCGGTTATAAATTTACAGATAGTTAAGGCGATTTTTAAATGAAGTTAATTCAGAAAACTAGTAGAACCTATTTATTACTCTCAGCAATTATTTTTATACTATCTGGGGTAATGCTATTTTTTGTATTAACATCTGTGATGAATAATAGACTAGATGAGAAACTCTTATATAATAAAGAGGTTATAGCTAAGAGAATAAAATATGATTATCCACTAACCATTTTTGATACTGAAGAATTAACTGAAGCAGAAAACAGAGCATACCCGAATGATACTTTAATATATAAGGATACACTTATCTTTCATGCTATTGAAGGTGTTGAAGGTGTTGAAGAGTATGAAAAATATAGACAGTTAACTGCTTACGAAACTTTACAAGGCGAACGTCACAAAATTATTACAAGAAATTCATTGGTAAGAAACCAAGATTTCGTTTCAATCATCACACTTTCTACTATCATTATTATTTTATTATTATTAACAGGGCTTTTAATATTAAATACATTGATAGCTAAAAAGATATGGAAACCATTTTATATGAACTTAGATAGATTGAAAAATTTTTCTATACAAGATCAGAATATTATAGAATTAGAACCATCAAATGTTGAAGAATTTATAGAGTTAAATAGTTCAATTAAAAATCTAACTCAAAAATTACAATCAGATTTTAATAACTTAAAAGAGTTTTCTGAAAATGCTTCCCACGAAATGCAAACACCACTTGCAATAATGCAATCGAAAATAGAATTGCTATTACAATCTACAGATGTTACTAAAGAACAATCAAAACAATTACAATCTATATATCAAGCGGGTCAACGTCTTTCTAAATTAAATAAGACCTTATTATTATTAGCAAAAGTTGAAAACCAACAGTTCAGTACTAAAGAAGAAATTTCTTTAAAGGAATTAATAGAGAGGCAATTAGAGAACTATGAAGATTTTATTGTAAATAAAAACTTAAAAGTGACAACTGAATTGTCAGATGATAATATAATAACTAATACTGTATTAGCCGATACATTAATCTCTAATTTATTGAGCAATGCCATAAAGCACAATATACCAAATGGCACTATAGAAATTATACATGTTCGAGATATTTTAATTTTTTCGAATACCGGACTTCCTTTAGACCAAGACCCTGAAAATTTATTTAGTCGTTTTAAAAAGGCGAGTACTCTAAAAGATTCTCTAGGTTTAGGTTTGGCCATTGTTAAAAAAATTTGTGAAGTTAATGATTGGCAAACCTCATATTCTTACGAAGATAATACCCACCAAATTTCTATTTTATTTAGAACTTAAGACTTTCTTTAGATTCAGTTTTTACATTTGAACCATACAAACAAATTAATAATAAGTAAAAACAAAAAATCATGAGAAAATTAAGTATTTTATTAGCATTTGCAGTTTTAAGTTTAGTAAGTACAACAACTTTTGCACAAGAGGCAAAAGAAGAAGTGAAAGAGGTAGTACAAGATAAAGTTGAAATTCAAATAAGTGAATTGCCAGAAGCAGTTACTAAGACATTAGGAGAACAGTATGCAGAATATAATGCTGAAAAAGCATATAAATCTGTATTAGATGAAAAAGAAGTTTACTATGTTAAATTAGTAAAAGATGGTGAGTATAATGTAGTTCTTATTGATGCTGAAGGTAATGTAATTCAAAAAGAAGAAGAGCCTGAACAATAAACTAAAATAATTGAATTAATTGAGCAAATTGGGTTGATTGCTTTTAATTAGAAACGGCTTAGAGTTACTTAATTCTAAGCTGTTTCATTTTTAATAGATTTTATTTAAAACTTAAGAATTTCTTTAGATTCTGTTTTTACATTTGAAATATACAAACAAACAAACAAACAAAAACTAAGTAATAATAAAAAGGTCATGAGAAAGCTAACTATTTTATTGACGTTTGCAGTATTAAGTTTAGTAAGTACAACAATTTTTGCACAAGAAATAAAAAAAGAAGTAGCACAAGACAAGGTTGAAGTTCAAGTTAGTGAATTACCTGAGATAGTTGCTAAAGTCTTGGAGAAACAGTTTGTAGGCTATGTAATAGATAAAGCATATAAAACTGTACAAAAGGGAAAGGAAGTTTATTATGTTAAGCTTTTGAATGGAGAAGAATATATTAAAGTTCTTATAGATGCTGAAGGCAATATAATTGAAAAGGAACAAAAAATAGAATAACCAAAAAATAAAACTAAATAATTGAGCAAATTGGGTTGATTGCTTTTAATTAGGAACAGCTTAAAATAACTACTTACTTTTAAGCTGTTCTATTTTTTAAAATTATAATCATTAATATCTTGATAATTATTATTGAGAAGCGCTAACACTCTAAATTTAATTGATCTCTTTATAGAGAACTTGTTAATAACTTCCGTTATTAAACACCCGAAAAAACACGTTCAAACGAGCGTGTTTTTTTATATTTGTATGTTTTTGAAAATACATAAAAAAGAGCAATAAAAAATATGAGCGAAGAGGCAAAAAAGCACGATTATTCAGCAGATAGTATTCAGGCGTTAGAAGGAATGGAACACGTGCGTAAACGTCCGTCAATGTATATAGGAGATGTCAGTGTAAGAGGATTGCATCATTTGGTGTATGAAGTAGTAGATAATTCTATTGATGAGGCAATGGCTGGTCATTGTGATACTATTTCTGTAATCATTAATGAAGACAATTCAATTTCTGTAAAAGATAACGGTCGAGGCATTCCTGTCGGAATGCATAAAAAAGAAGGAGTTTCTGCACTAGAAGTGGTGATGACCAAGATTGGTGCTGGAGGTAAATTTGATAAAGATTCTTATAAAGTTTCTGGTGGTTTGCATGGTGTTGGAGTTTCTGTAGTAAATGCACTTTCATCTCACTTAAAAGCAACTGTTTTTAGAGAAGGTAAAGTTTGGGAACAAGAATATGAAAGAGGTAAAACGCAATATCCTGTAAAAGTTATTGGTGATACTGCTGAAAAAGGAACGATGGTTACTTTTATGGCAGATGATCAGATTTTTCAAACGGAAATAGATTATAATTACGAAACACTTTCTATGCGTATGCGAGAATTGTCGTTTTTAAATCAAGGTGTTACTATTTCAATAACAGATAAGCGTAAAAAGGATGAAGAAGGAAATTTTATTCATGAAGAATTTTTAAGCACTGAAGGATTAAGCGAATTTGTAAGGTATTTAGATGCAACTAGAGAGCAATTAACATCAGAGGTTATTGCAATGGAAGGCGAGAAAAATGGTATTCCTGTAGAAGTAGCAATGGTATATAATACTTCTTATACTGAAAATTTACATTCTTATGTAAATAATATCAATACTCATGAGGGAGGTACGCACCTTTCTGGATTTAGAAGAGGTTTAACACAAACACTTAAGAAATACGCTGAAGGCTCAGGATTGCTAAAGAATTTAAAATTTGATATAGCTGGAGATGATTTTCGTGAGGGTCTGACAGCAATTATATCTGTTAAAGTTGCAGAACCGCAATTCGAAGGGCAAACAAAGACTAAATTAGGAAATCGAGAAGTTTCTGCAGCAGTAAGTCAGGCAGTTTCAGAAATGTTATCAGATTACCTCGAAGAACATCCTGATGATGCTAAAATTATTGTCCAAAAAGTAATCTTAGCTGCTCAAGCTAGACACGCTGCGAGTAAAGCGCGTGAAATGGTGCAGCGTAAAACAGTAATGACCGGAGGCGGTTTACCTGGTAAATTATCAGATTGTGCCTGGACAGATCCTGAAAAATGTGAAATATTCTTAGTTGAGGGCGACTCGGCAGGTGGTACTGCAAAACAGGGTAGAGAACGTAATTTTCAAGCTATTTTACCATTACGTGGTAAAATATTAAATGTTGAAAAAGCGATGCCTCATAAGGTGTTTGAAAATGAAGAGATTAAAAGCATGTATACCGCACTAGGTGTAACCATTGGTACTGAAGAGGATAGCAAAGCGTTGAATCTAGCCAAATTACGATATCATAAAATTGTAATTATGTGTGATGCCGATGTAGATGGTAGTCATATTGCAACGCTAATTTTGACATTTTTCTTTAGGTATATGAAAGAATTAATAGAAGAAGGTTATGTTTATATTGCGGCACCACCTTTATATTTAATTAAAAAAGGAAAGAATAAAGAGTACGCCTGGAGTGATGAAGATCGTGATGCAATAGTAAAAAAGTTCGATGGAGGAACCATCCAACGATATAAAGGTCTTGGAGAAATGAATGCTGAACAGTTGTGGGATACTACAATGAATCCTGAATTCAGAACTATGCGCCGCGTAACAATTGACAATGGAACAGAAGCTGATAGAGTTTTCTCTATGTTAATGGGTGATGAAGTGCCACCAAGAAGAGAGTTTATTGAAAAAAATGCGATTTATGCTAATATTGATATTTAAGCCCATTCCTTACTTAGAGATATACACTTTAACTTCAATTCAAGCAGTGCTTTAGTCTCGTTAATCCAAAGGGAGGAGAATTTTAATAAGAATAAAATAATTTATAAAAAATAGAACGAATGAAAATAACAGTTGTTGGAGCAGGAGCAGTAGGTGCAAGTTGTGCTGAGTACATTGCAATTAAAGATTTTGCGTCTGAAGTAGTGATTTTAGATATTAAAGAAGGTTATGCAGAGGGTAAGGCAATGGATTTAATGCAAACGGCTTCTTTAAACGGATTTGATACAAAAATTACAGGTACTACTGGAGATTATTCTAAAACTGCAAATAGTGATATTTGTGTAATTACTTCGGGTATTCCACGTAAACCAGGAATGACTAGAGAAGAATTAATTGGTATTAATGCCGGTATTGTTAAATCAGTTTCATCTAGTTTAATTGAGCAATCGCCAAATGCAATTATCATTGTAGTATCTAACCCAATGGATACAATGGCATATTTGGTACATAAAACAACCGATTTACCGAGAAATAGAATTATTGGTATGGGTGGTGCATTAGATTCTGCTCGTTTTAAATTTAGATTAGCTGAAGCCTTAGGAGCTCCAATTTCAGATGTTGATGGTATGGTGGTTGGTGGGCATTCTGATAAAGGAATGATTCCTTTAACGCGTATGGCAACAAGAAATAGTGTACCTGTAACTGAGTTTTTATCAGGTGATAGATTGACTCAAGTTGCTGAAGATACGAAAGTAGGCGGTGCAACATTGACCAAATTATTAGGTACTTCTGCATGGTATGCTCCTGGAGCTGCTGTTTCAGGTTTGGTACAAGCCATAGCTTGTGATCAGAAAAAAATGTTTCCTTGCTCTACATTTTTGGAAGGAGAATATGACTTAAATGATATTTCAATTGGTGTACCTGTAATTTTAGGTAAAAACGGTATTGAAAAAATTGTTGAGATTGATCTTACTGATGCTGAAAAAGCAAAGATGCAAGAGAGTGCAGCAGCGGTTAAAAAAACTAATGGTTTATTAGAATTATAAAATAGTATTGAGTATTCAATATATATCTATAAAGGCCATCTGTTTCAGTTAGATGGCTTTTTTTTTATTGTATCTAGTATCTTTAAAACACATATCTTGTCTTTAATTCTAAACATAGAAACTGCTACTAAAAACTGTTCTGTGAGCCTTGCAAATAAGGGAGAATTGATAGCTATTAAAGAATTAAACGATGGTAATTATTCACATAGCGAAAATTTACATGTTTTTATTGAGGAAGTTTTAAAGTCAGCAAATAAATCATTAGCGGAAATTGATGCAATATCGGTTAGTAAAGGTCCAGGTTCATATACAGGTTTACGAATAGGTGTTTCTGCAGCAAAAGGATTGTGTTTTTCATTAGATAAACCATTGATATCTATATCAACATTGGCATCTTTAGCTAATTCGATAAAAGCAGAAAATGACTCAGTTATTATTCCGCTTTTAGATGCTAGAAGAATGGAAGTGTATAGTGCAGTTTTTGATAGTTATTACAATCGGGTTAGAGAAGTTAAAGCTGAAGTTATTGATTCAAATTCTTTTGAACAATTTTTAGAAAAAGGAGAAGTCTATTTTTTAGGAGATGGAGCTGATAAATGTAAAGATATAATTAAGCATAAAAATGCTATTTTTCTTGACAATTATTTTCCTTCAGCAAAGCAAATGGCAAAATTATCATATACTAAGTATAAAAAAAACGACATCGAAGATGTCGCTTATTTTGAACCTTTTTATTTAAAAGATTTTTTGATTACTAAGGCTAAAAACTAATTACTTAATGAATCGTAATATTTAAATAATGTTATCAGATCTTTTTCTTTTTTTAAGTTTAACTTTTCTGTTTTTATGAATTTTTTTAATTCATTTTCTTTGTCAGAAAGCTGAACTAGCAACTCTTTCTTTTTATTAGATAAAGGATGTAAAATTCTTTCTTTTTTAATATAATAAATTTTTGAATCTTTAAAAGAGCATGAAACCTTTTCACGGAATGAGTCCTTAGCTTTTTGTTCATCTTTAAACGTTTTAACTTTTTTTAAATATAAACTGCTGTTTTTTCCTTTTGATAATAATATAAAATATCCTTCATTGGTATTTTTATTATTATCAGAATAAATTTCGTAATGATATTCTTTATTCCCAAAAACAGCATAATTATTTAACGATTTAATTAAGCCTAAAGTCTTTTTATCATCTACAGTTATTTTCATCTCAATTTCATCGTTGTAGACATTATAACGTAAGAAATATGCCTGTGACAAGTTTGTTAATTTATCTGAGGCTTTACCAAAAACGAATTTATCATTTTCATATGGACTACCACTAGTTTTTGTCAAATCTACCGTACTATTAATACCATTAACTTTAACATGAAAACCATTTGGAATAGTAGTTTCAATATTAAATTGTGAAGAAAATTGACCGACTTGTGCAGAAATATTAAGACTTAATAAAAAAAATAGTGAAACGATAAACAAATTAAATTTCATAGTTGTTAATTTTAAGAGTTAAAATTATTATTTATCACAAAAATTATACCATATATAATATGACTAATAAATACAAATTTAGTCTTTTTTCTGAATTTCAACAGCATGTGGATATGGTATCTCAATACCGGCTTTATCTAATGCAATCTTAACATTTTCGGTAGTACCAAAATAAACATCCCAATAATTTTCAGGAGTACACCATGGTCGTACGGCAAAATTAACAGAGCTATCAGCCAGTTCAGAAACATTAACAGAAGGGGCAGGGTCTTTTAAAACTTTATCATTTGAAGTCAATACTTGAAGCAAAACTTTTTTAGTTTGCTTAATATCTGCATCATAAGATACACCAAAAGTTAGATCTACCCTTAATTTACCTTCAGAAGTATAATTAATAATGTTTCCGTTAGATAATGTGCCATTAGGTATAATCACTTCTTTATTATCTGGAGTGGTTAATTTTGTAGTAAAAATTTCTATCTCTTTAACGACTCCTATTTCTCCTTGAGCTTCAATTAAATCTCCAATTTTTATAGGCTTAAAAATCATTAACAATACACCACCAGCAAAATTTGCTAATGAACCTTGTAGCGCCAAACCTACAGCTAGACCCGCCGCAGCTAAAATAGCAGCGAAAGAAGTAGTTTCTATGCCTAATTGAGACAATATTACAAGAATCAATAATATTTTAAGAACCCATCCAACTAAATTGAGTAAGAATTTTTGTAAACTAGCATCATAACCACTTTTGGTCATTACCGAACCGGTAACTTTTAATAATTTTTTAATAATCCAAGAACCAATGATCCATATAATAATGGCTCCGATTACCTGAATTCCATAAGTAGAAATAAAATCTACACCTTTGTCTATTAATTTTTCAATATCCATAATTTAAGTATTTAGCGTTTTAAAACTTATATAAAGTTAGTATCAATGCAATAATTGCAGGGACAGATTGAATATAAAAGAGTCGAATTTTTTTTGTGGAATAAGCTCCATATATACCAGCAACGATAACACATGCTAAAAAGAAAACAGCAACTTCTGTGTTTTTAGAAATGATTGACCAAATTAATCCAGCTGATAAAAAACCATTATATAAACCTTGATTAGCGGCTAATACTTTAGATTCTTCCGCAAATTCTTTGGTTAATCCAAAAGTTTTTAAACCTTTAGGTTTGGTCCAATAAAACATTTCTAATACTAAAAAATAGAGATGTAAAAAAGCTACTAGGGCTACTAAAAAAATATGGAGATACTTCATAATATATGTTTGATTAAAGTTTAATGTTAATTTGTTTTAATGCTTTTTCAGTTTCATTAACTGGTAACTGGCAGGCACCATCTATACATACATAAATTGTAGTTTCGTTTTCATTGTATTTATGTTCTAATAAAGGCAAACTACTTTCTTTAATGCTACCAACAATCAATTTATTGGGAATAAAGTTTTTATTAAATTCTTTCAATTTTTGTTTTGCATCTTTGCCTACAATTGCTACTTCATAAAAATCGCCTAACAAATTAGTATATAGTAATGACCAATTAGAAGCACCTGCACCATATTTAAGCGCTCTGCCTTTTACATTATGAAGCATTTGTTTTGCTGTACTGGTATATTTTTTATTTGAAAAGTAATGTCCTAATTTAAACAAATTATTGGCCATTATTGAGTTAGAAGAAGGTATTACATTGTCATCGGTATCAATTTTTCTGGTAATCAAACCTTTATCTTCATCAGAAGTAAAGAAGAATAGATTGCTTTTATCATCAAAAAAATGATCGAAACAGTAATTAGTTAGTTGTTTGGCACTATGTAACCATTTTTCATCTAAAGTAACTTCATATAGGCTAATAAATGCATCAACCACCGTTGCATAATCTTCTAAGTAAGCATTAATAGTACTCTTGTCATTTTTAAAATTTCTATATAAACCACCATCTCCTTTAGACTGAACATGAAGTATGAAATTGGCATTTTTCAGGGCTCTTTCCAAAAAATGTTCATCATCAAAAACTCGATAAGCATCAATATATCCTTTTAACATTAATGCATTCCAAGAAGTTAATGTTTTATCATCTAAGCGAGGTCTGCTTTTTTTAGCTCTTTCCTTTAATAACATATTTTGCCATTGACTTACTTTTTGAGTCAATTCATTTACGGAAATTTTATGCTTTTTTGCAATTTCGGCATCTGATTTAGTTCTATGTAAATTGTAAGCGTCATGTTCCCATTTCCAAGCATTACTGATATTATAATAATCTGAAAAAAGTTCAAAATCATCTTTGATTATTTGTTGTAATTCCTCTTTTTTCCACACATAGAAAACGCCCTCTTCAAGCTCCCCTTCTTCGTTATCACTATCCGCGTCAAGCGAAGAATAAAAAGCACCATTAGCATTCATTAATTCGCGTTCAACAAATTCAGTTGTACGGTATACAATATCTTTATATAACGGATTCTTTGTTGCCAAATAAGCATTCGCATACAAACTCACCATTTGTCCGTTATCATATAACATTTTTTCAAAATGAGGAATATGCCATTTTGCATCAACAGAATAACGCGCAAAACCACCGCCAACTTGATCAAAAATTCCACCATAAGCCATTTTGGTAAGCGATGTATTTACATAATCAAGAATATTGTCATTACCGGTTTGTATTGCATATCGCAGTAAAAATTGATAATTATTAGGAATCGGAAATTTAGGAGCGCCATTTCTACCTCCCATTTTTGTATCCATATGTTTTTCCCAATTAGATACAATTTGATCTAATTCAGATATAGTGAAACTACTTTTGTCAGTATTTACAGCAATCAGATCAGATTGTTGAACCCCTTCGGTTAATTTTGTAGCATATTCTTCTGCTTTTGCAGGATCTTCTTTATATAATTTCGCTATCTGTTCTAATGCATTTATCCAATTGTCTTTAGGAAAATAAGTACCTCCCCAAAGTGGTCTTCCATCTGGTAAGGCAATACAATTTAGAGGCCATCCACCACGACCAGTCATCAACTGAACAGCATTCATATATATTTGATCAACATCAGGTCTTTCTTCTCTATCAACTTTTATATTGATAAAATTTTGATTCATAATTTTGGCAACTGTAGTATCTTCAAAACTTTCATGTTCCATTACGTGACACCAATGACAAGCTGCATAGCCCACAGAAATCAGTATCAACTTGTTTTCTTTTTTTGCTAATGCCAAGGTTTCATCATTCCAGGCATACCAATCAACAGGATTGTGAGCATGTTGTAATAAATAAGGGCTGGTTTCATTTATGAGTGCGTTGGTATATGTATGTTCAGGCATCGTTTTTTTGTTTTGACTATTGCAATTTGTCAATAGTAATGATGTAATAAAAAGTAATAAAATTCTATTCAGCATTTATATATTTTTTTCAAAGATAGGGAACTCATGTTTATTTATAAATTATGACAAGTTACTTTTGAGATTGTTATGATGAGACTCCTCTTTCAACGGAATTAGTTCGAATTTTCTGATTTAAAATCAGGTTCTCACTAATAAAAAAGCGTTTTGGAAATTTCCAAAACGCTTTACTATTTTATAGATAAGATAAATTATTTTACTTCAAAAGTAATTTTTACGTTTACACGGAATTCTTCAACATCATCACCATTTACAACGGCGCTTTGAGATTGTACAAAAACCGATTTGATATATTTTACACTTTTAGAAGCATGTTTTACTGCTTTTCGAGTAGCATCTTCCCAACTGCTGCTAGAATTTGCCATTACTTCGATAACTTTCATTACTGCCATAACTATATTGTTTTAAGATTAATAATTCTGTTAGACGTAAAGGTAAGAAATAAAGTTGGAAGTTTTAAAGACCGAAGACCGAAGACCGAAGACCGAAGACCGAAGACCGAAGACCGAAGACCGAAGACCGCGAACTGCCAACTGTGGATTGCGCCACAACTTCTTCAATTTTATTGGGTAATAATTGTTTAAGCGTAGCTTCTATTCCGTTTTTTAAAGTAATCGTTGATGAAGGACAACCACTACAAGCACCTTGTAGAATAACATTCACTGTTTTGCTACTTACATCATACGATTGAAACATAATATTACCGCCATCAGAAGTTACTGCCGGTTTGATGTATTCATCAAGAATAGCAATGATTTCTTTAGAGATATCGTCTAAATTTTCAAGCTGAACAGGATCTTGTTCTATTGCTTGACTCATAGAAGGGGTGTAATCTTCATCAACTATAGATTTACCTTCCTCAAGATAATCTTTTAAGAAACTCCGTAATTCATTGGTAATCTCAAACCAATCAATTGTTTCAGTTTTTGTAATGGACACATAATTTTCAGAAATAAAAATTTCTTTTACAAATGATAGATTAAACAATTCAGTTGCTAATGGTACTCCTTTGGTTTGTTCTGTTGAAAGAATCTCAATATTCTGAGTAGTCAATAACTTGTTCGTTACAAATTTTATAACATTCGGGTTGGGTGTATTTTCTGCATAAATTTGAACAGGCATTTTTTTTATATCATCTTCATTATTAAAAAGAGAACCATTTTTGTTTAAGTAGCTTTCAATTACCTGCTGCAATTCTTCTTGAACATCTTTCCACTCAATAATATTATAGCGTTCAATTGCTATAAAATTTGCTGTAACAAATACTTTCTTTACAAAAGGCAAATGAAATAATTGTTGTACTAAACTCGAATTAGTAACCTCTTCTATAGTATTGTATTCAAAACTACCATCTGTTAATATTGAGTTTGCTACAAATTTTATTATAGTAGAGTTATTGGTGTTTTCTATATTAATTTTAAACATTATTGACTTTAATTTTAGTCAAAAGTAATTAATTATATATATTTAATGCCCCTAATCAACAATTGCTTATGATAAAACATTACATTTTAAGTATTTTTTTATTATTTACTATTGGCTTTTCTTTTGCCCAAAAAGAAGCTACCCATTGGTTTTTTGGTGAAAATGCTGGTTTAGATTTTAGTTCAGGTAGCCCTGTTGCTGATACTAACGGAGCATTAAGTACCTTAGAAGGGTGTACTACTATTTCAAATGTTGCTGGAAATCTTTTATTTTATACTGACGGTACTACGGTATGGAATAGAAATCATTTAGTAATGCCTACGGGCAATGGTTTATTTGGAGACTCTTCAAGCTCACAATCTGCTATAATTGTACCTAAACCTGACGATATAAATATCTATTATGTTTTTACTGTTGATTGGAGTAATGGAACTAATGGATTGAATTATTATACGATTGATATGACCTTAGATGGTGGCCTTGGAGATGTTGTTGGTATTAATAATATACCAGATCCGACATTACTTTTATCGTCACCTACTAGTGAAAAAATTACAGCCATTAAGGTTTTTGATGAAGAAGCTTTTTGGGTGATTTCATACCAAAATGGTCGATTTTTTGTGTTCAAAGTTGATAATAATGGTGTTAATCAAACTCCTATAACTGGTAATTCAGGATTTTCTGGTTCTGGTGATGCCAGAGGTTATTTAAAAACTTCGCCAGATGGTACTAAATTAGTTTCTGCAAATATGACTACTGGACTTTTTCTTTATGATTTTGATGATGTCACAGGTATTGTTTCTAATGAAAGACGATTAGATGTTTTAGGAGAATTTTCATATGGAGTTGAATTTTCTCCACTTAGTAAAAAACTGTATATTTCAACAGGTAATTTTGGAGGAAACGGATTAGTTACAGAAAAACTTTTTCAGTTTAATATAGATATACCAGTACCGACAAATGAAAATTTAAACGCTACAAGGGTTGAATTACATTCTTATACAAACACCAGAGCGGCTTTACAGATTGGATTAGATGGAAAAATTTATAGAGCCATTGATGGAACAAACTCGTTAGGTGTAATAAATAATCCTGATGGTGATGGAATAGCAGCTGATTATCAGCATGGTGTAATTAGTTTAGGAAGTAGGAATTCAACACAAGGATTACCGCCGTTTATACAATCATTTTTTGCGGCGTTGATTCAAATAGAAAATCAATGTTTAGGAGATATTTCAACTTTTACAATTGACTCTAATGAACCTATCTTATCAATTTTATGGGATTTTGGAGATGGTTCATCAACATCAACTTTATTAAGTCCCACTCATACTTATGCATCGGCAGGAGAGTATACACTTACTGTTCAAGTGACAACTGCAGATGAAACTAAGACTATAACTCAAAATATTACAATTTTCGATCTTCCTAACATAACCACACCAATAAATTTACAACAATGTGATGATGATACCGATGGAATTTCAAATTTTAATTTAAGAGAAATAGAAGGATTGTTAACTAATGATGACCCTACTCCAACATTTACTTATCATCTTACAGTAGCGGATGCAGATATAAATACAGGAGCAATAACGAATTTATCAACTTTTTCAAATGCAACTGCTTCACAAGTATTTGTACGTGTAGAAAATCAGTTTGGATGTTACGATGTTGCTACCGTAAACTTACAAGTGTCAACAACAGATGCAGTTATGACTAATTTAATGTTGAATTTTAACGAGTGTGATAATGATTTGATAGATAATGATGATAGTAATGGTATTACAACTTTTAATTTTAGTAGTGCAACCAATACTATTTTAAACCTTTTTTCGGCAAGTCAAAACATATCAGTTAGTTATTATGAAAATATAACAGATGCCTTAGCAGAAGAGAATTCATTAGATGCGACAGGTTATAGGAATGAAAACTCGCCCTTTACTCAACAAATAGTAGTTAGGGTCGATAATCAAGATAACAATGCTTGTTTAGGTTTAGGTTTTCATATTATTCTAAATGTTGTTCCTCTACCTGAATTTGATCTTGTTGATAAACAAATTTTATGTTTAGACCAATTACCAGAACCTTTACCAATTATGGTAGAGAACCCACAAGCTGATTATACCTATGAATGGCGAGATCAAGCAGGTGTTTTGTTAAGTACAAGTTCTACATCATCATTATTTGAAGTTACATCATCGGGTGATTATTTTGTAACTGCTATTAGTGTTGCCGATTGTGAAACTACTAAAAAAATCACTGTTATTGCTTCTAATATAGCAAGTATAGTAAGTATAGATGTAATTGATATTTCTGCGAATAATACGGTTACTATTAATGTAACAGGTGAAGGAGATTATGAGTTTGCATTAGATGATATTAATGGTGCATATCAAGACTCAAATCTATTTGAAAATGTTATAGGCGGGATTCATACAGTATATGTAAGAGATAAAAACGGATGTGGCATTATATCAGAAGAAGTATCAGTTATTAGTTTTCCAAAATTCTTTACGCCTAATGGAGACGGATTTAATGATAGGTGGCAAGTGTCAGGAATAGGTTTTCAACCAACATCAAAGATTTATATATTTGATAGATTTGGTAAAATTATAGCAAAAATTGATGCCTCTGGTGAAGGATGGGATGGTCGTTATAGGGGTAATCAAATGCAATCATCTGATTATTGGTTTAAGGTAGAACTAGAAGATGGAAGATTGCTTAAAGGACACTTTAGTTTAATTAGAAGGTAGATTTATTGTTGTATGAAGAAGTTATTTATAGTATTAAGTTTATTATTTTCAAGTTTTATTGGTTTCTCACAATCCTCTAGTTGTGATGTAATTGAACCATTTTGTTCTGACGAAACTGCTAGTTTAGTATTTGAAAATACAACAGGTGTAAATGCCGCCGAAGTGGGACCAGATTATGGTTGTTTAACAACTACCCCAAACCCGGCATGGTTCTTTTTGCGTATTGATACGGTAGGCGATTTAAACTTTAACATTATCCAAAATACAGCCCAAGACTTTACCGGAACAGGTTTAGATGTTGACTTTATTTGTTACGGTCCTTTTACAAGTAGTTCTGAGTGTAATAATTTAACTGCAGCTAATACGGTTGCGTGTAGCTATAGTCCTAACGCTATTGAAAATTTTGATATACTTAATGCAGAAATTGGACAGATATATGTATTGCTTATTACTAATTTTGAAAATAGCCCCGGATGGATACAGCTACAACAAACCAATGCCGGTGAAAGTGGAGCTGGTCTAACAGATTGTTCTATTCTAGAATCTTTTTTGGGATCTGATATCGATGCCTGCGTTGGAGATGAGGTTACCTTAGACGGTACAACGGAAGGAGCAACTGCTTACAAATGGTTTGTAGATACTGGTGCAGGTTTTAATGAAATTATAGGAGAAACAGACCCTACACTGATAATTACTACATCTGTATCAGGTGTTTATCAAGTCGAAGCATCTGATGATATGAACTCTGATACTGATGATGTTGTTGTAACGTTTCATGATTTGCCTGTTATCAATACACTAATAAATTTACAGCAATGCGATGATGATACTGATGGTGTTTCAGATTTTAATTTAAGAGAAGTAGAATCATTGTTAACAAATGATGATCCTACACCAACATTTACTTATCACCTTACATTAGCAGATGCAGACACCAATACCGGATTGATAACAAATTTATCAAACTTTTCAAATACAATGGCTTCGCAAGTGTTTGTGCGTGTAGAAAATGAATTTGAATGTTATGATGTTGCGACTGTAAACTTACAAGTGTCAACAACAGAAATTCCGGCAGATTTTATGATAGATTTTAATGTGTGTGATAATGATTTGATAGATGATGATGATAGTAATGGTATTACAACTTTTGATTTTAGTAGTGCAACCACTACTATTTTAAACCTTTTTCCTACAAATCAAAATATATCAGTTAGTTATTATGAAAATACAACAGATGCCTTAGCAGAAGAGAATGAATTAGATGCTACAGGTTATAGAAATGAAAATTCTCCTTTTATACAACAAATGGTAGTTAGAGTTGATAACCAAGATAACAATGCTTGTTTAGGTTTAGGTTTTCATATAAACCTTATTGTAGACCCTTTACCGGAATTTGATGTAGTTGACGAGCAATTTTTATGTTTAAATCAATTACCCGAACCTTTGGCAATAATGGTTGAGAATCCTCAAGATAATTATACCTATGAATGGAGAGATCAAGGTGGTGTTTTACTGAGTGTAAGTTCTACAACTTCCTTATTAGAGGTAACTTCAACCGGAGATTATTTTGTAACTGCAGTATCAAGGAGTGATTGTAAGAGAACAAAAAAGATAACAGTTGTAAATTCTAATGTAGCAGCAATAGGAAGTATTGATATTATAGATATTTCTCAAAATAATACAATTACTGTTAATGTAACAGGTGAAGGAGACTATGAATTTGCTTTAAATGATATCAATGGTGTGTATCAAGATGAAAACATATTTGAAAATGTTATTGGAGGTATCCATACAGTATTTGTAAGAGATAAAAAAGGCTGTGGTATTATATCAGAAGAAGTTTCAGTTATCAGTTTTCCTAAATTTTTCACTCCCAATGGAGACGGATTTAATGATAGATGGCAAGTGTCAGGAATAGGTTTTCAACCAACATCAAAGATTTATATATTTGATAATTTCGGAAAAATTATAAAAAAAATTGACCCTAGTAGTGAGGGCTGGGACGGTAGTTATAGAGGCAATAGAATGCCCACATCAGATTATTGGTTTAAGGTAACGTTAGAAGACGGAAGGTTACTTAAGGGGCATTTTAGTTTAATTAGAAGATAGAAAAAGATGAAAATTTTTAAAGCAATAGTAATAATTTTAGTTTTTTCACTAGGACAAAATGTAGTGGAAGCGCAAGGGACACTACCCATATATTCAGATTATTTATCTGATAATATTTATTTGGTACATCCTTCAGCAGCAGGAATTGGTAACAATGCCAAATTGCGGTTGACACATCGTCAACAATGGTCAGGTAACGATGATGCACCTTCATTACAGACAATAAGTTTCAATAATAGATTAGGAAAAAGTACTGCCTTGGGAGGTATTATCTTTAATGATAAAAACGGATTCCATTCGCAATTAGGTGTCCAAGCTACTTATGCATATCACTTAAATTTTGGTAGAGATGAGGCCTTAAATCAAGTATCATTTGGCTTATCGGCTACTTTTGTACAGAATAGTGTAGATCAACGTAGTTTTGTAATTCCTGACCCGATAATTTCTCAAGTTGTAGAATCTGATAGTTATTTTAATGCTGATTTAAGTTTTGCATATCATAACCTTGATGGATTCATTTATTTAACCGCCAAAAATTTATTATTAAATACCCAAGATGCTGAAAATAAAACCTTTCGAAATATTAATTTAAGACGATACTTATTAAATGCAGGCTACTTTTTTGGATGGGGTAAAACTATTCAGGTAGAACCATCTGTAATGATGCAATATATTGAAAGGAGTCAAGAAACATTAGTTGATGTTAATGCCAAAGTTTATAAAATGTTGGGTAATGATAAACGGGTATGGTTAGGCGCATCATATAGAAGTAGTTTAGATAACAATGAAATTGAAGAATTAAGCCAGATAACACCGACTGTAGGTCTTGAATATAATAAATATTTAATATCCTACACCTACACGCAACAATTAGGAGATATTACTTTTCAAAACGAAGGTTACCATCAATTTACATTAGGTATAAACTTGTTTCAAAAAAGGCCAAAAGATAGAGGTTATGTTCCTAATTATAACCCTTTCTTATATAAGAAGGATAATTAATTAGTAATAGTTTTTATTTCATTTGTTAACAGTTCTTTTGCCTTAAAATCTTCAATAGAAACTGAATAGATATATTGTTTGTCTAAATTATTTAATATATTATTTCCATCACTGTCCTCAGTAGTTTTAAAGAATACTTTTTTAAGTTCAGGAAAATATTTCCAGCTATTTAAATGATGATCTTTTGGTGATATTTTCTTGAAATTTTTGCCATCATTAATACTTAAATATAAGCTGGTTAAAGTTAGTGTTTCTTCATCTTCGTTAAACGTATCTATGACTTGATAAAGAATCACTTTTTCTGTTTGATTTTTTGCATTGTATAATTGTTCGTAAGAAATAATTTTAATTTTATTAATAGTTAGCACATTCGTTTGTTCCGTTTGAGTATTCTGAAAAATTAAATTTCTCAAATAATTATCACTATATCCTTTTCTTGAATTATAAGATACTTTGTTGTCAGATTGATTACCAGCAGCTTTAATCTGAAAGACAATATAATCTGAGAGGCTGTCTAATTTTATTGGTAAATCGGCAATGAGTTGTTCATTGTTATTTTCTTTTTCAACATCAACAATTACATCTAAATTATTGGCAGTTGATTTACCTTTTTGAGGTTGGTTTGTACAAGAAACTAACAGTATCACGAAGAATACTGTTAGCATTAATTTTATTTTACCACACATAGTTTTTCGTTTTTGCTTGCTTTTTAATAGCGTTGATCATTGCTTTATCAATACTTTTTGTATTATCGTCTTTTCTTTTTTCAGCTACAAAAACATTTCTTTTAGTATTTAAAGTGTTAATTTTTTGCTGAATTTCTTTACGATTTTTACGTTGTTGCGCTACATACTTTTTAAGTTCTTCTGATGATTTACCTTGTAAATGTTTAGGTAAACTCTTTTTATTAAGTTTATTATAGCTAAATCCTTCCTCTTTTTCCGCATCAATTAGATCCCATGTAGAATTTTTATAGATTCTAGAGCTTTTACTAACCGCCCTTTTTACAACTACAACTTCGTCTAATTCAGCAGCATTACTATCTTGTTTAGCTTGTAATTCCATTTTATTTCTTCCTTGAGATCCATAATAAATGTAAGTATCATTCAATTGTTTATTTAATTGAATAATAACATCATCATAAGGTGAAGCTATATGTACAATGGTTTCATTATGATCAATTACCATATAATCACCATGGGTTAATCTGGCACCATCTTGCCATTTACCATAGACACCGTTTTGATAGTTTCCACAAAAAATAGTATTTACGGTTACATTTTGTTCATTGGCCTGCGCGGCCGCATCTTTATAATTGATCTTACCTTGAGTAAAAGGTTCATTACCGGCAATAAAAATAAGTTTTAAATCATTTTTGTTTTTACCCCAATCTAATTGTTTTAATGAAGTTTGAATAACCTCGCCACAAAATTCATTACCACCATTGGTGTTAAGGGCAAAGAGTTTTTCTGAAATTTCATCTAGATCAGCACTAAACCCAATTACTTGACGGATATACCCTTCATTTGAAGATAAATTATCATTACCATATTCATAAAGTGCAATTTCTAAATTTGGATGTTCGTTTTCACATTTGGCATAAGAAAGTTCATTAACGATTTCCCATAATTGTGTTTTAGCTTGATTTATCAAACCATCCATAGAATTACTGGTATCTAATAATAATGCAACTTTAATAGTGTTCTTTTTTATAGGATCATTATTATTAGCAGATACTATAAAGGTGTTTAAGGTTAGTAGAATAATAAATAGTTTACTTAGATTTTTACTCACCGCATTCCTATTGAAGTATTTGTGTTCGTGATTTTTCTTTGAAAAGTTCATAATTTTTATTTTTAAATTCAGGGTAAAAGTAAAAGGTAAAAAGAGTGAATAAAACTGTAAATGAGCCTTTAGGCGTTTTCAATGAGTGAAATACCTTTTTCAACAAGCGAACAGGAATATCCATACTCTTTTTAAGGTGAAAAAGGGTATTTTTAGAAAAAGGCCATTTTATAATATGAATTATAGGTTGTAGTTTTACCTAATTTTAAAACTGAAATGCAAAGAAAAATTAACATATTTATTTTCCTTTTTTGGATAGCCTCTATGGGGATTAATGCTCAGGTTTCTAACGAAATGAAAATCCCAAATAAAATCTATTCTGACAGGATAACTGATCAAGATGGGATGCCTTTAAGCGGAATTCATGTGCGTGTCAAGGGGAAAGGAATTTATGCGATTACAGATTCAAATGGCGAATTTTCGATAAATGCTAAAAATGGTGATGTAATTATTTTGAGTAAAAATGGTAGAAGAATAAATACTTACAAATTAGATGGCAGTATTTATTACGAAGTTGAAGATGAATCAAATCAGGTTGTATCAGAAAAGAAAAGGAAAAAAAGAATGTCATCACTTTCTAAAAGTGCGAGAACGAATAACTCGGTTCAATTTCGAACAGCTCTAGATTCAGCTATTTATTATATGAATAAGAATTCTATTCAAAGTGTAGATTTTGTAGGTAATGCACTAAAATTTGCTGACAATAATACTGAAGTTTCACAATCTTATGTTGTATTGGGCGACGTATATATGAATTTAAAACAATACGATCTGGCAGTAAGCAATTATAAGATTGCAGTTGATAACTCAAAAAATAGCAGCTACGAGTTAAAATTGGCAAAAGCTT
>Ga0209633_10001328_pt1 | contig 25693 bp, 24 predicted proteins | sample Cruoilmetagenom1_FD_187290 | JGI IMG/M metagenome (GOLD analysis project Ga0209633, IMG submission 187290) | Oil polluted marine microbial communities from Coal Oil Point, Santa Barbara, California, USA - Sample 1 (SPAdes) (version 2) | ecosystem: Environmental > Aquatic > Marine > Oil seeps ...
CGATGGTCAAAAGACTGAATGTAAATTACAATGAGAGCAATGGAACGGTACTTCCTGGATATACACAATCCATAGGTTTTATTGGTACAGCAAGACCAACTCTTGGTTTTGTTTTTGGTAGCCAGGCCGATGTACGGTTTGAAGCGGCACGAAATGGTTGGTTAACAGGTTTCACGGATTTCAATGAACAGCACATTAAGCGAACCAATAAACAATTGAATATTACAGCTACTGCACAACCAATGAGAGATCTGACCATAGACCTTTCGGCAGATAGGCAGTATTCTGATAGTTACCAAGAGAATTACGATTTGCAAGCCTGGTTGCAAGAAGAAAGCGGTTTGATCAATGAATTTGGAAATTTCAGTATTTCGACCATGATGATCAGTACTGCCTTCAAAAAAAGTGATGAGTTCAGCTCAGAGAATTTCGAGACCTTCAAGGAGAACAGGATCACCATTGCAAATAGATTAGTCTCCGATCGCGGTGAATCGCCTGGGACTCTAGATGCAGATGGTTTTCCAGAACGATATGGCAAGACACAACAAGAAGTACTGCTTCCCGCCTTCTTTGCCGCTTATACGGGTCAAGATGTGAATCGAGTGAATCTGGATGCATTTAGAGAAATACCTATTCCAAATTGGAATATCAAATACACAGGATTAATGCGTAGTAAATGGTTTAAAAAGAAATTCAAACGTTTTTCTTTGAGTCACGGCTATCGCTCCTCGTATAGTATTAATTCGTTCCAGACCAATTTGGAAAAGGAAAATACACAATTTGATCCAGAAACGGGGGATTGGCTTCCCGACTTGATTTTGAACAATGTAGTATTGACTGATCAGTTTAATCCACTGATACGAGTCGATTTCGAAATGAAGAACTCAGTAAGCGTTTTGGCGGAAGTAAGAACAGATAGGGCACTATCCATGAGTTTTGACAACAACTTAATGACAGAGATTAACGGAAAGGAATATACCCTTGGATTAGGTTATCGAATTAAGGATGTAAAATTCGTCACCAATATTGGAGGAAATAAAACAAGGTTGAAGGGCGATTTAAACCTTAAAGGTGATATTACGTTACGGGATAATATCACGATTATCAGAAATTTGGATATTGATAATAACCAAATAACATCGGGTCAAAATTTGTTCTCGCTAAAGTTTACAGCCGATTATGCGCTGAGCAAGAACTTGAACGCCTTGTTCTTCTACGATCATTCATTTTCGAAATTTGCGGTTTCCACGGCATTTCCCCAAACAACTATTAATTCTGGCTTCACACTTAAATACAATTTCGGTAATTAGTCAGAGTATGAAATAAATTTCAACGGTTTAGGAGTGGCCTACTTTGCAAACAGCAGGTATTAATTCTCTTTTTTTTGAAATACCTGAAAGAATAATTTACATTTGTTTTGCTAAAAATAATAAAATGAATATACCATCAGATTTACAATACACCAAAGACCACGAATGGGTAAAGGTTGAAGGCGATGTTGCAACAGTAGGAATTACTGATTTTGCCCAAGGCGAATTAGGGGATATAGTTTATGTTGAGGTTGAGACCGTTGACGAAACCTTGGAAAAGGATGAGGTTTTTGGTTCAGTGGAAGCCGTCAAAACCGTATCTGATTTGTTCTTACCATTGAGTGGTGAGATTATCGAATTTAATGAAGCCTTGGAAGATGAGCCTGAAAAGGTGAATACAGACCCTTATGGTGATGGTTGGATGGTTAAGATAAAGATGAGTGAAGCTTCTGAAGTTAGTGAATTACTTAGTGATGCGAATTACAAAGAATTAATAGGTGCGTAAAGAGCATTTATATGCATTTGCATTTATAAGCTGGATGGTGTTTGTCACATTTTCCAGCTTATATTCTTTTGAAGATGACGAAATTGGTCATTTCAATATACCCTATGCGGATAAAATCGTCCATTTCACATTCTATTTTGTGGCTGCCATTTTAGGATCATTGTTTCTTATTGAAACAAAAAAGGAAAAAGCAATACTTACCAAATACTTGACAATATTAGCATTTTCGCTTATATTTTTTGGAATAATTATTGAGGTTATTCAAGGGACAATTACGATTAATAGATCGGGTGATGTATATGATGCCCTCGCGAATTGCATAGGTGTTGTTTTAGCTATTATTGGCATTTTAGCCATATTTTATAGACAAAGAGGGTTAAAATAAAGTATTACTTGTTTTTTTATCAATTATTTAGTTAAATTAGCGAACATTAAAAATTGTAAATATGGAACTAAAAAAGAACCCAAAAGCGGATTTAAGAAGAAATAGCGGTACTTACTTTGTGATAGGACTGGCTGTTGTAATGTTTTTGGTTTGGCGTGGATTGGAATGGAAAACGTATGATAAGACAAATGAATACGATATTTCTATGAACGTAGAGGATATGTTGGACGAGGAAGTTCCAATGACTGAGCAAATCAAGACTCCACCACCTCCACCACCTCCAGCTGCACCTGAGATTATCGAGATAGTTGAAGATGAAGAAGAAGTGGAAGAAACCGTCATCGAGTCAACTGAAACTAGCCAGGAAGAGGAAATAATTGAGGTAGAGGATGTTGAAGTAGAAGAAATAGAGGAAGATATAGATGTACCTTTCGCGGTAATTGAAGACGTACCAATTTTTCCAGGTTGTGAAAGCGAAAAAGGAAAAGGTGCAAAAGCAATGCGTGATTGTTTCCAATCAAAAATGCAAAAGCATATCAGCAAGAACTTCCGTTATCCTGAAATCGCTCAAGAAATGGGTGTTCAAGGTCGGGTAAACGTAATGTTCGTTATTCAAAAAGACGGTAGTATTGGTGGCGTAAGAATGCGTGGGCCAGATAAGAACTTGGAGAAAGAAGCAGCAAGGATTATAGCTAAGCTTCCAAAAATGACTCCGGGTAAACAAAGGGGTAGAGCTGTGAGGGTTCCTTTCAGTATTCCTATTACCTTCAAGTTACAGTAATAGACATTCCATATGATATTGAGATCCCGAGCCTAGGCTCGGGATTTTTTTGTTTAATCCTTCTTTAAACTAGTATAGAAGATTTCTCGAATACGTTCCGGATTTATAAATCCATTGCCATGGGTGCTATCATAGGGCGATAATAAATTGACATTATTTTTAACCTCTTCCAAAGATTTACCAGCGTTGATTTCCTTTTCCACTTTCGACTTGATGTCCTCAAGAATTGCTATGTAAGTCTCAAGCTCGGTTTTGTCCGAAGGCTTACCATGGCCTGGTATTATTTTCGTTTCATCATTAATTAGCAATAGCGCTTTCTTCTGGGCTTTTATATAACCAACGACGCTTCCTCCACTTTTTAAATCAATATACGGGTATCTCCCTGAGAAGTAAGTATCCCCCATGTGCAATACATTGTTATTTAGAAAATAAACCATGGCATCCCCATCGGTATGGGCGTTATGAACATGAAAGGCCATTATGGTCTCATCGTCGTCATAAAAAGTTATATCATCCGAGAAAGATACTTCAGGAAGTATTTTTTTATCCAACTTTTGGTCATTGGCCAATCTGTCTACTAAACTCTTTCTCACATTATCATGGGCCACAACAGTGGTCGCTTTCGAATTGAACTTTGCATTACCCCCAGTATGGTCGCCATGCATATGGGTGTTGAACAAAAATGAAATGGGTTGGTCGGTTAATGTACCAATAGCACTTTTTATTTTATCACTCAAGCGTTCAAACTGGTCATCAATCATAAATACGTTGCTTTCGCCAACATAAATACCAATATTACCTCCTTGACCGGTCAGCATAAATACATCTTTTGTTAGCGTATCGATCTTAATATTAACTTCTTTTGCCTGGGCCAAGGCCATTGCTGAAAAGCAAAGGCTTACTATTATTGTCGTAAAAAGCTTGATTGTCCTCATAATTGGATATTTAAGAAGTTATTGAGCGTGTTCTCTCAAAGATATGATAAACCTTGATAATTCGTTGCACAAATAGCATTCTGCGACTATATTTGCGTTTTTAGAAAAAATGATAATGAAGACCGCAGTCGAACCAGCAAAGAATACATCATGGTCCATGGTGTTTGCTGATTTTAAGGAGATTACAAAAGCCAGACTCGCGGTCAGTGTGGTTTTTTCTTCAATCGCAGGGTATCTACTAGGAGCTTTTGAAGTTAGTTTTATCTCACTTTTGCTACTTACTTTTGGAGGTTATTGCATGGTGGGCGCCTCGAATGCCTTTAATCAAATTATCGAAAAAGATTTGGATGCGTTAATGAAGCGCACTAAGAATAGGCCAATTCCTTCTGGAAGAATGTCCGTGAACATGGCCCTGATAGTTGCGATTGTATTGACCATTCTTGGAGTGATTTCATTATATTTTTTAAACCCTAAAACAGCCATGTTCGGGGCTATTTCCGTTTTTCTTTATACCAGCGTATATACTCCATTAAAAACAATCACACCACTTTCGGTCTTTGTCGGGGCATTTCCAGGGGCTATACCATTTATGTTGGGATGGGTCGCTGCAACTAATGAGTTTGGAATTGAACCGGGAACTTTGTTTATGATACAGTTCTTTTGGCAATTCCCCCATTTTTGGGCTTTAGCTTGGATGTTGGATGAAGATTATAAAAAAGGAGGTTTTAAAATGCTTCCCACGGGGGAAAAGGATAAAGGTACAGCCTTGCAAATAATTATGTATACGATTTGGATGATGGTTATATCCGTAGTGCCGGTTTTGGGCATAACGGGACGATTACAATTATCAATTCCGGCAGCGGTGATCGTTTTTCTATTGGGCGTGGTTATGTTGTTCTTTGCTTTTAAATTATACGAAAAAAAAGACAATGTTTCTGCAAAAAAATTAATGCTGGCCAGTGTGAGCTATATTACTCTAATTCAATTAGTATACGTACTGGATAAATTTAGTGACACCCTATTTTAGTTTGCAATTATAGATGCCATTAATAAAGTTGGTGGAAATAATTCCACCGAAGGGAGGAATCTATTAAAGTTGGGGTTAAGGGTGCCTCATGATTTTAAAATTTAAGAATTGGAATTATTTATGGACTTAACTCAAGGAACTCAGAAAGAAAAGAATGACAGGTCGAAAAAAATGATGCTATGGTTTGGTATTGTGAGTCTTCTTATGGCTTTTGCAGGGTGGACCAGTGCCTATATCGTAAGTAGTAAGAGGGAAGATTGGCTAAAGAATATTGAGTTGCCATCATCTTTTTATATAAGTACGGCAATAATTATTCTTAGCAGCATTACCTATATATTGGCCAAAAAGGCCATACAAAAAAATGAAAAAAAAGCCTGTACGAAATGGTTGCTGATTACATTGGGCCTGGGCATCACATTTATAGGCCTACAATTCAACGGCTTCTCGCAATTGGTTGCACAAGGGTATTATTTTACGGGACCAACGAGTAGTATAAAAATGTCTTACATTTTTCTAATTGCGGCCGTCCATATTGTGCATGTGGTGGCAGGAATAATTTCGTTATTGGTCGTATTGTACAATCAGATAAAAGGAAAGTACTCGGTAAAAGAATATTTGGGATTGTCACTTGGGGCAACTTTTTGGCATTTTTTAGACCTTTTATGGGTGTACTTGATTCTCTTCATGGTATTGGTCGGATAAAAATTTCAATAAAATTTTGATTTCTTATCATTTGACTTTTGTATCCTCTAAAAAAATGTATTTTTGTCAAAATACTAATCATTCGATAATCAATTTATGGATTCTACGGTAACAACTGGCACGGAGGAAAACGTATGGGGTGGAGGCAACCGTCCCTTAGGTGCGAGCTATGGCAAATTAATGATGTGGTTTTTCTTAGTATCGGATGCATTGACCTTTTCAGGATTTTTAGCCGCATATGGTTTTTCAAGATTCAAGTTTATTGAGACTTGGCCTATTGCAGATGAAGTATTTACCCACGTTCCTTTCTTTCATGGTAATTACCCTATGATCTATGTAGCATTCATGACCTTCATTCTAATTATGTCATCAGTAACAATGGTACTTGCTGTTGATGCTGGGCACAGAATGAAGCAGAACAGTGTTATTTGGTATTTGTTCTTGACCATTATCGGTGGTGCGATATTCGTTGGCTCCCAGGCATGGGAATGGGCAACATTTATCAGAGGTGATTATGGTGCCGTTGAAACAAGAGGGGGTAGAATTTTACAATTCGTAAAAGCGGATACGGGTGAGAGAGCTGCATTGGCGGATTTTGCCAAGACAATTCCTGGTGAAAGGGTAATACACGAAAAAAATAGTGGCATTTGGTTCTATAGTGAAGGTTATCGGCCAAGTTATTCTTTGAATGAAGTTTTGGAAGGATTCAATGCCAATTCAAATATTCTTGTGAGGACAGAAACAATTAATGCTGAGGGAGATAAGACCTTACTGTCTAGACAGGAGTCACTTGCAAAACTTCAGAATGCCGCCCAGGTTGTGGAGGGGGCTAACCTTATCCACAACGAATATGGCAGTAGGTTGTTTGCAGATTTCTTCTTTTTCATTACTGGTTTCCACGGATTCCACGTTTTCTCAGGGGTAATGATAAATCTCATTATCTTCTTTAATGTGGTGTTGGGAACATACCAGAAAAGAGGCCAATATGAAATGGTCGAGAAAATAGGACTCTATTGGCACTTTGTAGATTTAGTTTGGGTATTTGTATTCACCTTCTTTTATTTGGTATAATCTGATCTTGTTTCAGATTCCCGAGAGCGTTGATTAATAAGGATTTTAATAGTATTTAGCATGGCAAACGAACACAAGTTGGAAATTTTCAGAGGACTTTTAAAATTCAAGTCCAACACCCAAAAAATTTGGGCAGTACTTGTCTTTTTGACGATTGTAACTGCAGTTGAAGTTGCTTTGGGTATTTCGAAGCCAGATGCTCTTACAGGCAATTCTGTCTTAGGCATGAAACTACTGAATTGGATATTCATAATTTTGACCTTGGTCAAGGCCTACTATATTGCATGGGATTTTATGCACCTTAGGGATGAAAAAAACTCTTTACGCAGGGCAATTGTTTGGACACCAGTGTTCCTAGTTGCTTACTTGGCATTTATCCTATTGGTGGAAGGGAATTACATTTACACTGTTTTCAAGGATGGGTTCGTAACCTGGAACTTCTAATAAACACATAATTAACAGAATAAAAAGACGGTCTTTGGACCGTCTTTTTTATTTTTGTTGGTTAGAAACCTGATGAAAAATAATCTGGTATTTGTGGTTCTTAAATTGATTTCACGGTAAAGTAAAATCCATTTTTAGCCAGTTTTGCACCTCCTATGAAAAATAAATTTGTTTTAGCCGTACTTTTTATCTTACCAATAGTAGTTTATTTGTTCTTTGCCTCTGGGGTAAATAACTTTGGAAAGCTCCCTACCCTCACCGAGAAAATCGTTGATATTTCTTCAATCGATAAAGAGGTTGAGCTACAGGACAAAATAACCATTTTGGGATTTTTGGGCTATGAATTGGAAAACAAAAAAGGCATTGCATTCAACTTGAACCAGAAAATATATAAACGTTTTTATGAATTCAATGATTTTCAATTTGTAATGTTGGTTCCCCATGGCAACCAAGATAAAGTCAATGAACTTAAGGCAGAATTGAACAATTTGACTGATATCGCCAAATGGAATTTTGCATATGGCTCTGAAGCGCAGATTAAGGCATTTTTCAATGGATTGAAAACCGATTTATCGCTCAATGATAAATTGGCATCTCCTTATGTATTTATAATTGATAAGGACAGAAATTTACGAGGTAGGACCAATGATGAGGATGAAGGCACCAAGTTTGGCTTTAATGCCACATCAGTTGCCGACTTGAACAATAAGATGGTGGATGATGTAAAAATTATTTTGGCGGAGTACCGATTGGCTTTGAAAAAGAACAATGCAAATAGAAAGAATTAATGAAGAAATACACCTACGTTTGGGTTTCATTTGTAATTTTGGTTTTTGGTATCATCTTCATTCCTAGGATTGTTGATCGTATGAAATCGGGAACTGTGGTAGAGAACGACCGCATGAACCGCAAGGATAACAGTGCCGACTTGGCCCATATAGTTTTGAACGGCAATAAACGTCGTGTACCTTCTTTTGAATTCATAGACCAGGATAGTCTGGTAATTACTGACAAAGACTATCTCGGAAAGGTTTATGTGGTAGAGTTCTTCTTTACTTCCTGTCCTTCAATTTGCCCGATAATGACGAAAAACCTTGTCGATCTACAAGAAGAATTCAAAACTTCAAATGACTTTGGCGTTGCGTCTTTCACTATTACACCCGAATATGATACACCAAGGGTCTTAAAGGAATATGCCGAAAAAAACGGTATTACGAATTTGGATTGGCATTTGATGACAGGTAGCCAAGAGGCCATTTATGAATTGGCGAATACGGGATTCAATATTTTCGTTTCAGAAATGCCAGCTGCGCCTGGTGGTTTCGAGCATGCCGGTCTTTTTGCTTTGATAGATAAAAATGGGTATTTGCGTTCAAGGGTTGATGAATTTGGTAACCCCATTATTTATTATCGCGGTACCATTACCGAAGATGATGGTGAGAACAGCGAGGGTGAGAAAGAACAGATTTCTATTTTAAGGGAGGATATCTACAAACTTTTAAAAGAGTAATTGGGTATGGACTCGGTGGCGCTGAAGGAAAAAAAGTTCAATAGGATAATAACGGTAGTTTCCATTGTTGTTCCAATCGTTGTTGCTGCCTTGTTCGGAGTTAAAATTCCGAATGTTGAATCCCTGTCTTTTTTGCCGCCAATTTATGCTTCTGTAAATGGTATTACGGCAATCGTCTTGATAATAGCCGTCTGGGCCATTAAAAATGGAAAACGGGAACTCCATCAAAAATTAATGACGATCTGTATTGGTCTTTCGTTATTGTTTTTACTAATGTACATGGCTTATCATATGACTTCTGATTCAACCGCTTATGGCGGCGCGGGAGCTATTAAATACATATATTATTTTGTATTGTTAACCCATATCATTTTATCAATATTAGTAATTCCGTTAGTTCTTAGAACTTATGCCCGTGCATATTTAAAAAAGTTTGATGAGCATAGGTCATTGGCCAAAATCACATTCCCAATTTGGTTGTATGTGGCAGTCTCAGGAGTTGTGGTTTATGTAATGATATCGCCTTATTATATGCACTAGATGAAAAATAAAATTCTCTTATTACTCATATTTTCCCTGCTGTTGACTCCTCAGTTTGTTGAGGCACAATGTGCGATGTGCAGAGCTGTCTTGGAAAGTGAGGGCAATGCTTCTTCTGCAGAGGGAATAAACAATGGCATCGTTTATTTGATGGCCATACCATACATTCTCGTGGCTGGATTGTTTTATTTCATTTATAAAAAAATGAAGACCTAGACTCTTACTCTTTTTTTAACATATTTTTATTGGATAAACTGTAACATTATTTGGGCTTGGTAGTCTTATTGTAATACAATAGTCTATATTGTATTCATCAATCAAAACCAACCCTATGTTCGACATCGAAAGATGGCAGGAGATTTTTGACACTATCCGTAAAAATAAATTACGGACCTTCCTTACGGGTCTATCCGTGGCATCCGGAATTTTCATCCTTGTAGTTTTATTGGGTTTTGGTCAAGGCATGCAAAATGGCATTGCCCAAGAGTTTGGAGAGGATGCCTCCAATAGGGTTGTAGTGTGGACCCAAGTTACCACCAAGGAGCATAAAGGCCTTAACCCTGGTCGTCCCATTCAAATGAGAAATGAAAACTATGATGTTATAGAGTCAAGGTTTTTGGAAGAAATTGAGGATAGATCAGCGAACTTTCGGGTTCGTAATGCATTGGTCAACTATAAGAAAGAATCAGTTGGTTATAGTGTTCAGGGAATAAATGCGGGTTTTCAATTTGTAGAGAATCAGTACATTTCACAGGGTAGATATATTAACTATGAGGATTATAAAAATGTATCCAAGGTTGCTGTAATCAGCAATACCATCAAGAAAGAGATATTTAAGGACGGACAAAATCCCCTTAGCGAGTATTTGGATATTTCAGGAATTAAATTCAAAGTGGTTGGTGTTTATGGTGATATGGGAGGTGAACGGGAAGAAGAGCGCATTTTTATTCCCTTGTCAACGGCCCAGAGGGTCTTTAATGGCTCAGACCGTATTAATAATCTCTATTACACATTAAAGCCTGTTGAGAATTTTGACCAAGCCGTTGCTGAATCAGTCAAGTTTTCAAACGATATGAAACGGTATCTGCAAGACGCCCATAAGGTTGCTCCGGATGACCCGAGCGCTATCAATGTATACAATACACTTGAGGAGGTAAAGCGTTTTTTTACACTAATGAGCGGTATTAAATTGTTTTTCTGGTTTGTTGGTATATGTACTATAATCGCGGGAGTAGTAGGGGTAAGTAATATAATGTTGATCGTGGTTAAGGAAAGAACCCGTGAGATCGGAGTCAGAAAAGCCTTAGGTGCCAAACCTTGGTCTATTGTTGGGATGATTTTGCATGAGGCTATTTTTGTTACTGCTATTTCGGGCTTTGCAGGTCTCATTTTTAGTATGGGCTTATTAGAGTTGATTGGCCCTTATATTGAAGTTGATTATGTCGTGAATCCTGCGGTTAATTTCAATGTAGCGATATCTACCGTTTTTGTATTGATATTTGCGGGGGCTGCAGCCGGATTTTTCCCAGCTTGGCGAGCCGCGAATATTCATGTTATTGATGCGCTAAGGGACGAATAATATTTAAGTAATCTAAGATGTTCAATAGGGATCGTTGGAAAGAGATATTAGAGGTGCTGACCAGTAACTGGTTTAGGACTGTCCTTACGGCATTTGGTGTTTTCTGGGGCATATCAATCCTTATCATCCTTTTGGCTGCTGGTAAGGGATTTAAAAATGGGGTCATGGCCGATTTTGGTGACATTGCCACCAATACCATGTTCATGTGGTCAAGAAATACTACCAAGGAATATATGGGTTTACCCAAAGGCCGTCGTTATAATTTTAAATTGGATGATGTACGGGCCATATGGGACAACGTTCCCAATCTTAGATTTGTATCGCCAAGAAATCAATTAGGGGGTTTTCGGGGGGCAAACAATGTGACCCGAGGAATTAAAACGGGAGCGTTTGGAGTTTATGGGGATTATCCTGAAATAATAAATCAGGATCCCATGACTATTACCTCAGGTCGTTTCATTAACCATTCCGATATCAATGAAAAAAGAAAAATCGCAATTATCGGTGAGGGGGTAAAGGCAAGTTTGTATGATAAGGACGAGGAAGCATTAGGTACATATATAAAAATCCAGGGTGTAAATTTCATGGTGATCGGCACCTATAAAAAAAAGAATAATGATGGCGATGGTGAAGAGGGCCAAAAACAAATATTCATCCCATTCACGACTTTTTCGCAAGCATTCAATAGGGCCGACAATGTGGGTTGGATGGCCATTACAGCACAAGATGGTAGTTCTATCACTTCACTGAAGGAAAGAATAGTTTCGTTGGTCAAACAGAATAGGAAGATACACCCAGACGATAAACGAGCTGTCGGGTATTTTGATCTATACGAACAATTCAACAGAGTGCAAAGTCTTTTCGGGGCCATGAGCTTCATTGCTTATTTCGTAGGTATTTTGGTACTCCTATCAGGGGTAATCGGTGTGAGCAATATTATGTTGATCGTAGTCAAGGAACGTACAAAGGAAATAGGGATACGGCGCGCATTAGGGGAAGATCCCTGGTCAATAAAGTTGCAGATAATGATGGAATCAATTTTCTTGACTATAATTTCCGGTATGGCCGGAATTACCTTTGGTGCACTGATAATCTATGGAATAAACGCTTTGCTGGAAGCCAATGGCCCGGTAGATATGTTTATTAGTCCAAGTGTGAGTCTTGGGGTAGTTATCGGCGCATTGGTAATACTTATGATATCTGGCTTGTTGGCAGGTTACATTCCCGCTCAAAGTGCTATTAAAGTTAAGCCCATTGATGCATTAAGAACAGAATAAAATAGTTCATCAATCAATATAAAATAGAACCATAAAATGAAAAAGTCAGTAACCATTATCATCTTGCTCGTAATAATCATAGCCTTTGGTGGCTCAATGTATTACCTGTATCAGAAAAATGCTGAAGATCCGATTGTATATGAAACTGAGCAGCCAACTAAACAGACGATTGTTAAAAAAGCCGTGGCAACAGGCAGCATACTACCCTTGGAGGAAGTGCTTATTAAGCCCAATATTTCGGGGGTTATCGAAGAGGTTTTCGTAATAGGTGGCGATTTTGTGAAATCCGGAGATTTATTGGCACGAATTAAAGTAGTGCCTAACTTGAATGCCCTGAATGATGCAAGAAACAGTATAGATGAGGCGCGGATTGCACTTGAGGATCAAAAACGGAATTTTGATCGTCAAAATGGTCTTTTCGATAAGGGCGTTGTATCAAAAGTAGATTTAGAAAGGGCCCAGGTAAGTTTTGATCAAGCAAAACAGGCCTATGGGGCAGCGAACAAGCGTTATGATATTGTAAAAACAGGTACCACAAGTGGATTTGGAAATGCTGCGAATACCATGATTCGCGCAACAGTTAGCGGAATGGTGCTTGATGTACCCGTAGAGGTTGGTAATCAGGTCATAGAAAGCAACAACTTTAATGAAGGTACTACCATTGCAGCCATAGCGGATGTTGAAAAAATGATTTTTGAAGGTAAAGTTGATGAGTCAGAAGTTGGTAAAATAGAAGAAGACCTACCTCTTGAGATAACCGTGGGGGCAATTGAAAATAAGGTGTTTGACGCCGTGCTTGATTATATTGCACCAAAAGGCGAGGAAGAGAACGGGGCTATTCAATTTGAAATCAAGGGAACGCTAAAAAAACAGGATTCGATATTTATCCGCGCAGGACTTAGTGCCAATGCCTCAATTATTTTGGGGAGGGCGGATAGCGTATTGGCGGTTAAGGAAGCCTTAGTTCAATTTGATGATAAAACAAAAAAACCTTTTGTAGAGATTGAAAAAGGAGATCAAAATTTTGAGAGAAAGGATATTGAACTCGGAATTAGTGATGGCATTTTTGTTGAAATAAAGTCTGGGGTCTCAGAAGAGGATAAAATCAAGGTTTGGAACGAGGTAAAACCGGATGAATTCGCCAATTGATTTTTTAACATAAAATTTGGTGCAAATCTTGTAACATTTTAACAACTTAGGTGTCTTATTGTCTGAATCTTTATCAGTTATACCTAAAACAACAAACAAACCAACATGATTGAAATTAAAGACCTTCACAAATCTTATCAAATGGGGAGTAATTCCCTCCACGTACTTAAAGGGATAAATTTTTCTGTGAAGGCAGGAGAATTGGTAGCTATCATGGGATCTTCAGGATCAGGGAAGTCTACTTTGTTAAATATCCTTGGGATGCTGGATGTGGCGAATTCAGGTGAGTATAAACTTGACGGAGTTACCATAAAGGACCTCAACGAAACCAAGGCCGCTAAATACCGTAATAAATTCTTGGGCTTTGTTTTTCAATCCTTCAATCTGATCAATTATAAGACAGCACTCGAAAATGTAGCACTACCCCTTTACTATCAGCGAATCCCGCGGAAGGAACGGCAAGAAAAGGCAATGAAATATCTCGAAATGGTTGGGTTGAAAGAATGGTCGCATCACCTTCCGAGTGAACTTTCCGGGGGCCAAAATCAACGGGTGGCGGTTGCTAGGGCCATGGCTTCGGAACCTAAAGTAATTTTGGCCGATGAACTTACTGGGGCATTGGATAGTACCACCTCTTATGAGGTTATGGATCTAATTCAAAAAATAAATGACCAAGGCAATACAATTTTGGTAGTAACCCACGAAGATGATATCGCTCACATGTGTAAGAGAATTGTCTATCTAAAAGACGGAGTGATCATAAAAGATGAAAAAGTAAAGCAAGTAAGGGCATCAGAATATGTTTAGTAGAGACAACTGGAAAGAAATATTCGAAACCATACAAAAGAACAAACTCAGGACATTTTTGTCGGGGTTTACGGTTGCATTGGGTATTTTGATTTTCGTTGTGCTATTTGGTTTTGGCAACGGACTTATTAATACTTTCGACGATTTTTTTGGGGATGATGCCACTAATGTTTTCTATCTTTTTCCTGGACGTACTTCAATGCCTTATAAGGGTTATAAATCAAATAGACAAATTGAGTTTGAGAATGACGATTTAGCAGATATAAACAAAAATTTCGCTCTCTTTTTGGAGTATTCAACACCCAGAATTTCCAGGGGTGGATTGGTGAAGTATAAAGAGGAATCAAATAATTATACAACCAGGGCAGTAGGCCCTGCCCATCAATATGCCGAGAAAACCATAATGATGAAAGGCAGGTATTTGAATAAAGAGGATATTAAGAATAAAACGAAATATGCTGTAATAGGGCGACTCGTTGAGAAAGACTTATTTGGAACCTCAAATTCTATTGGTGAATATATTGATGTTGCAGGGAGTGCATTTAAGGTTATTGGGGTTTTTCAAGATGATGGTGGCGATAGAGAGGAACGATATATTTACATGCCTTATACAACAAGGCAGTTAATTGAAAAAAACACTGACAAACTAGATCAAATTATTGTGGCTTTCAAACCTGAAATAGGTTATGTAGGTGCAATGGCTTTTGAGAAAAGCTTGGATAAGTTTATAAGGGAAAAGAAATATATAAGCCCAAAAGATCAAAATGGATTGTTTATTCGTAATGTCGCTGATCAACTTAAGCAAAATCAACAATTTGCGAGAGTGTTGCAACTAATTGTAGCTTTTGTTGCATTTGGAACTATTGTAGCCGGAATAATAGGAATAAGTAATATTATGGTTTTTGTAGTTAAGGAGCGCACAAAAGAACTGGGTATACGAAAAGCACTGGGTGCAACACCTAGATCCGTTATAGGAACTATTTTGTTGGAATCGATTTTTATAACGACTATTTCCGGATTTGTAGGAATGTTGATAGGAATTGGGATATTAAGTTCTCTTGGTGAGAAACTGAAGGATTTTTTCATCACCAATCCAAGCATAAATATTGGTACCGCAATTTTCGCAACGATACTTTTGATAGTTTTTGGAGGTCTTGCCGGTTATATTCCTGCGAGAAGAGCAGCACGAATAAAACCAATTGTAGCACTAAGGGACGAGTGATATGAATTTTATATTTGATAAAAATACTTGGCAAGAGATTTTTGGTTCTATCGGTAAAAATAAAACCAGAACAATAATCACTGTAATTGGGGTTCTTTGGGGGATTTTTATTTACATCGCGCTTTCTGGAGCCGCTAAGGGTTTGGACAACGGTTTTGAAAAACAATTTGAAACTGTGGCTATGAATAGTATGTTCGTATGGGCTCAAAGTACAAGTATGCCCTACGATGGTTTTAAAACAGGAAGACAATTACAACTTAAACTAGGTGATGTACAAGTTATAAAAAATAGAATCCCAGAAATTCAAAATATTGCGCCAAGAAACGTTAGAGGTGTTTTCGGAGATGCACCTGGTCTTATCGTAAGAGGTCAGAAATCTGGCAACTATTCTGTTTATGGTGATTATCCAGTTTTTACCCAAATTGCAACAAAAAAGATATTTGATGGTGGTCGATTCATTAACGACGAGGATATTGAACAAACCAGAAAAGTATGTGTAATTGGTGAACGTACGCAAAAAGAACTGTTTGAAGAAGATGATGATCCAATTGGAGGATATATAAGAATCGATAATGTTTATTTTCAAGTTGTCGGAGTTCATAAATTTACACCTGGAGGGGGCTTTGAAAGTGATAGTGATATCTATATTCCTTTTACAACTTATAGAAAACTATATAATACTGGTGAAAATGTTGGTTGGTTGACTATTGCTGCCTTTGATGATGCTGATGTTGTTAAGGCGGAAGAGGATGTAAAAACTATCCTTAAAGGTATTCATAGAGTGGATCCCAAAGATGAAAGAGCATTTGGTTCCTTTAATCTGGGTGAGATATTCAATAGGATTATGGGTTTTTCAAAAGGTATGACCTTCTTATCATTAGTAGTTGGCATAGCTACCATTTTAGCAGGTGTTATTGGTATTGGGAATATCCTATTGATTTCGGTTAAGGAGCGTACAAAAGAATTGGGAATTCGCCGGGCATTAGGTGCCACTCCTTCAGAAGTTAAATCACAAATTATTCTGGAATCTGTCTTTTTGACTATGATTGCAGGGATATTGGGAATAATTTTAGGTGCCGTAACCCTGAGTATTATTAATAACTTAACAAAAGATGGCGATTTTCCTTATACCAATCCTACCGTACCAATACCTTATATTTTAGGGGCCTTGGTGATTATGGTAGTTTTAGGAACCTTGATTGGGCTTATACCAGCTCAACGTGCAGTCAGCATAAAACCTATTGACGCTTTAAGAGAAGAATAATAAAAAACCAACATAAAAAACACGTTTAAAAATGAATAAATATTTAAAATATGCATTGATTGGGATTTTAGTACTTGGCGCACTTTGGGCTGCAGTATTTTTTATAAAATCCAATAGTAAATCGGCCATCACTTACGAAACGTCAAAGCCATTTATTTCGAATATTGAAAAGAAAACGGTGGCTACGGGAAAGGTAATACCAGAAGATGAAATTGAAATTAAACCTCAGATTTCCGGTATTATTGAAAAAATATTTATGGACGAAGGTGTAGAGGTCAAAGCTGGGGATCTCATAGCCAGGATAAAGGTTGTACCTAATGAACAAGCTTTGAATCAAGCCCGTGGTAGGGTTCGAAATGCCGAATTGGCCCTCAATAATGTTAAAATTGAGTATAATAGAAACAAAGCCTTATTTGATAAGGGCGTCATATCTAGCCAAGACTTCAATAGTCTTCAATTACAATATGACCAAGCCCAGCAAGAGCTTGCCAACTCCCAATCGGATTACCAAATAATCCGGAGAGGTTCTGCAGGTGGCTCGGCAACGGCAAATACCAACATTAGAGCAACCGTAGATGGGACAATTTTGGAAATTCCGGTCGAGGAAGGAGATCAGGTGATCCAGAGTAACAATTTCAATGACGGTACCACAATAGCAGCGATAGCGGATTTGGGTAAAATGATATTCGAAGGAAAGGTAGATGAAGGTGAGGTAGGTAAATTGGAAGTGGGAATGCCTTTAAAGATTAGTCTAGGAGCCGTTGAGGGTGAGGAATTGGATGCTAAATTGAAGTTTATCGCACCTAAAGGCGTTGAGGAAACTGGAGCGGTTCAGTTTAAAATAGAAGGAGATGTTGAGGTAAAGGAAGGTGTTTTTATTAGGGCGGGTTATAGTGCTAATGCTTCGTTGGTTTTAGAGAAAAAAGATAGCGTCTTGGTAATTCCTGAAGCCTTATTGCAATTTGATAAGAAAACAGACAAACCTTATGTAGAAGTATCAACGGGTGAACAGGAATTTGAACGTAAGGATATAGAAATAGGTATTTCTGATGGGGTCAATGTTGAAATCGCTTCTGGGCTGACAGAAGAGGATGAGGTAAAACATTGGAATAAGACCGAGCCTATTAAAAAAGGAGAGGACGAAGAAGGTGAAGATGACGAGGATTCGGAAGAAAGTGAAGAATAATAAACATCAATCAATATTTGTAATCACCAAAAAATCAATACATGAAACTTAAACTGACAGCGATATTACTTGTTTTGTCATTGAGCATTTCTACGGCACAACAAAAAAAATGGACATTGGAAGAATGTGTAATGTATGCCGTTGAAAATAACCTGACCATAGAACAATTTGAATTGGATTTGGAAAATGCTAAAATTGATAAATCGGACGCTCTGGGTAATTTTCTCCCTAACCTGAATGCCACCACATCTGGATCTAGTAATACAGGTTTTTCATTTAATCCGACCAATAATGAACCAACAACCAGTACGGCCAATAACTGGAGTGGTAGCATTACTTCTGGGGTGACACTATTTGATGGTCTAAGGAACGTTCATCAAATGAATAGAGCTAAACTCAATGCAATCGCAAGTCAATATAGATTGGATGATTTAAAGGACGATATTCGTTTGATTGTGGCCAATGCCTATTTACTGGTGCTTTCGAACAAGGAATCCTTAAAGGTATTTAAGGCCCAATATGCCATAACCGAACAAGATCTAAAGCGCACCAAGGAATTGGTCGAATCAGGTGTTGTACCCAGAGGTGATCTGCTTGAAATTGAAGCCACAGCTGCAGGCCAAGAACAGCAAATTGTTAATGGCGAAAGTTTGGTGTTGATCTCTAGGATAAGCTTGGCACAGACACTCCAGATTACCGATTATGAGAATTTTGATATTGCTGATGAGTCGTTCGATATTCCCCCTTCTGATATCCTGAATAATTCAGCTAAAGTGATTTTTGATAAGGCCCTCGGTTTTAGAAATGATATTAAGTTTTCACAGGCCAGTGTAGATTTGGCCAAAAAAGATTTGGATATAGCTAAGGGTGCTGTATATCCGACTCTTGGGGGATTTGTGCAATATGGTACCAGGTATTCGGATGTTACCCTTATTCCCGATAGCAATGGAGTACCCTATACGCCAAGTTTCAAAGATCAATTATGGATTTTTGATGGTGTATCATATGGTATGCAATTGAGCGTACCTATATTCAACGGTTTTAGCACAAAGAACAGTGTTAAACGATCTAAAATAAGTCTAGAAAAGGCCAAAGTTCAGTTTGAGCAGGATAAATTGGATTTGGAGTCGAATATTCAGCAGGCCTATGTTGATGTCACTACTTTCTATAAGGCCTGGGAGGCAGCCGAAAAAACCTTGGAAGCAAGACGATTGGCATACCAATATTCCAAGGAAAGATTCGATGTAGGTTTAATGAATGCCTTCGATTTTAGTCAGTCACAGTCAAGAGTTGATAATGCGGAGGCAGATGTAATACGTTCAAAGTACAATTACATATTTAGACTAAAAATATTGGAATTCTATTTTGGTATTCCTATTTCGTTGAATTAGACGAACGCTATTTTTAAATAATTAAGAACCCATCATTATAATTAGTGATGGGTCTTTTTCTTTATAGATCCAATAGCTATATCTTTGCCGGCTATGGCACTAATCTTGAACTTAGAGACCGCAACAACCAATTGCTCTGTTTCCTTAGCAAAAGCTGGTAGGATTTTAGCAATCAAAGAACAGAATACGCCTAATTATACACATTCCGAGCAATTGCATGTTTTTATTCAGGAAGTCTTAAAAAAGGCTTCATTGGCTATGAATGATCTCGATGCGGTCGCTGTTAGTAAAGGGCCTGGTTCATATACAGGTTTACGTATCGGGGTTTCTGCTGCAAAAGGCTTGTGTTTTGCTTTGGATATTCCATTAATCTCGATTCCAACCTTGTCAATTTTGACTGAGCAGGCTAAGGACTCGAAGGCGGATTATATTATACCTGTATTGGATGCCCGAAGAATGGAAGTGTATTCTGCTGTTTTTAATAATTCCAAGGCCCAAATTAGAGAGACCCGTGCCGAGGTGATAAATCAAGATTCCTTTAAAGAATATATATCAAAAGGGAAGGTACTGGTCGTTGGCAGTGGTGCGGAGAAATGTAAAGAAATACTACAAGACCAAAAAGTTGAATTTAATTCAGCAATCGATCCATCATCCAGGGAAATGTGTCAACTATCTTTCAATAAGTTCAGAGCAAATAACCTAGAAGATGTCGCTTACTTTGAACCCTACTATTTGAAGGATTTTATTCTTCAAGGGAAAAAATAGTATTCTTTCTTTTTGTTCGATTATTAATTTTACAAGCAAATAAAGCGCCAGATGTTATAGGACGCTTTCTAATTAATTTTCAGTAAAACTATTTGACTTCAAACGTGATTTTTACATTAACACGAAAATCAGATATCTCTCCATCTTTAACGCTTGCACTTTGCTCTTGGACATAAACAGAACGAATGTTTTTAACGCTTTTTGCTGCTTGGGAAACAGCGTTTTGAGCGGCATCTTCCCAACTTTTATCGGAATTGGCCAATAATTCGATTACTTTTAAAACTGACATAATTAGTGTATTTATTGTTTCCTTTAAAATTAACAAATAAAAAGAAGAAAGACTACGGTAAGAACCAAAAATCAACCGTTTAAGGCAATGACTTCATTTACTCTGTCTCCCATCATATTCTTGAGCATGGTTTCAATCCCATTTTTCAAGGTAAAAGTTGATGAAGGGCAACCACTACATGCCCCTTGCAAAATCACATTCACTGTTTTGCTGTCTTCTTCGTAAGATTGAAAAAGAATGTTTCCACCATCACTTGCAACCGCCGGCTTAACATATTTTTCAAGAATATCGATTATTTGTTTTGAGGTCTCATCCAAAGTCTCATGGTATAACTTGGCTTTTGGCGCTTCACTATTTTTATGGGTTATACTGTTTTCAGAAACTACTTCATTGCCATCAGCTAAAAAGTCCCTCACCATTTCGCGCAACTGCATTGTAATATCATCCCATTCTGCAACATCGAATTTACTGATCGATACATAGTTCTCATCAAGGAACACTTCTTTAACAAAGGGTAATTGGAACAATTGAGATGCCAATTTCGAATCTTTGGCCTCATCAATATTCTTAAACTCGAAAGCGGTAGGTACAATTCGTGTATTCGAGACAAACTTCATCACCGCAGGATTCGGAGTTACTTCTGCATAAACGGTAACTGGAAGTTTTTTTCCTTGGATTTCTTCGATAACAACAGCTGCACCAGTATTCAAATATTCAGCAAGTTGTTGTGCAACCTCATCCTTTACATCGGCCCATTCAACAATATCAAAGCGTTCAAGCCCTATGAAGTTACCTGATATATATACAGTTTTTATGAATGGAAGATAGAATAACTGTTGTGCCAATGGGGAATTCTTGGCCTCGTCTATATTCTTAAACTCGTAATTTTTATTTTCGGTAATGAAATGATTGGTCTCAAATTTAAGAACTGCTGGGTTATTGGTTTGCTTTACCGTTATTGAGTACTCTTTCATACAATTTAGTTTTTTGCTAAAATACAAAGTTATTCCTAGTATATTGCTATATAATAATGTAGCAATTCAACCGTTATATGTTATGTTTAGTCGATATTAAATAGAAATTCCCAACATCTATATGAAACTTAGGTTCGTGCTAATGTTCGCTTTAATAGCTTTTGGCTTTAAGTCAATGGCCCAGGAAGGCGTCCCTGTATATTTTGATTATTTATCGGATAATTACTATTTGGTACACCCTTCGATGGCTGGCATAGGTGAGGGAGGCAAAATAAGGGGGACCATTAGAAAGCAATGGTTTTCTGTTGACGAGGCACCAAACTTACAAACACTCAATGCACATTTTAGATTAGGCGATAGCCCAAGTGGTGTAGGGGCAATATTTTTCAATGATGCCAATGGATACCATTCGCAGACTGGATTGAAAATGACCTACGCACATCATTTAAAATTAGGTGGCGATGTCCGATTTTTGAATCAACTTTCATTTGGATTAAGCGGTGGTTTGTTGCAAAGCAGTTTGGACGAATCGGAATTCCGTTCGGTGATTCCTGATCCAATAATAACAGGAGGTAAAAATAGTGTGAGTTATTTTAATGTGGACTTGGGTATGTCTTATAACCTAATGGAGTTCTATGCCCACTTTTCTGTTTTGAATGCTTTGGGAAGTGGAAGGGATTTATATACCGCGATTGAATTTGATAATCTTAGAAGATATCTATTATCCGCGGGATACATTTTCGGCAAAAATGAGTGGCAATATGAACCATCGGTCTTATTGCAACTAACTGAATTCACTGAGGAAAAAACGATTGATATTAACGGCAAAGTATATAAGGATGTTGATTTTGGAAGAATCTGGGGCGGAGTTTCATACCGAAGAAGTTTTGATGGTGCCCAGTTCTTGGTAGATGGTTCTTTTGGTGAACAGCGTTTACAATTGATTACGCCGATAATCGGTGCGAACATTAATAACTTTATGGTATCGTATAATTATTCCTATCAAATGGGTGACATTCGCTTTGATAATGGTGGTTTTCACCAAATTACTGTAGGTTATGATTTTGGTCAGTCAGAACGTAGATACGATTGTTATTGCCCTGCTGCACAGTAAATTCGATATACGCTGAACACCATACGCAATTTATGAATACGTATGGCGTAAGCGCAAAGTGAAATGCAAATATGCTATTCCCACCTGTAGTTTTTCTTTTCAGCTTGTTTTTTTATAGCCTCGAGCATGGCATTCTCTAACTCACCTTTCGCATTTTCTTTTTGGTTCTTTGTAATGAACGCCTCGCGTTTGGCATTGAGTTCTTTTATTTCTTTTTGAATTTTGTTGCGTTCAACTTTCTTTTCTTCGATATAGTTTTCTATTTGGGCTGTTGATTTATTCTTCAATGCTGCGGGCAATTGATCTTTTTTGATTTTGGCAACGTCAAAATCTTTGTCCTCAGAAGCATCCACTAAGTCCCAAGAAGAATTTTGATATAATCTTGAACTCTTGCTCACTGCACGTTTTACAGCAACAGCTTCTTCCAGTTCCATGGCATTATCGTCTTGTACTGATTGTAGCTCCATTTTTGATGCTCCCATTGCCCCATAACCAATATATGTTCTGTTCAATTTTGAATTCAGTTTTATGATTATATCGTCATAAGGCGTATCAATATGTACTACATGTCTATTGTGATCAATGGCCATGTATTCGCCTCCGGTCATGGTAGCACCTCTTTTCCAATCTGTATTAATTCCTTGCTGATAATCTCCGCAGAAAATGGTGTTAACGATTACATCTTTCTCTTTAGCATTGATAACGGCATCCTTATAGTTCAGTTTGCCTTGAGTAAAAGGTTCGTTCCCAGCAATGAAGATCATTTTGAGGTTATCGGGGTTTTTGCCCCAATTCAATTGCCTTAAAGAGGTATGGATGACCTGTCCACAATATTCTTCACCACCGTTTGTGGTCAGGGAAAATAGTTTTTCGGATATTTCATCCAGATCATTGCTAAAATCAAGGACCTGCTGAATATACCCCTCACGTGCTGAAAGATCATCATTGCCATACTGGTAAAGTGCTATTTGCAAATTTGGTCGGGAGTCGTTGCCACATTTGGCGTGGGTAAATTTGTTCACAATGTCCCAAAGTTGGGATTTAGCCTGGTTAATCAAACCATCCATACTATTGCTTGTATCTAATAGTAGAGCAATTTTCACGGTATTGTTCGTTGTTTTATCAACCATTTCGCTGAATTTAGCTTCAGCAATAATTGGATCCTTTGTTATTGGTTTTGGTGTTAATTCATAACCATAAGTTGTATTTACTGCAAGTGCCAAAAGGCACATTCCTAAGATTTGATTTAAATTTTTCATTGCTGATTTCTTTAATGTTTATGGTATAAAAGTATGTTCAAACTAATTTAAAAAAAACCTGAAATGAGTTAAGTGGTCCTTTGAATGAGTTAATGGGCCAGCCTACTTCGTAAACGATGAAATTCGAAGGAAATAACAGTGTTTTTAGGCCTTTATACATTTTTAAATGCCATATAAATCAGCTAAGTTTACGTTGAGGTTAAAGAATTATGAACAAAATTTATCATATAGTAATTGTTTTATTAATAGGCACTACCACCTGTTTCTCTCAGGTTTCGGAGCGTATTACTGCAATGCAGATAAAGGGTACCGTAAAAGCGCAGGAAAACAATGTGCCGATCCCGGGAGTTGAGGTTTCTACAAATTCTGGGGAATACACTTTAACAGATGGTTTGGGGGAGTTTAAGATTTCTGCGGCAATTGGCGATGAACTGGTTTTCGAGAGTCCACAATTTGAAACAGTCCGTCATATAATAAGAAGTAGTGAGGCTGTTGATGTACTGGTCAAGGATTTTTCAGAAACTGATCAAGGTACATTTGAACGAAGTAAAAGTGTTGTAAGCAGGGTTTCATTGCATAAAGCCTATTTAGATTCGGCAAATTCCTATAAAAAGACCAATATAGAGACCAGTATTGACTTTATTACCAAATCAATTGCCCATTTGGGTAAAAGAGGAAACAAGAGAGAACTTTCCCAGTCCTTGACCACTTTAGGCGAGGTCTACCTCTATCATAAACAATATGATCTTGCCATAACCAGTTTTTCAGATGCTTTAGAAGCCCAGAACTCTGCAAGAACGACTTTTTTATTAGGAAAGTGCTATGTGTTGAATGGCGATTTTGAAAAAGCGAAAACCACCTTGGATCCTCTGGTAAATATTAAGAATAAGGTACCATTTCAAAAAGTTGAAATAAATGAGTATTTAGGGGATGCCTATTTAGGATTGGGAGATATAAACAAAGCGGTAGCCTTTTATGAAGAAGGATTGACAATAGCCGAAAAAAATCAGATAACCCCTAAGGTTACCGACCTCAATTCCAAAATAGCGGATGCATATGTAGAGGATAATCGAAATATAGAGGCTGAGGGCTATTATACCAATGCACTACAATTGGCCAAAAGACAAGCGCCACAACGATCAATACGGGAAAAAGAGAAGGTGGCCGATTTCTATAATAAAAAAAATAGGTTCGATGAAGAAATTCAAATGCGCAAGGAGAGTTTAAATGAACTTGAAGGATTACCTACTGAAACGAAGGTTGCCAAAGACAAAACGGTTTCACCCGATTCAATTACCTCACAGCGAATCAACTACAAAATTGCAAATGCCTACATTGCCCAGGACAATTACGATGAGGCCATTGCGTATCTTCAAAAAAGTATTGTTGAGGCAGATAGCGATGATGATCTGATAATTCAAAAAGATGCTACCAGAAAACTGTCTGAAGTTTATGAGCACAAAGGAGAATTCAATAAGGCTTTTGAGACTTATCAGGATTATGTCGCGGTGGTTGACACCTTATATATCCGTAAGGAGCAAGAAATAGCTCAGGCTGCTCGGTTTAACCGTGAAATTGCGGCAAAACAAAGTCGTATAGCAGGCTTGGAACAAGAGCGGGAGCTATCACAGAGCAAGTACGATTTGGCAATAACAGGCCAGCAACTGGAGCAGGAAAGTAATAAAAGAAAGAATTGGGTCATTTATTCCCTGCTTTTTGGGATGTTGCTTACGGGCTTGGCTGCGTTCTTCTTTTATAGAAGCAATCGTCAACAAAAATTGGCCAATAATCTCTTAGCCCTAAAATCATTGCGATCGCAAATGAATCCGCATTTTATTTTCAATGCTTTAAATTCCGTGAACAATTTTATTGCTAAAAGCGATGAACGGAGTGCCAATAGATATTTGGGCGACTTTTCAACCCTAATGCGGGCCGTTCTGGAAAATTCGGAGGAAAATTTTATTCCTTTATCGAAGGAATTGGAATTGATAGGCCTCTATGCGAAACTAGAACATTCCCGTTTTCCGGATAAGTTTGATTATCAGATAAATGTTGATGAATCTATCGATATTGATAGTTTTCAAATTCCGCCCATGCTATTGCAACCCTATATAGAGAATGCAATTTGGCATGGATTACGCTACAAAGAAGAGAAAGGCAATCTAAATGTAAATCTTGAGTATTTGGATACGAATTCCCTACGAATA
>Ga0209633_10001330_pt1 | contig 25685 bp, 24 predicted proteins | sample Cruoilmetagenom1_FD_187290 | JGI IMG/M metagenome (GOLD analysis project Ga0209633, IMG submission 187290) | Oil polluted marine microbial communities from Coal Oil Point, Santa Barbara, California, USA - Sample 1 (SPAdes) (version 2) | ecosystem: Environmental > Aquatic > Marine > Oil seeps ...
GGAAATATAATATCTTTTTGTCAGGGAAAAAGAGTGTAGCTTCATTAACTGTTTTCTCAGCAGTAATGCTGTCTGCGCAAATAACGACTGTTGCCCTATCAGTATTCAATAATGTCTTAAGAAAATGCAGCTTTGATGAGCCCCATAGATTATGGTAACTACCACCTTTCATTTACAAAACAGGTCAATTATTTTCTCTATTATATCAGTTGTTGAAACATTTTCCTTATAACTTAGAGATTCTACGACTCCTCCAGCTTCTAAAACAATATCAGAACCTATTATCTTGTTTATAGGCCAGTCGCCACCTTTCACAAGTATGTACGGCTTCAAAAATTTTATCAAATTGTAGGGAGTGTCTTCGTTAAACCATGTGACATAATCAACAGACCTCAACCCTGCCAAAACTGCCATCCTTTCTCCAAGAGTAACAATTGGGCGTTTTTCCCCTTTTAGTCTTTTTACAGATTCATCTGAATTAACAGCGACTACAAGTATATCACATAAAGATTTAGCTTCATTTAAATATTTTAAATGCCCTGCATGTATTATATCAAAACAGCCATTGGTAAAACCAACTTTTTTATCACTATGAGATGAAAGAGCTGTCTTAAGTTTTTCATGATGAAGTATTCTATTATAATTGTTTTGCATGCTATAAATTATCAGTAAATTTTCCAAACATAAGCTCATCTACCAGTTCACAAATAATATGGGCAGAGGTTATATGCAATTCCTGTATTCTGGGTGTATTGTCATTTGGTACTGTAAGAAGAATATCACACAAACCTAGCATTTTATTCCCTTTACTGCCTGTAAACCCTACTGATTTCAGGTTATTTTTTGCTGCATATTGCAGCGCACTAATGACATTAGGAGAATTCCCACTTGTAGACAAAGCCCAAACAGCATCTCCCTCATTTGCAATAGCAACAAGCTGTTTCACAAAAATATCCTTAAAATCATAATCATTACTAATAGAGGTTATCACAGAGGTATCGGTTGTTAGGGCAAGAGCAGGCAAAGGAGGGCGTTCCATTTTAAACCTGTTTATAAACTCTGCCGCTATATGTTGAGAATCTGCAGCAGAACCTCCATTTCCTAGTAAAAGAATTTTACCTCCATTTATAAAGGTCCTGGCTATTTCCAGAGAAATGGAGATAATTGTATTTTTAGATCTTGCAAAAAATCTACTATTAGTCTCAGTTATCTCTTCAAAAATACTATTTACTAATTTTTCCATAATAATTTATAATAGAATTATAAATCACTCCTGAACATAATAAGGTCAATTATTTTAATATTACAACCCCTGTATCCACAAGAAATATACATATCCCATAGCTAGAAAGCATCCTGTATATGTGTTATATTCCCATCATCAATAGATATAACATCAAATCGTACTCTTTTTTTTATATCTGTTTTCATTATATAATACTTTGCTGTATTTATTATAGCATTTTTCTTTTTTTCTGTTATTGACTCAAATCCATAACCAAAATTTTTATTAGATCTATATTTTACTTCAATTATGTATAAATCGTTATCTCTTTCAGCGATTATATCTACTTCACCCATTTTTGAGCGAAAATTTTTACAGACTATCCTATAGCCGTTACTGGTAAGATATTTTTCTGCTATTTTTTCCCCCTTTTCCCCCTTAGACAACATTTTTCTGTTTTATAAATGTCTCCCTGTGCAACAAAGAGAGGCCATATTGTTCTACCATTGCCAGATGTTTTTTTGTGCCATAGCCTTTATTTTTGTTCCATTCATATATGGGATATAGACTGTGGAGCTTCTTCATTAAAGAATCTCTATATACTTTTGCAACAATCGATGCCGCAGAAACAGATATGTAATTTTCATCAGCTTTTATAGGATGAATCATTTCGCAGTCAATATTGTTAAGCTTGACCGCATCCACAATTATCATACAATAGTCAGTTTTGAGTTCTCCAAGCGCCAGATGCATCGCCTGCTTAGTAGCTTTTAGTATATTTATTTTATCAATTATTCTGTTGCAGACGACACCAATCCCAACGTCTAAAGCATTACCCAACACAATCTCACAAACTTTCTCTCTTTTTAGTTCACTAATTTTTTTAGAATCTACTATACCAGGATCTTTAAAATCGTCTGGTAAAATTACTGCGCATGCTACCACAGGGCCTGCAATCGAACCCCTTCCCACCTCATCTATTCCTACTGTGCTCACAAATTATAACCATAAATGCGATCTTTTACTCAGCTTTGACCTGAGCCTTCTCAGAAATCCAGTGCATAATGTCATCTATCCCATCACCCGTTACACAGGATGTCTCAAAAAATTGAATATTATGTTTAATATTTTTGGCGTAATGCATACATTTTTCCACATTGAAATTTACATAAGGGAGCAAATCTTTCTTGTTTATAATCATAACATCTGACACCCTAATCATAATGGGATATTTTTCAGGTTTATCATCACCTTCCGTTACACTTATTACAACTATTTTAAAATCTTCACCCAGGTCAAAACCTGAAGGACAAACCAGGTTCCCCACGTTTTCTATTATAAGTATATCGAGATCATCCATTTGAAAGTTATTCAATGCTTTTTCAATACCTAATGCATCTAGATGGCAGCCTTTGCCTGTGTTTATCTGAAATGCATCCGCTCCACATTTTCTCAGCCTTCTTGCATCATTGTCTGTCTGAAGATCGCCTATAAGAACCCCCACATTAAATCTTGCTTTCAGGGGAGAAACTATCTTTTCTAATATACTTGTCTTTCCACTGCCTGGTGAAGACACAAAATTAAATACAGTTATCTTTTTTTCTTCAAATAGTTTTCTCAACCTCAATGCTATTTCATCATTTTTAGACAAAATATTCTTATTAGCACTTATTTTTACCATTTCACGCACCTCTATCTCATTTTACTCTACTTCTATCTCAGTTACTTGTAATTCCTCTCCAGATAATAACTCAACATTAAATGACCCACATTTACTGCACGTCATAATATAGCCATCGTAGTCACATCTATTTTTACAATCATTGCAGACGCCTGATGCAGCAACCTCATCAATTATAAGGGTTGAACCTGATGCTATAGTTTCCTCTTTGAGCGCATCATAAGCAAACGCCAGGCAATCAGGTTCTATTGCTGTCATACTGCCTACTTTGACATAAACCTTCACCACATGATGTGCATTGTTCGCTTCTGCAGTATCCAGTACAATATCTAATATATTCTGTGCAATACCTGCTTCGTGCATACCATCTTTTATGAAAGATATCATATTAAGTCAATATATTTAATATTTAAGAACTAGTTGCCCTTTTGTAAAATAGGTTGAAAAAAAAGAAAGACCCTGCTAGCTTTATAAAAGGATGTTATAAAATAGCTAAAAATAAGTTTGGCGAACAACATCAAGGTGAGAGAGTGGAAAGAGAAGAGTGGAAAAGTAGACATGGCTTTATCCTGGCTGCTGTAGGCTCAGCAATTGGCCTTGGCAATATATGGCGGTTCCCATATATCGCTTATGAAAATGGCGGGGGGGCATTTCTTATACCCTATTTTTTTGCATTATTTACAGCGGGAATCCCTATGTTAATCTTAGAATTCAGCTTGGGGCATAAGATGAAAGGTTCTGCGCCATTAACCTTTGCCAGAATAAACAAAAAATGGGAATGGTTAGGATGGTGGCAGGTAATGATAAGCTTCGTAATTTCGGTTTATTACATTGTTATTATTGCTTGGGCTTTGAATTATTTGATATACTCCTTTACGCTCAAATGGGGAGATAAAACTATTGATTTTTTCGTGGATGATTTCCTTGGATTAACGTCATCACCATTTGCTTTCGATGGATTTAGAATAAAGATATTATTGTCAATCCTGGCAATATGGCTAATAACTTATCTAGTTTTAACTAGAGGGATAAAAAGGGGGATAGAATTGGCTAATAAGGCTTTGATGCCATTTCTTTTCTTAATTATAATAACCCTTTTGATTCGTAGTGTTTCCCTTCCAGGAGCTGCAGATGGTTTAAATATGCTTTTTAAGCCTGATTTTAGCAAAATATGGGACCACAAGGTATGGCTAAACGCATACGGACAAATCTTCTTTTCCTTAAGCGTTGCCTTTGCCATTATGATAACATATTCCAGCTATCTTCCTAAAAAAGCAGATATAGTAAACAATGCTTTTATTACAGCTTTGATAAATAGTGGATTTTCTCTGTTGTCTGGTATAACAGTTTTTAGCATTATTGGCTTTATGATGCATCAAAGTGGCGGGGAAACACCCGCAAAGCTTTCTGGAATTTTCCTTGCCTTTGCGACCTTTCCCGAAGCTATCAATCAACTGCCTAATTTTAAAATACTCATTGGTTCACTGTTGTTCCTCTCACTATTGGTTGCTGGTCTATCTTCTGAAGTATCTATCTGTGAAGCAGTTATTTCTAGCATAATGGACAAATTGCATAGATCCAGAAAAATCATAGTTACCTGGTATTGTTGCATAGGCTGCTTGGCCAGCCTTGTTTTTGCAACCGATGGCGGGTTGTACATACTTGATATTGTTGACCATTTTATAAACAATTTTGGTATTGCCTTTGCTGGTCTTGTAGAAGTAATTTTGCTTGGATGGTTCTACAAACTCCCAGTGTTACATGAACATATGAATGCTATCTCCGATTTTAAGGTCGGCAAATGGTGGGAGATATGCATTAAATATATCACTCCCATAGTTTTGGGCATCATGTTTGCGCAAAACCTTGCGAGTGAGATTACTACGCCCTACGGAGATGGGAACTACTCTACTGCTGCATTAATAACATTAGGATGGATGGCTGCTGTGGGGGTGATAATCTTTGGATATATATTCTCAAAAATAAAATGGGCCGATAAAATCTAATAGCAGTAAACTAAGAGGAGCGTATGACATTAGATGCCATATTAATAATGATACTTGGCTTGAGTATGACGTGGGGTGGGGCGTTATGCTGTATTTACATTACATTTAGAAAAAAGAATAATAACAAAAACAGTCAGGATTAATTGTTTAAAGAACTACACAAGCACATATCCTGCAATCAAGGACAACAATTGAAATATGCGTTTTAAAGAAAAATGGGAAATATATTTGCAGTTTTATGAAAAATAATAATACGTTTCATATGGATATTGATGATTTTAGAAAATACGGCAAATTAATGGTGGATTTTATTGCTGATTATTATGAAAACATAGAGACTTTCCCTGTAAAGTCTAAGGTAAAACCTGGTGAAATAAAAGAAAAATTACCTGATCATGCACCTTCAAATGGAGAAAGTTTTGAATCAATCATAAATGACGTAACAAATATCATAATGCCGGGGATAACACACTGGCAATCACCAAACTTCTTTGCTTATTTCCCATCCAACACATCTTTCCCTTCAATTTTGGGTGAGTTATTATCGGCAGGCTTCGGAGTCCAGGGGATGCTATGGGAAACAAGTCCAGCTTGTACAGAACTTGAGACCCATGTTCTAGACTGGCTCGTAGATATGCTAGGGTTGCCAGCTAAATTTAGATCCGGCAATGCCGGAGGCGGAGTTATCCAGGATTCTGCTTCCAGCGCAGCACTTTGCGCACTGCTTTCAGCAAGAGAAAAAATAACTGATTACAACACTAATATAAGCGGATGCAATAGCCGTATAACTGTCTATGCTTCTACGCAAACACATTCATCTATAGAAAAAGCGGTTATGATTGCAGGAATAGGAAGCAAAAACCTAAGATTAATAGATGTTGATGAGACACTCTCAATGAGGCCTGAAGCACTTGCGAGGAAGATTAGAAAAGACAAAGACAATGGTTTTATACCGGCTTTTGTTTGTGCTACTGTGGGGACCACTTCATCTAATGCCATAGATCCCATTGAAGAAATAGGCAAAATATGCAGACACGAAAATGTATGGATGCACGTTGACGCTGCCATGGCTGGTACTGCAGCAATTTGTCATGAATACAGATACATCTTAGACGGCATTGAATATGCCGATAGCTACTGTTTTAATCCCCACAAATGGATGTTCACTAATTTTGACTGTGATTGTTTCTATGTAGCAGACAAGGAAGCATTGATTAAAACCTTGAGTATCCTGCCAGAATACCTAAAAAATAAAACTTCCGAATCAGACAACATTATAGATTACAGAGATTGGCAAATACCATTAGGCAGACGATTTAGATCCTTAAAGCTATGGTTTGTAATACGTTACTATGGAGTAGAAGGGTTAAAATACCATATTAGAAAACATATAAAACTTGCGAAAAAATTTGTTTCCTGGGTAAAAAAGTCCCCCATGTTTCAATTAGCTGCTCCCGCGCCACTTAATCTTGTTTGCTTCAGGCACATAAATGGAGATGATTTTAACAGAAAACTTTTGGCAAGCCTAAATGAAAAGGGGCAACTATATATGACACACACAGTCATTGATAATTTATATACGATCAGAATGTGTATTTCTCAAACAAATACAGAAGAAAGGCATATTAAAAGAGCCTGGGAAATCATAAACAAAATAGCTAGAGAGCTTGACAATTAGAGTAAACCAGAGTATCATCCTCCAAATTTATTTTTTTATATTAAATGGAGAGATTGATGGAAAATAAAGATAGTCAGAAATGCCCTGCAACACCGGATGCTTCACAAATGAAAGAGAAAGAAAAGGAACTGCAAGAATTACTAAAAATGAGGCTTTCAAAAATCAAACATAAAATAATGGTAATGAGTGGTAAGGGAGGGGTAGGAAAAACTACAGTTACCATAAATATAGCATCTATGCTCAGTTCATTAGGATACAAAGTAGGTATCCTGGATGCTGATATACATGGTCCCAATATTCCCAAAATGTTAGGGATCAGGGATAAAGGGATGCTTTCTTCATCTGAAGGTATAGAGCCCTTTGAAGGAGCAAAAAATCTAAAAGTTGTCTCTGTGGCTTTTTTACTGAAAAGTGATGATGATGCTGTTATATGGAGGGGACCGTTAAAACATAGTTTAATACAGCAATTTTTAAGCGAGGTAAACTGGGGAGAACTTGACTTTCTTCTTATTGATCTACCACCAGGCACTGGCGATGAACCTCTCAGTGTTATACAAACACTGGACAATACTGATGGCAGTATTGTTGTTACCACGCCTCAGGAAGTTGCATTGCTGGATTCAAGAAAATCAGTAACTTTCAGTAAAAAAATTGGTTCCAATGTACTGGGCATAGTTGAAAACATGAGTGGTTTTGTCTGCCCTAAATGTGGCTATGAAATAAATCTTTTTAAAAAAGGTGGTGGGAAAAAAGCCGCAGAAGAACTTGATGTTGATTTTCTTGGGCAAATTCCAATAGAAAAAAAGGTTGTTGACGCAGGTGACGAAGGAATACCTTTTGTCGCACAGTTCCCAGATCTTCCAACATCTAGAGCCTTCAAAGGCATAGTGGAAAAGATTATAGAAAAAGTATCGTAGCATAGTCATATCTCAGAAAAAGCATAGAAACCCTCTGTGATGCCACGCTATCGATCAGGATATTGCCATCAGGTAATCTTTAAGGCTATGGCAACTGTTTGAGATATATTTTTATCTTTTTTGCAAGTTGCTTCACATGGTTTCTTTAAAAGCAGTGACCATTTCCTGAACCATTTTTTTTGCATCACCAAACAACATCAAGTTATTGTCCATAGCAAATAAAGGATTTGGGATGCCTGCAAAACCGGGGCTGAGACTTCGTTTTATAACAACTACGGTCCTGGATTTATCTACATTAAGTATAGGCATACCGGCTATTGGACTATTGGGATCTGTATTAGCCACAGGGTTTACTACATCGTTTGCTCCAACAACAATAGATAGGTCTGTTTGTTCAAAGGTAGGGTTGATATCATCCATTTCTCTTAATTTTTCATATGGGATATCTACCTCAGCCAGCAAAACGTTCATATGCCCCGGCATTCTTCCGGCAACCGGATGTACAGCATATTCTACCTCAATACCTGCGCTTTCCAACAGGTTGGAGAGATCCCTTATAGCGTATTGAGCCTGAGCAACTGCCATCCCATAACCAGGAACGATAACAACTCTCCTGGCTGTTTCCAGCAGCATGGCTACTTCTTCTGCAGTGGTTGATTTTACTTTACCTCCATAAACACTATCTGCAGATTCTCCTGTTGTAGAAACCTCCCCCAAGCCCCCGAACAAAACATTTGCGAGAGATCTATTCATAGCCTTACACATAATATTTGTAAGTATAAGACCTGATGCTCCAACCAAAGAACCTGCTATTATCAAAGCATTATTAAAAAGCACAAATCCAGTGGCAGCAGCTGCCAACCCTGAATACGAATTTAATAATGTGATCACAACAGGCATATCTGCACCACCAATGGGGATAGTAAGGAGTATCCCTAAAACGGCTGCTACTACCACCATTATCCAATACATATGTGTTGCTGATGGCTCTATAATAATTAAAATCCCCGTTATTATTGAAGCCAGCAAAAACAAACCTTTAACAACCTGCTCTCCAGGATACCTGAGAGGTTCTTCTGTAATAAGCCCCTGAAGCTTTAAGGCGGCAATAAGACTTCCAAAGAAAGTCACTGAACCTATTGTGCCTGAAACAGCGGTAGCTATGGTAATCTGTAACAATGGACTGGAATCCACAAGAACAATCTCTATTAAAGCAGCTCCTGCTACAAGCACTGATGCAGCCCCCCCAAAACCATTAAAAAGGGCAACAAGCTGCGGCATTTCAGTCATTTGAACTTTGTTGGCCAATATAATTCCTATAACAGCGCCAACTAACAGCCCAATGATAATCATTTCGTAACTAATAATATGTCTATCTAACAACGTTACAATGACGGCAAGAAGCATCCCTGCTGCTCCTAAAAAATTGCCTCTAACAGCAGTGCGGGGATGAGCAAGGCCTTTCAGCCCTAAAATAAATAACACAGAAGCTATAAGATATATAAGAGTAACCCAGGTCTGGCTCATATTCTAACCCTTGCCTTGAAACATCGATAACATTTTGTGCGTTACTAAAAAACCACCCACTACATTTACCGTTGCGAATATCACCGCCAATAATCCCAAAATGGATGTCAACATTGTATGTTGTGACCCCGCAGATAGTAATGCACCGATTATTGTAATGCCAGATATAGCGTTAGAACCTGACATTAAGGGCGTATGGAGTATAGGAGGAACTTTAGTAATAACTTCAAAACCAACAAATATCGCTAAGACAAAAATTGTAATAGTAAGCACAATTGCATCCATTTTATTTAATCCTCCAAATTATATCAAACTATTTTAACACCGATACTACTCAAACATCCGTGAGTAAACATCAATCCACCCATAGCATATGCTTAATAAAATGCTCTTAAAATATAAATCAAGAGCAAAAGATATCCATATGAGTTTAACTTTCAAGGGCATTCAAAACATGCCCATTCACAATCTTCCCACCTCTCGTCAGTAAAGTACCCTTTAAAATCTCATCTCCCATATCAATGTTTATATGTGACTCTTTTACGAGCGAAGCAAGAAAATTAGATATATTTTTCGCATACAGCTGGCTGGCATGACAGGGGATTTCAGAAGGCAAATTCCCCGGGCCTATTATTGTGACAGAGTGCTTTCTTACAGATTTGTTAAGCTGTGTTAGCTCGCAGTTCCCACCCTTTTCTGCAGCTAGATCTATTATTACTGAATCCCTTGGCATCTCTTTTACCATCTCTTCTGTGATCAGTATAGGAGCTTTTTTCCCAGGAACCGACGCCGTTGAAATAACTACATCACTCCCCCTGAGGATATTGCTCATGAGCATTCTCTGGTTGTTATAAAAATTCTCATCCATTTCTTTAGCGTAACCACCTTCGTCTTCTGATTGTTCACTGTCTATTTTTAATTCTACAAACTTAGCTCCAAGACTTTCCACCTGATCTTTTACTGCTGCCCTCACATCATAAGCCTGGACGACAGCACCTAGCCGTTTTGAAGTTGCAATTGCCTGGAGTCCAGCTACACCACCACCAATAACAAAAACCTTGGCAGGCAACAATGTCCCAGCGGCAGTCATCAGCATAGGAAAAATTTTATTTAGCTTTTCCGCAGCTATTAATACTGCTTTATATCCGGCGATAGTTGCCATGGAAGACAATATATCCATGCTCTGAGCTCTTGAAATCCTAGGCATAAGTTCCATGGAGAAGGCAACGATACCTCTTGCAGCGGCTTCCGCTATGATATTTGGGGCATACAAGGGTTCAAACAAACCTACAACTACCTGCCCTTCCTTCATAAGTTCAAGATCAGCAACATAACCATCTATGTTAGCGCCCAACCCTCTTACCTGCGCAATAATATCAGAATTATTAAATACTTCCGACCTTGATTTTGCAATCCTTGCTCCTTTTGCTATATACTCTTCATTTGTAAAACCTGCTTCTACTCCCGCTCCTTTTTCAATCAACAGCTCACAACCTATCTTGGAAATGGATTGAACAGAATCAGGGATCAAAGCAACCCTTTTCTCACCCTTAAACGTTTCTTTTGTAATACCTACTATCATGAGTATTGCACCCTTTTTATTTAATCGTTAAATGACAAACTAATACACATATAATATTTGTCAACATGCAGTTTTTATAATCCCTACTTATTAGCTCCCCCAATTGTAAACCATCTGTTTAATGACAAGGGACCGTCCAAATATTCACCTCATCTCTGTAGAAAGCATGGGGATTATAATGTACATATTCACTAATTCTTTTACTATCTCTTTCCTCTAATTCTTTTACTAACTCGAAATCTATACCTTTCTCATCATAAATAAACCCATTTGAATCTGGACAGGCTTCGAGATATATAGATTTGATTTTTTCATTGACTAAATGCATAAATACCCCCTTTTTAGTCCTGTGATATTAGAAGATATAAAGATTTACTTTGAACGGTTTGGGTGCCTGGTTTTTGCCATGGAGGGCAAAAACAGCATCAGACTCTGAACATTACACGATGTAATGTGAGAATGAGATAAAAAACAAATCTTTATATCGTAATCTGTTAGTTTTTGAATAATGACCGTTCAATATTTTACCGCGCAAAGGTCTAAAGAAGCAAAAGATTTGTTCTGTTTTTAATATCGTCGATAGTTACTTCTTAGCCTTGGGGTGAGTTTCATCATAAACCTTTAAAAGGTCAGATAAATTCATATGAGTGTATTTTTGTGTTGTTGACAATGATGAATGACCTAACAACTGCTGTATAGTACGCAGATCAGCCCCACCTTCCAAGATATGGGTAGCAAATGAATGCCTGAAATCATGAGGGCTATAATTTTGAGGGAGTCCTGTTAATTTTAAATATTTTATAACTATTCGTCGTACACTGCGATCTGTTAATCTTGTGCCATATTTATTTATAAAGAGTTGTTCACCGTCTATCATTTCCCTATGACACATTTTTTTTCTACAGGATAAATATTTGTTTATAACTGATACGTGATAGCCTGAAAGAGGGATTATTCTTTCCTTTTTACCCTTACCACGTACGCGCAGCCTCATCCCACTAAAATCAATATCCGAGATATTAGTGCCCACAAGCTCAGAGACCCTTACGCCCGTTGCATATAAAAGCTCCAAAATAAGGGCATCTCTTAGGCCAAAAGGATTGTCTCTATCGGGAGAATCAAGAAGAGTTAAAATATCATCGATATTAAACACTGTAAATAATTTTTTTTCTTTCTTGGGAAATTTCAGCATCCTTGCCGGATTGTCCGTCAAAACACCTCTGTTTAACATAAACTTGCAAAATGACTTTAAGCTGGAGATGTATCTTTCTATACTGGACTTCGACAACCCTCTTTCAAATAATGTGGTAACATAACCTCTTAATATAAAAAAATCTATCTTTTCTACATCTAAAATCCCCTCATCATTCAGGTAGTATAAAAGTTCATTTAGATCATTTATATAAGCTTTAATCGTATGTTCACTGAAGTTTTTTTCGATGGAGATAAACTTTACAAATTTATCAATTGCCTCTTCCATTTTCATAGTATCTAAACAAAGCTCTTAATTGATTTTGACAAATGGCTGGCAGCTCTTACGCTAAGCAATTCTCTCTTCTGCTTTTTATCCCTTACCTTTTCATCAAGAGGAGGTAACATACCAAAATGAAAATTGCTAGGGACATACCTCTTCGTTTTATTTTCTGATACATATTCAGCTAAAGATCCCATGGCTGTGGTAACAGGTAAATGAAAAGGCTCTTTGTAATATAGATTATAAATAATATCATAAGCAGTCATAAGACCACTGGCAACTGACTCAACATAACCTTCCACTCCTGTTATTTGTCCAGCAAAATAGATATCTATATTTTTTTTTAATTGGAAACTTTTATTTAGTAGCTGGGGGCTGTTAATATATGTGTTTCTATGCATGGACCCATATCTGAAAAATTCGGCATTTTCTAGGCCAGGGATCAATCTGAACACCTTTTTTTGATCTTTTTGCTTCATTTTGGTTTGAAAACCCACCATATTATAGGCATCTCCTGCCAGATTCTCACTTCTTAGTTGCAATACCGCATAATACCGTGTCCCAGTTTTAGGATGTTCAAGCCCTACTGGTCTTAAAGGACCGTAGGTTAAGGAACGCTTTCCGCTTTTAGCAATTTCTTCGATAGGTTTACAAGCATCAAAATATGCTTTATTTTCACAGGGATGAAGATTTACAAGCTCAGCTTCTGTCAGTGCCTTATAAAATAGTTCGAAGTGCTCCTCACTCATAGCAAAGTTCAAATAATCATTACCGCCTTTATCATATCTGCTCTTAAAAAAACATTTCTCATAGTTAATAGAATCCGCATTGATAATAGGAGATATAGCATCATAAAAATAAAGTTTTGACCCTGTCAACGCTTCTAAATTGCTGGCAAATTTTTCAGAAGTAAGAGGACCTGTCGCAATAATTACAGTTTTTCCTGTAAAAGAATCCAGGTCCACGACCTCTTCTCTTATTACATTTATATTAGGCTCATTATCTATAATACTTGTAACTTCTTCTGAAAACCTGTTTCTATCAACGCCTAAAGCGCTCCCGGCAGGGATTCTATGTTTTTTAGCCGTTTCTATGATAATACTGCCCATCAATTCCAGCTCACGTTTCAATAAACCGCTTGAAGTATCCATTGACACAGATTTTAATGAGTTGGAACAAACAAGTTCAGCTAAATAATTCGTTTTATGCGCCCCCGTCTTCATAATGGGACGCATCTCAAAAAGCTCTGTTTTTATACCATGCTTAGCAAGCTGCAACGCTACTTCACATCCTGCAAGCCCGCCACCAATCACGGCAACAACTGGGTTATCTTCTAGACTTGTCTGCATTTATTTGATTTTTTGTTTGACGGTTATAGTTCCATCGTCTAATTTAACAGCACTTTTTGTGTTCTTGCAGGCAGGGAATTTAGGACATGTAAAAAAAATTCCTCTTCTACCCTTTTTCAGGACCATGGTAGTACCACATTTTTCACACGTTATTTCATCTATTTTATTAACAGCAGGCTTGACATCCCCATTTTCGTCAAATGCCAAATCAGCAGTAAAAGTACATTGAGGATAATTAGAACAGGCTGCAAACAATCCGTTTTTCCCTGACTTTACGACAAGATCAGTATTGCACTTCGGGCAAACGGTATTTTTGATTTTATCGCCATTTTTAATTATTCTGATATTTCCATCTTTTAATCTAATAAAATTTTTAATGTTTTTACATTCTGGGTAACCTGGACATGCTAGGATTTCGCCGAAACGTGTTTTCTTAAAAACAAGTTCTTTGCCACACTTTTCACACTCAATTCCTGAAGCCAGGTTATTATCACTTGCAACCAATTCAAAAGCGCCACGGGCATTGCGAATAAAATCTGAAGTAAATTTACACTCTGGATATGAGCTGCAAGCTGCAAAAGTACCGCTTTTACCATATTTGATCATAAGCTCTTCATTACAACTGGGGCATTTTATCCCCATCAAAAGACCACTGGAAAATTTATCTTTTGCCATTTTTAGCTCTGATGAAAAACTTGAATAAAAGTTATGAATTTTTTCTTTCCAGTCTACATTCCCCGACTCTATATCGTCCAAATCTTTTTCCATTTCAGAAGTAAAAGCAACATCAAAAATTTTAGGGAAATTGCTAATTAACATTTTGTTTACTACCCTTCCAAGCTCCGTTGGTTTAAAACGCTTACTTTCAACTTCCACATAGCCTCTTTCTTGGACCGTTGAAATTAATGCCGCATAGGTGCTTGGTCTGCCAATCCCTTTTTCCTCCAATATTTTGACAAGTGTTGCTTCAGAATATCTTGGAGGAGGTGTTGTAAAGTTTTGGTCTGTATCTATTTTTTTAGCACTGACTATATCACCTTCAGCAATATCACCTTGAAAGATAGGCTCATCATTGTCATTGCCGCTATTTTCATTATAAATTTTAAGAAATCCTGGGAACAATATTTTTTTCCCCTTAGTTTCAAATTCTATATCAGAAACCTTTATTATTATTGTCTTTTGTTCAAATGTTGCATTGCTCATCTGGCTGGCAATAAACCTATTCCAAATAAGTTTATATAGCCTGTATTGATCAGCAGCCAAATATTTTTTTATATCGTCTGGGATCTTAGTAATAGACGTAGGTCTAATCGCTTCATGCGCATCTTGAACATTACCTTTTTTCGCTGTTTTATTTCTAAACTGTTTATTTACAAACTCATCTCCATATTTTTCTTTTATAAATGTTTTTGCCTGCTGCGCTGCATCAACAGAAACCCTTGTTGAATCGGTTCTCATATAAGTAATCAAACCGACGGGGCCATCACTTCCCAGGTCAACCCCTTCATAAAGTTTTTGAGCTATCATCATCGTTTTTTTAGCGGAATAGCCTAATTTGTGATAAGCATCCTGCTGCAGCCTGGCGGTAATAAAGGGAAGGGGGGATGCTTGTTTTATGGTCTTTTTTTCTATCTTAGAGATTTTAAAAATCTCTCCTGTTAGCTTTTTCAGGATTTTCTTAACTTCATCCCCTGTTTTGATGGTGTACTTTTTACCACCTTTTCTAACAAGTCTGGCTTTTAACTCATCTTCGCCAGCCTGAAAAATACCAGTTACAATCCAATATTCTTCTGGGTTAAATTTTTCTATATCTTCTTCTCTTTCACAAATGAATCGCAAAGCCACTGACTGGACTCTGCCAGCAGAAAGTCCATATTTTAAAGGCTTCCACAGAAGTGGACTAACCATATATCCCACAACTCTGTCAAGAATCCTCCTGGATTGTTGCGCTTCCACACGACTTATGTTTATAGGACCAGGGGTTTTTATAGCTTCAATTACACCTTTTTTTGTGATTTCGTTAAACTGGATTCTATAAATTTCCTTGTTTGCCGATTTTATTTCACTGTATATGTGCCACGCAATGGCTTCCCCTTCTCTATCAGGATCAGGGGCAAGATAAACTATTGAAGATTTTTTTGCTTCCCTTTTTAACTCGTCTAGTATCTTTTTTTTGCCTTTAAGAACCTGATATTTTAGCTTGAAATCATTTTCCACATCAATTCCCAGTTCACTTTTGGGCAGATCCTTTACGTGGCCCACACTTGCAAGTATAGTATACTTATCGCCAAGATATTTGGAAATTGTTCTAGCTTTTGATGGTGATTCTACGATAATTAAGTTTTTAGCTGAAATCATAGATAATGTCGTTTCTCCTGCACTTAATATCAATGTACAAAATCATCTCCATCAAAATAATTTTGGGTAAAGAATGATTTCTTCTCAAGCAAAACCATTAGAACTGTTTGTTTGACAGCGTCAGTACCAACCTTATAAGGCTCATGTGCCAATACCTTTTCAACGACTTTATCTAATGACACAAAATCCATAAACCCTGAAAGGTTGAGTTTTTGAAGGTAGTTACGCGCAGGATTTGTAAATTTTTGCAGTTCCAACCTGCTAAAATACCTTATATTCAAATCGCCATTAAAGTTATTAAAATCTAAAATAGATAAGGTTTGACGCACCTCATAATCATCAAAACCAGTGTTATACAAGAAATCTGTGATATCTTTTTCATTCACGTTTTCTACTTTGTCTACATAATCTATTATCATATTGAGGGCTATAACAATCTTGTCCATTCACAAGCTCCTTATATAATATTTATTACCAGAATCACGAAAAACAATTTTATCTAGCTCCATCTCTGTTATATGCGCCAAAATCTCGGGCGCTGAAATATTCAATTTCATACACAACTCATCACATGTTAAAGGGGCAACCTTTAAATACTCATATATCATTTTTTTTACCTTGGATTCAAAAGTAATAATATAATCCTTATTCTTTTTGTCAATCATTTTTAAATTATTTGCCAAGTGTGAAAACTCTTCGACGACATCCATATAATTTTCAACAAGTTTTGCGCCTGATTTAAGTAATTTATTTGCCGCTTTATTATAAAGGGCGGGAGATGCCGGTACAGCGAATATTTCTCTATTTTGATCCAATGCGCATTTAGCTGTAATAAGCGATCCGCTTCCTGGTGCAGCTTCCACCACAACAACACCTAGCGATAAACCGCTAATAATTCTATTCCTCCTGGGGAAATTATAACCTTCAGGAGGTGTCTCAAGAGAAAATTCAGAGATAATAGAGCCTTTCTCTACCATTTCAGACATATATTTTCTATGTTCTTTCGGATAAATGCGCATCAGGCCGCTGCCTAATACTGCCGTAGTAGTTCCAGCTTTAAGGGCGCCTAAATGCGCATTTATGTCAATGCCGTAAGCAAAACCACTGATTATATTAAACCCAACCCCTGAAAGATCATATGCCAGCTTTGCAGCAAATTCACAACTATTTTTTGAAGCCCTGCGCGACCCTACTATAGCAATTGAAGGTTTGGATAGGTGGTTCATATCTCCAAATCCATATAGTAAAGAGGGAGGATCACTGATATTCTTTAATTGCTGAGGATAACATGTACTTTCAAAAGGGATAACATTAACATCATTTTCTTTTATCAAGAGTAATTCTTTGTTAACATCAAAATCATTGATATTCTTGTTTGAAATTGCGGCAGCCTGTTTATCAGTAAAGCCTAGACTGGTGAGTTCTGCCTTTCGCAACTGAAAAACATTTTTGAGTGTTCCAGCGTTGTCTATAAATATTTTGATAGATCTATCCGAGACCCCTATTATGTTTTTCAAAACAAGATATTCTTTTATAAAATTTATATCTTCGATAACCTTTCTCCTCTCCTAAACAAGCCAACTATTAAAGTGGTAACTATGCCATATATTAATTTTTATAGTCAATCATTATTTTTTAAAACTGCATGTTTACAAACCAGAGCAAATTACCTTGTGTTTTAGCAATAAAAATTATAATAAAGAATTAAATAGATTTATACTATTTGAGATATTTTTATATTACTTTTTAATTGTGATGGCTATGGATCTTAAATTACTCAAAAAAATACCTAAGATGGACACCCTGTTAAATGGATTTGATGATAGTTTTAATAAAACTATCATCAAATATCTTGCCAATGGAGAGATTGATGCGCTTAGACATGATATAAAAAATGGATTGGTTAATAAAATTGACACCCCCTCTATTATTAAACGTATTGTGGAAAAATATAAATATATACTTACAGGCTCACTTATCCCTGTTATCAATGCAACAGGGATAACAGTCCATACAAATCTGGGGCGTTCCCCTTTAAATAAAAATGTATTTTTAGATATTCAAAATATTGTCTGCGGATATTCAAACCTTGAATTTGACCTTTTAAAAGGGGAGCGTGGAGAGCGTTATCACCACCTAAGAGAGTATTTCAAGATACTGACTGGAGCTGAAGATGTCCTTTTGGTCAATAATAATGCAGCTGCTGTATTTATAATACTTAATACCTTTTGTAGCCACAAAGATGTAATTATTTCCAGAGGAGAACTTGTTGAAATTGGTGGGAGTTTTAGAATACCTGAGGTTATGTCAAGAAGTGGATCAAAAATGGTAGAAGTTGGAACAACAAATAAAACAAAAGCCAGCGATTATATAAACGCTATAAATGAAAAAACATCAATGATTTTAAAAGTTCACAAAAGCAACTATATAATATCAGGTTTTACAGAAGAGGTTAATTTTGAAGATATTCCAACTATTGCTTCCATGCACGAACTATTGTCATATTTTGATGTAGGAAGTGGTTTGCTCATTAAAAACTCTGAACTTCATCCTGCTGAGCCATCATTAAAAGATATCATAAAGAGTGGCTTTGACCTCGTAAGCGCCAGTGGTGATAAATTATTAGGTGGCCCTCAAGCAGGGATAATACTTGGCAAGAAAAAACTTATAGATCAAATAAAACAGAACCAGCTTCTTAGAATGCTTCGAGTGGATAAGATAACATTATCTTTAATGCAATCTACACTTAAACATTATCTGTTTGAAAAATATGAAAATATAGCTACCATCCAACTCCTTCAGGAACCACTAGATCATTTGAAACATAAAGCAGATAAACTAAAAAACATAATCAAAAAAGAGCTAAAGACATCTTTACTAAAATGCAAGATTCAAAAAGATACTTCTTTTGCAGGTGGGGGTAGCTGCCCTATGGAAAAGATTGCTACTTATTCCATTACAATAAAGCTAAAAAATCTTAAGACCTCAGACGCTGAGACACTTCTGAGGAAGTTTAATCCACCTATTATTTGCAGAATAAAAAATGATGAATTAGTTATGGATGTGAGAACTATCTTTGAGCATCAAATAACAATTATCGGAGACGCATTCTCATGGTTAACAAAAACTATATAATAGGCACTGCAGGCCATATCGATCATGGAAAATCTGCTCTTATAAAAACCCTTACGGGTCAAGATCCTGATAGGTTTCAAGAAGAAAAAGAAAGGGGTATAACGATAGACTTAGGCTTTGCAAGCATGCATCTCAATGATATAAGGATCTCTTTTGTAGATGTCCCGGGGCATGAAAAACTGGTAAAAAATATGATAGCAGGGGCAACAGGATTTGATATGTGCATGTTTGCTATAGATGCCGCAGAAGGCATAATGCCACAAACTATTGAACATGCAAATATAATAGATATATTAGGGATAAAAACTTTAATAATCGCAATAACAAAAACAGATAAGATTCCACCTGATGATCTAGATATTATCATCTCAAAAATAAAATCCTTTTTCGCTGCTTATAATTTTAAACATATTCATTATGTTCCTGTTTCTATTTACAATAATAACAGTCTAACTAACCTAAAAGCCGCTTTAGTAAAAGCTTGCTCAGAATCAGAGCCTAAAAATTCAGATGGTCCTTTTATGCTAAGAATAGACAGAAAATTTACAATGAAAGGCTTTGGAACTGTTATAACAGGGACAGGGATAATGGGAAAAATCAAAGTGGGAGAAATGTTAAGACTCATACCACAGGAAAAAGATGTTAAAATAAGAGCTATACAGGTTCATAGCAAAATTGTAAATGAAGCATGTGCAGGTCAAAGAATAGCATTAAATTTGTCAGGTGTAAGCGTTGGAGAAATCACCAGAGGCGATATTCTCACTAGAAAAAATATACTTAATTATACGGATAAAATTTTTGCAAGCTTAACGATGTTTAATAACCTTGACAAAAATATAACTTTAAAAAACAACAAAACATACCCCATATACATAGGGGCAACACATATTGTGGGAAAAGTCATTCTATCTACAAATAAGATCATCAATGCAGGGGAGAAAATATTTTGCGCTATTAAGTTAGAAAAAAAATACACCCCTTACTTCAACGAGACCTTTTTGATAAGAGGGGGAAGTCCCCAGATAACAATAGCGGGAGGCAATATTTTATCCATTACAAATTTCGGTTTTACAAACAGGGACTTATTTGAAGCTCTTAATGCTCTTGAAAAAACCGGACTACAATATTTTATAAAATTTCTCTTGGATAAAAAACAAGTAGGGATAAATATGCCGCCTCTTATACAATTTTCAGATAAAACCTTCGATGAACTTTTAGAAATATTCAAGAGGATTGATGTCTATTTTAAAGATGGGTTTATTGTATATAAGCAGGTAGTAAAAAATATCATTAAGGCATTACTAGGCTCTCTTCATAAATATGGGGAATTAAGCTTGACTAACTTAAGCAGAAAATATCAGGATTTTCCTATAAAGATTATTGATGAGATTGAAAATACTATAATAGGTAAATCAAAAAAAGAAGGGTACGTATTGCAAAATAAAGTACTGAGAAAAGAGGAAACCAGCGCCTTTGAATTAGCATCCAAGAGAATCTTAGATACCATGCAAAATAATCCTGGTTTAAGCAATCCGAAAGTGATTAGTGAAACAATTAATACTGATGAACAATTTGTTATTAAACTTATTAAATTTTTGGTTAATGCAGAAAAGATCAAAACTCTGGATGAAAAAGTGTACATCACAACAAAAAATTATCAAAATTTATTAAAAGAAATACGGCTTTTGTGCAGAAAAGACGGATATATTGATATAACCAATATAAGAAAGGTTATAAATTTGCCAAGGAAAATACTTATCCCCTTATTGGAAAGCCTGGACAACCTGGATGAGTTTATAAAGAAAGAAAATAAACGTTATCTAAAACCCATTGCCAATCAGTAGCTAAATATTTCAGCGTCTTTAGGGATATCTTTTTTAAAAGTACTTTTAGGAATTTTTATATTAAATTTAATATTAGAGAACGTAACCTTTGTGAGATTACCCACGTTATCCTGGCTGATTATCTCCCTGATAAAATTTTTTCCAAAGGATATATCCACAAATTTAAGCCCCAAATCAGATTTTGGATTCAGTCTAAAAGTGTTGGCATCAATATTTACAATATCGAATAAATTATTTGCAGATGATAGATCCATCAACAGAAAGAAAATGATAGCGTTAGAGTTATTATTTTGGGAACTCTGCCTAATTAACTGATTTGTTGTGCTATCATAATACTCCATCGTGTCCACAGTAAATATATAATGCTGATTATAAGGTTCGCTATAATCCCAAAGGACCTTCTCTGAAGATATTAGATAAATTTTACCTTTATAAAAATCTTTACCAAAGCCTTCAATATTTGTCTCTTGTACAAAATCAGCCCTTAACGTCTTAATAGGTTCAAGTTTTTTTAATTCATCGTTGATGTCAGCACATAATAAACCGGAAAAAATAACTAATGTGATAACTAACGCACAACAACCTTTCAAGATAGACTTCATATTATAACCTATAAATTGCTTCTTTTAGAGAATATAAGATATTTTATAATATAAACAACAATCTTTGTCAATTTTTATCAAACCTTTATCTATACAAATATTTGTTTTTGGCAAGCAGAGGCATCGAGACAATAGATATGTTTAGTGCCTGATGTGCAAAGGTCTATTAAAGTGAAAGAGACGCTTGCCATTGATAAAAACAAAAATAACTGCGATAAATTGTGAGGATAATCTTGGGGAGTAAATATTATTTGCATTATGATATAATTATTTTATAATGTACTCGAATAGTAGTATAAGATACCTGTATAGAGAAAAGGTTATACTGATAATATTATGGAAAAAGATATAGTAACATGCTCTGTTTGCGCATGGAGAGAACATTGCAAAAAAAAATATTATATTAAAGACCCTAAAAGATGCGTAGATTTCACAAAAGATATCACTCTTAAAACCAAATCATCTTCTAATGATACAGAAAGAAGCAGTTCTGAAGATATTGGATCCAAAGATGATAAAATTTAAAACAGGAATCGGATACGATGCTCACCCATTTGTAATAGGTAAACCATTAATTATTGGTGGCATTGCTATACCATACAAGTATGGACTTGGTGGGCACAGCGATGCTGACGTACTTATTCATGCCATCATAGATTCTCTGTTAGGGGCAGGCGCAAATACTGATATAGGGTGCGTTTTCCCTGACTCAAACGATGAGTATAAAAATATTGACTCTGCTGTGATGCTGGATAAAACCGCAAAAATCATCAAAAATAAGAACTATGGAATATCCAATATAGATACAGTTATTATAGCTGAGGAACCTAAATTTTCACCTTTTTTTAAAGATATGAGGAAAAAACTTTCTACAATATTGGGTATTTCTAGTGATGATATAAGTATTAAAGCCACCACAACAGAAACAATGGGGTTTACAGGTAGAAAAGAAGGTATCGCTTGCATAAGCGTAGCTTTACTTGAAAGATAAGGGTATTCTACGAGTAGAAAACTGAACTGTATTATTTGACTGCGCAGTGGATTATTATCTTTCTAAAGCTTATGTTTGAGCTGGGCTAAAAAAGATCTGCTTAAGCAGGAAAAAATATAAAATAGCCGATAAAACAGTAAAAAAACACATATAATAGCCCAATAAAGCAAAAAATAGCACTACCATCCACTACATAAACCCTAAAATAAAAGCAGCTGCCACAGTAAACATAAAAAGATTTCTTAGATTTTTACTCATAATTTTACGAATACAAAATCAAGTGGCTCCTAAAAATACAATTTGCCACTTGAGATAAAACAAAAACGTCTTGATATTTTTTATGGTAAATTTATACATTAATCTTAAAACATACTTCTGAAAAATAATGTTTTATCAACTTAGATTGATACATTAAGCCGTTCCGTAACATCTTCAACTTCAGCTTTAATTTCTGCCTCATTTAGATTAAGCTCTTGACCCATCAGCTCTACAATTCTGTGGGAAGCTTTTTCAGCAGCGAATTGATCTAGCAATGCTAAAGGAACACGTCTTGCGAGAAAATCAATAGCGCGCATTGCATATTCATATCTAACAGCATATATGACTTCCGCTTCAATGTATGGGAATCCTTCTGCCAACAATTCTCCGTATCCTTCAGAAGCTATTTTAGCTACATATTGAGCTTTATCACCATAATCATTATTTAGGTGTTCTGCTATATGAATATCAAGGTTAAAATCTTTAGTTAGCTTCCCAGCCCCATTTTTATCATAATTGTCCCCGCCATAAAGAAATATTTTGTCTGTAATGCAGCCTCTTTCTGTTTTTAAATCAAACCTTTTGACTGCATTATCAACAACATCCAGGGCCATTTTTCTATAGGTGGTCCATTTCCCACCCGCAATACTAAATAGACCGGAATCACTTATCTCCAATACATGATCTCTGGCCAACCTTGCTGTATCAGCTGCCTTGGGATCTGATACAAGAGGTCTCAATCCAGACCATACTGCTTTTATATCTTCTTTTTTTATGGCAACATCAAAATATTTGTTTATATGTCTTAATAAATAGTCAATATCTTTTTCTTTCGCCAGGGGATGTTCATTAACTTGAGCAGCCTCATCAGTTGTGCCAATAAGGCATCTTCCTTCCCAGGGCAGAATAAACAACACTCTGCCATCTTCTGTTTTGGGTATCATAAGACCCGTATCGTTAAGCATGAACTTCTTATCAAGAACAATATGAATACCAGAGCTAACCTGTATCATAGGCTTAATATCAGGATTATCCATTCTTCTCACGCCATCAATAAAAGGACCTGTTGCATTGACAACACAAGTGGCTGCCAACTCTTGTTCTTTCCCTGTAATTTTATCTTTTATTACAACACCTTTAACCTTTCCACTCTCTTTTAATAAACTCACAGCAGCAGTATGATTTAGTATGTGAGCACCGTATTTTACCGCAGTTAAAGCAATTGAAATATTGGTTCTTGCATCGTTAAAATGCCCATCATAATAAAGTACACCCCCTTTTAAACCTTTTTCATGAACCACAGAAAAACGAGACAAGACATTTTTTTTGCTCAAAAGTCGGCTTCTTCCCAAACCTTTTACCCCTGCAAGTATGTCATAAAACGTAAGCCCTGCATATATATAAGGCAATTCATACCATTTATACAAAGGAGTTACTAACGTTAATTTTTTTACTAAATGGGGAGCATTTTTTAACAGTATCCCTCTTTCAAACAAGGCATCTTTAACTAGATTATACTGAACTTTATCAAAATGCTTTACTGCTAACTCAAGGTATCTTACCCCCCCATGGACAAGCTTTGTACTCCTGCCACTTGTTCCCTCTGCAAAATCATTTTTTTCAATTAACGCAGCCTTTAAACCCCTGCTTGCTGCATCTAAAACGATACCAGCGCCAGTTGCTCCTCCACCTATTACTATAATATCGTATGGCGCATTACTCACCAATTCCTGATAAGCCTTTTCTCTCAACATAGCGAATCCCCTTTAATCAAATAAACTGTTTGCTAAACATTATTTTGTAAGAACTCTTTTTACAGTATCTTCCCATCCTGCGATCAGCTTTTCTCTCATTTCATCACCTAGTTGAGGCTGAAACAATCTATCCTGTTTCCACAAACTGCTTATTTCATCCAAAGAACTAAAAACCTTGGCTCCTAACCCGGCGAAATAAACGGTCCCTAATACTGTTGTTTGTATATTGGTTGGCCTTGAAACTGTGAGATTTGTGATATCAGCTAAAAACTGCAGCATCCAGTTATTCTCTGTCATCCCGCCATCAACCCTGGTAGTTACAAAAGGCACACCACAGTCCTTACCCATAGCGACCATCAAATCATGTGTCTGATAACAAGCGGCTTCTAAAGTAGCTCTGGCAATTTCTGCTACCCCTGTCCCTCTGCTCATTCCAAGTATTGCCCCTCTTGCATGTGCATCCCAGTGAGGAGCGCCTAAACCTGTAAATGCAGGCACCATATATACTCCACCATTGGAATTAATACTTCTGGCAAGATCTTCTGTTTCTGCTGCTTCCTCTATTATCTTGAGTCCATCTCTTAGCCATTTGACTGCGGCGCCAGTAACAAAAACAGAACCTTCCAAAGCAAACACAGGTTTGCCATTTAAACGATATAAAACTGTTGTAAGCAATCTATTGTTTGAATAAACAGGAGTATCCCCTATATTTAAAAGAACAAAATTACCTGTTCCAAAGGTACTTTTTATCATACCAGGCTCGAAACATGCCTGCCCAACGGTTGCAGATTGTTGATCTCCAAGAACGGCTTTTATTGGTATAGAAGATCCAAATAACTTTTTATCTGTAGCACCATAATCATCTATGCTATCTTTTACTTCAGGCAAGACGCTGTCGGGGATATCAAACAAATTGAGCAAATTTTTATCCCAACACTGATTTTCAATATCAAATAACATAGTTCTGCTAGCGTTAGAGGCATCTGTAGCATGAACTTTCCCTCCCGTTAACCTCCATATTAAAAACGTATCAATCGTTCCGAAAGCAAGTTCTCCCTTCTCTGCCTTGCTCCTGGCTCCTTCTATATTATCCAATAGCCATTTTAATTTTGTTGCCGAGAAATAGGGGTCAATGACTAATCCTGTACTTTTTCTAATTATATCTTCTTTCCCCTGCGCCTTCAGTTCATCACAATAATCTGCAGTCCTTCTATCCTGCCAGACTATTGCATTATAAACAGTTTTCCCCGTTTTTCTATTCCACAATAAGGTTGTTTCACGTTGATTAGTGATACCTATGGACA
>Ga0209633_10001331_pt1 | contig 25681 bp, 22 predicted proteins | sample Cruoilmetagenom1_FD_187290 | JGI IMG/M metagenome (GOLD analysis project Ga0209633, IMG submission 187290) | Oil polluted marine microbial communities from Coal Oil Point, Santa Barbara, California, USA - Sample 1 (SPAdes) (version 2) | ecosystem: Environmental > Aquatic > Marine > Oil seeps ...
ATCAATAATCACGTCCCTCACTTTGCTATGGACATAGGTCCTGCCGGCCAGTGCCGGCAGCTTGCCATAAGACACGAAGTTTGCACCCTCGCCGGGCAGCTTAACACCGTTCTCCAGACGCCCGTTGCGCGTGCTGCCATAGCAGGTGCTGTCCTGAGCCGGCGCGGGAGAGCTCAAGAAGACCAGCAAGATTAACGCGATAGCCCTCATTCAGCGTTTTATACCGCAAACATTCGCCGTAAGCGGCAGCCGGCTGTACGAACCTCGTGGCACGCTGTGATATCGTAATCGATCGCATTAAACATTTATCTCGTACCCAAGCTCGATGTCCGAAGCTGGGAAACCGCCACGAATCCCCCAGTTTTCTCTTGTAATCTCCCGCAAAAAAATCTTGATGTGATCGGCAGGAATGCCGAAGGGTTCGAGTTTCTCGACGATAACCCGATACAGCCTTCGTTTTGCTTCAAGGGACCGGCCTGCGAACAGGTCAATGCTTATGTGCGTGTAATACTCAGGTTTGTTCCGATCCGGCGGTACCGCAAACCGATGCGGTTCATGCACAATTAGTCGCACATTCTTATCACCTTCAAGAATCTTAAGGCCCTCAATCATCGCTGCATGAACAGCGTCGATAAGCGCTTAAGCGCTACTTCCCGCGCTTTGGGGTATTGCCGCCGAATTTCGATTAATGCGCTCGGCATGTCTCACTCCTTAATTTGCGATAACGAAACTGTTGATCACTAATTTCATAGGTAGTCCTTAACTCCAGACGATGACTTTGGTTTGTCATCTTCTCCGCTCAAATACTGGGGTTATAACCGAATCTGGCGTTTAAGCAATTGAAGAGAGGTGGTGTATCGGGTTGATTGGTTATTGCGACACACCAAAGCAACCAAAGGAGATACGCCACTATGGGCAAGAATAACGTTGTCAGGCTTGCGGGTCGAGACACGAATGCCGATCCGTTGACTGAGCTGCTGAGCGCTGGTGCCGAGCAGCTGATTCACCAGGCGGTGGAGGCGGAGTTGGAGGAGTTTCTGGTTGAACATTCAGGGCGACGGACCGAGGATGGCAAGGCACGGTGCCGTGCGCAGCGGCTATCTGCCAGAGCCGCGAACTGCAGAGGGGATTGGGGCCGGTGACGGTCAAGATCCCCAATGTGCGTATTAATCGAGCGTTACATCTGGCAAACCACGTTGATTACTCCATGTCCACCATTGTTTTTTCTCTTCCGGTAAATCTGGAAATTTTGCTTGTGCGACGGCGCATCGAAAAACATCCTCCACACAAGGATCTACCTTTTGCCCCACAATATTCGAAAAGTAGCCATACATCTTGCAGGGATTGGCACTTTTTAATTGCCCTATATTGCGATAACCTAAATCCCAAAGATATTGAGCCGAGTTTGGTCCAATAGATCCCAAGGACTGAAAATGACTTAATGCCAGCAAATACTCCGAACGGTCTAACGGTAGACCGGAAATATCTGTTATTTGTGCTGCAGTGTATTGCGCCAAATGCCGCAAGGGTATTTTCGCTTTTCTAAGCGCGGCTTTTTCCTCGGGCACAAGTGGTAAAACCGGTGTCTTCATCAAAGCCATTCTCCTCCAGACCAGCCGGATTTCAAATATCTTTAGCCGGTGATTGCATAAATCCTGTGCCAAACTACCCATTTCACTGCAAAATACCGACATAAAGCACCATGGAATATGGTGGGAGTTTTCACTCGATCGTTGTACAGTGCTCATAGCCGCCTTCGGCGCTTAGCCGCGCCAACGCGACCGCGCCGGCAAGGGACGCGTCAGGTCCGTGGGGAGAACGGAGAAAATCCGCAGGCGTCTGCCCCTCGCGCCATAATTTCCCGGCCGCTTCACCCACCATTTCCGGCAATCCGGGAAAGACATCAACCAGGCCGCCGCTAAAACTAATCGCAGGAACGTTGAAAATCTCGACCAGATTGACGGCGGCGGCGGCCAGCATGTTTACCGCCAATGACAGCGCCAGCACGGCTTTTTCTTCTCTGGTGTCATATCTCGCTTTAAATCGGAATAGCCCATCTGCAACGGATGCGCCGAAAACCATGTTCTGAAGAGCCGTGGCGGAGGCATAGGCTTGCAGGCATCCTTTGCGCCCGCAACTGCAAGCGCGCCCCTCAGGCGCCATGATCATATGCCCAAACTCCGTGGCCCCGCCGCGTGGCGTATTCAATAATTCACCTGCGGACACCAGACCGCCGCCAACCCCCGTCCCAAGGGTTAGATGGGCCAAGTCGCGAACGTCCAAGGCGATTGCATCCGCCATCGCGGCCGCGCAGCCGTCGTCTCGAATAACCGTCGGTCCTCCCAAGGCGTTCTCAAGTGCCTCGCGCAAGGACAGGCCCCGCCAATACGCCCGGTTCGGCCATCGCACCACCCGCCCGTCCACCCCGACTGTTGGTGCGACCGCGACGCCGATCCCATCGATGTCCCGCTCACTAGCGCGGAAACTCTTTAAAAAAGTGATGAGAGACTCCAGCTCCGCGATACCATCGTTCAGCCGCGGCAAGCTGAATCGGCGTTCCTTAACATAGTCCGCACCCACGCTCAACCGGGCCGCTACTTTGGTGGCGCCCAAATCCACGGCAAGGGTGACAGGTTCAGAACCGCGCCGCACCATCGACCGCCACAATCGCGCCGCTAACATAAGACGCCGCCGGTGAAGCCAAAAACCCAATGACGGACGCGATCTCGCGCGGCTCCGCGAGTCGCGTCAATCCAATTTGGGATTTAACTTTAGCCTCCTCCTCTGGGGAATAGATGGTCGTGTTATCGCTTCGAACCGCGCCAGGAGCAACCAAGTTAACCGTAATGCTGCTGTAACCGACTTCGAAAGCCGCAGACCTCACCCACCCTTCTAGAGCCGCTTTCGTCGACGCATAAAATGCTTGACCTGGAAGGCCAAAAGCGCCTGCCCGCGATCCGACCGGGATCACCCTTCCCCACTTTTCACGGAGCATCATACGCATGGAAATTCTCGAAAGATCCAACACGGAACGCACATTTAGTTGATATAGAATGTCAGCTTGTTCGGAACTCGTCATCAGAGCCGGTTTGCGCAGCGTCATTCCGGCGCACGGCACGACCACGTCCAACCGCCCATGACGATGAACAACATCGCCAACTAAGTTGCTTGCGGCATCTACGGATGTAAGGTCAATGGCCTGGGTTTCGCACTTACCCCCAGACTCAGTAACTGCGGAGCGCAGCATTTCCGCCGCCGCATGGTTGCCTCCATACACTGCGACAACGTACGCCCCACGCGCGGCCAGTTCCAAACAGATTTCCCGGCCGATCAAGCCCGACGCTCCCGTTATAAGGGCAACCCGTCCCTCGAGGCTATAAGCGGGCGGCATAGAGCTGATGGGTTGTTTCGAAGAATCATCCATCTCGTCTTGCATCCTCCAGGGTTCATGCGTTCGAATGAGGGACGTCGGAACGACCCCTTAAATCTGTCCAGTACCACCAGTCGCCATACACGGAAATCATGTCGGGGTATCTCGCTTGCGCACGGCGCAGCGAAAAACGTCCTTTACACAGCGGTCTACCCGGTACCCGGCGAGCCAGCAAAACTTTTGGTACATGTCATAGGGGTCCGCCTTGGCCAAGGAATCCAAAGAGGGATAGCCCAATGACACTATCTTGGCGGACATCGAAGGGCCAACGGAGCGGAGACGTTGAAATTCAGACAATGTCTTGAGGACACGCGGCGATCAGAGTCTAGGCCGGTCAGCCGCGCCATCTGTTCCAACTTCTGGTTGAGGAGTTTTGAAAAACCCGGGCCACATTTACGCAGCCGCTTCTTTTCCTCCACCATCGGGGCGAGGACACGCATGACAGAAAGGCTCATGATGCACCCTTATCAACAGGACTTTCTACGAAGCCAAGCCGGTTCCCGGAAGGGTCACGGATCACCGCCTTGTAGCTGCCCCAAGGCGTCCTGCGTGGTGGTGACACGACCTCGACCTTGTCTCCAATTCCGCGCCAATAGGCATCCAAGTCATTGACAAAAATATCGACAGTGCTGTCGGGTGGCGGGACAAACGCATCGCCAGCTTCGATCAAACCGAACCCGCCTGAACGTTCGTCAACGCTCAACGATATCCACCGCGTCGGCTCGTAGCGACGGGTCACTTCAAAACCTAGGATATCGACATAAAACCGCTCAGCATCCGTCAAGTTGGTCACGGACAACGTCACAAAACACAATTCAAAATAGCTCATATCCTCAAAAAAGCCCAAAAAAAGCCCAAAAAATACTCCAAAAAATACTATTGATCCGTATCAACAGCATCAATATAATGACCTACAAAATAAGGGTATATGTTTATATTCGTGTACGTCAACAGGTTTTCTTGACCGGTGCGCGAGTGAACCCCGATAGGCAGCCTATTGCCAGGATGCGAAATAAGGGAGCTGACCGTGAACCCTAACTCAACATCGCCGAAGCCTCTCACCCTTTGGATTGGTGACATCTCAACAAAAACGTCCTCGATCACAATGCGGGCACTATCCCGCGACGAACTTACGCGGGCGCATTTGTTCAAGCGGCCTGATGACCGCGCCAGATGGGTCAACGCAAGACTGTTTCTGCGCAACGTCCTCTCGTTGGAAACGGGCATACCCGCCGACGGCATTGAGTTCACGATTTTGCCCGGAGGCAAACCGGTGCTCACAGACCATGATATCACGTTCAACCTTTCCCATACCGACAGCATCGCCACGGTTGTCACGGGGCGCGGTCTGCACATCGGCGTCGATGTCGAAACGGTGCGAACCCGCCCATCCCAGCTCGCAGCGATCGAACGGTGGGCGCTCTGCAACGATGAGCGCGACGAAATCCGGGCGTTAAGTCCCGATTGTCGTCCTCACGCTCTCTTCACCGCCTGGAGGCGCAAGGAGGCCGTGCTTAAAGCTGCAGGAACCGGCCTGTCCCACCCTATGAAGGATGTTTATGTCGGACCACTCGATCGGCCTTTAATGGACCCTGTCGTCGTTCCGGCAGGCCCGTACGCTGGCGAGCCATGCCGAATTTATGACATTCCGCTCACAGACACCTGTGCGATCGCTCTCGCTGCCAGTGGCTCAGATCATTTGATCGAGATATGTCCGCCTTGGTACTGCAACTGAAGCGGAGGTATCAACTGAGGAGATATGCTAATGGTCCAAACTCTGAGATGCATGAATGTCGTCACACCCGACTATATCCACGCTGAGACAGTCAACATCGTTTCTGGGCTGCCTCGATCCGGTACCTCGATGATGATGCGCATGTGTGAAAAGGGGGGTCTACCACCACTAACCGACAACGTCCGCTCCAAGGATGACATGAATCCCAACGGCTACTACGAGTTCGAAGCCGTAAAGGATTCCAGCTCCTACAATGAATGGCTTAAGGACGCCTCGGGAAAAGTGTTGAAAGTGATTTCGAGATTCCTGCCTTCCCTCCCTTCCACATACTTTTACAAGGTGGTGTTTGTCCACCGCCCGCTCAATGAGATCATCCGTTCGCAGGCTAATATGGCCTCAAAATTTAAGCATGATAAAAAATGGGCCGCTTCTGATGGCGAACAACTTTCGAAAATCTATACGCAACACCTAGTAGAGATTTCTTCCTGGTTGCGCGATAGACCAAATATCTCGGTCCTGGAAGTCCGCTACGAAGATGTTATTAATGATCCTCTGAAGCAATCACAGCGCATAGCAAGCTTTCTCCACGTGGATCTCGACCCGAAAGCGATGGCGTCTGTGGTCAATAGATCTTTGAATCACGCCGTCCCTGCCCCACTTCGATACGAGACCATTATTTTCGACTTGGATGGTGTCATCATCTGTAGCCTCCCGGTTATCCGAGAGGCATATTATGCCGCGCATAGGAAGGTCGTTGGTGGTACGCCACCTCCTTTTTCTGAATACCAGCGACTTTTCGGCCGCAGCTTTCCCGAGATCATGAAGATACTGGGGCTTCCCGTCGAAATGCACGAGGTTTTCAAGAAGGAAAGTAACCGCCGGATGTCGAAAATCGAGGTATATCCGGGGATTCGGACAATGCTGAAGACTTTGCAAGATCAGGGGATCAAAATGATCGTCGCCACAGGCAAGGACAGCGAACGCGCCCAAGCAACTCTCGATTATCTGGATCTGTCTCCCTTCTTCGATATGGTTGTGGGCAGCGATCAAGTGGATAATCCGAAACCTGCGCCTGACATGGCTCTCAAGGCGCTTAAAACCTTCGGCATTAAGCCGAATCAAGCCCTATTTTGCGGCGATGCCCTGGCGGACATGCAATGCGGCCGAGGAGCCAATGTCAGCATCGCGGCCGTAATGTGGGGCGAACCTGATCGCAACGTATTGTTAGCGGAAAACCCAGATTATGTTCTTGAAAAGCCGGATGACCTGCTCAATCTCGTGATAAAGAACCTCTTCGATGCATAGCCTTCTGCTGATCAACGGTCCCAACCTCGGGCGCCTAGGCGCGAGAAAGCCCGAAGTTTATGGGAGCGCAACCTTGGAGGATATTCAAGACAATGTGCGCCGCGTCTTGAACGAAGACCTATGGTCTCTTGAGGCGTATCAAAGTAATTCCGAAGGAGAACTCGTTAACTTCCTTGAAGCGCACCGCGACGCCGCGGGAGCCATCATCAATCCAGGCGCCTTGATGATGGCGGGCTGGTCATTGCACGACGCGCTAGAAGATTTTCCTGCGCCATGGATTGAGGTCCACATTTCCAATATCTGGAGCCGGGAGCCTTTTCGCCACCAGTCCATTCTCTCTCCCCTGTCCTTGGGCGTTATCGCGGGTCTGGGCGTAGACGGCTATACCTTGGCAGCCCAATTTTTGATAGAGGAAATAACCAAGTCATGACACTAGATGCCATTGATCAAAGCAGTCTTAGCAGAACAATAGCGATCATTCGCCAAATCTGGGCAGAAATCTTGAAGATTTCCGAAGACGAAATCGGTGAGCACGACAACTTTTTCGCGCTCGGCGGATCTTCGGTTCAGGCCTTCATGGTGAACGCCCAAATCGAAGAAGTATTCGCCGCTAGGCTGCCCGCGGATGGCATCCCCATTAGTGCCATCGTCGACGAACCTGATATGGCCAGTTTTTCCGCGCGTTTAGAGCACGTCATGGCCTCCTCGGGTGAAGAAATAACGGCTGCGCATACCCAGGGCTTCGAAGAGGGATCTATATGACGATCGAGCTTCTGCTAAATGAATTACGCTGGGAAGGCGTCACGCTGTCTCTAAACGGCGAAAATTTGCGTTACCGCAGTGAAGTCTCACCGCTTCCTCCGGAGATCAAACAGAAATTATCCACTCAGAAATCCAATATCATTAAACATCTCCGCTATATACGCCGTAACACCGAGGCCGGGCTGCCGCGCCTGTCTAATCTGCAGCAAGCCTATTGGCTGGGGGAACAGAGCGCCTTTCGCTATTCAATTCCGGCCACGGTCCATCTGGTATATGCCACTCCGGTACTCGAGCCTGGCCGCCTGGAAGAAGCTGTCCTTAAAGTGATGCGCCGACACCCGCCACTGCGGATGCGCATCGACGCTGATGGCAAGCCATCATTGATGATGGCCCAGACAGCTCCAGTCGAATACATGGATGTTTATAACGCCGACAGTAGTCAACACATGGTTATCGGCGATGCTACTTCGTGGTTGCCAAAGCTCGAGGACGGCCCACCTTTTAAATTGCTGGTGGTTCGGGGTAAGACTGGAACCTATATGCATGCACTTTTGCGCCTGATCATCTTCGATGCTCCCGCAGTAGGGATATTCATGGATGATCTGGCCACGGCCTACGGTGATCCGAATTCCTGTGCGAGCTGGGAGGGACCGGCGCCGTGTTATGCTCAGCTCGCGGAAGCAATCGATACTGTAGAAACGAAGACCCGTTACAAATCCGTCAAGAACTATTGGAACCAACGTCTGAGAACCCTGCCACCCGCGCCCAAACTCCCTGTCAAGGCCATGCCTCCTAAGCGCATCAAGTTCGAGCGTTATCACGGTACCATGGAAAAAGCCAAATGGCTGCGCCTGCAAGAGACCGCGCGGGAAAGGGGCCTGTCTATCAATGCCGTACTGGCGTCGATCTTCGCGTATGCCTTACAGCGTTGGTCGGAAAACAAAAGCTTCACGATCAACACCATGTTCTCTAAGCGATACGAGATCGGCTCGGTTGTCGAAGGCGCCATAGGGAATTACAGCAGTACATTGCTGCTGAGTATCGACGCTGACAGAGGCTCGTTCGGAGAGCAAGCACGCCGTTTCCAAAAAACGCTCTACGAGGCCATGGACAGAAGCGTTTTTGACGGCGTTTCGGCTCTTCGCGCATTGGGTTCGGAAGCCAGCGGCGTGGCGGATCCGTCGCAACCAGTGATGCCGGTGGTTTTCTCCACCTTAATCGGCACCTCCGCATCGCAGGACCGTCCGCATGTACGTCTGGGATGGAAAATGACTGATAGCTCGATGACCACGCCACAGGTTTGGTTAGATCATCAGGTCTATGAAATCGAAGGCGATCTTGCTTTCAACTGGGATGTCGTAGAAGGCATCTATCCCGAAAAGATGATCGAGGGCGCGTTCGCCCATTACCGCAACATTCTTAACACGCTCGCAGAAGACACTGGCACATGGGCAAACAATAAATCGTTCGATCTGCCTGACACGCTTCTCGTCGCCCGGCGCGCGGCCAACGCCACGCAACGTCGGATCGAACCAAGCACTCTACACGCCGGATTGTGGGAGAATGCCTGTAAATATCCGGACGCACCAGCGATCGTGCACCAAAATAGCCAACTGACTTTCCGTCAAGCCGCGAACCTGGCCAATAGATTGGCGAAGCAATTGGTGGACTCCGGCCTACAGCCCGGCGACCATATCATCGTTCACGGTCATAAAACACCTGAAATCATCATTGCTCTGTTCGGCGTTCTGGCGGCCAATTGTATCTATGTCCCAGCCTCTCCCCGTACGCCGGTAAACCGCATTGTTCACATCGCTCAGCACAGTGGGGCCAAGGCGATTCTATCTGATGACAAGGAAGTGCGTACTGCGTTCAGAGGACGGGATGTATCGATCATCGATCACGCAAAGGTTCTGCTAAATGGCGAAGACGGCGATGGAGCAAGTGTCCCTCTGCGCGATCCTGATCCTGAGGCGCCGGCATATGTCATCTACACCTCTGGTTCTACCGGTCTACCCAAGGGAGTCGTCATCAAGCACCGCGCTGCTGCTAACACCATCTCAGACGTACTTGAGCGGTTTTCTATCACTCCAGACGACCGACTTCTTGCCATTTCTGAGTTGACGTTTGACCTATCGGTATTCGACGTCTTTGCCATCGCTTTGGGCCGAACCTGCCTAGTGTTGCCCGAAGACAAGGGCTTAGCGGATCCGGGGGCGTGGCTGGCGGCCGCCCGCGAACACGGTGCTACCGTCTGGAATAGCGTTCCCGCCATCATGGACATGATGGCCAATTACCTTTCCGGCTCAGGTGGCGATCAGGTTCTTGACTATCGGCGTGACGAGATGGCAGGTGATCTTCGCCTGTTCATGGCAAGCGGAGATTGGATTCCTCTCAATCTTCCCGACCGCCTATGGCAACTGTTCCCCGGGTCCAAATTCATTTCCCTTGGTGGGGCCACTGAAGCCTCTATCTGGTCGAATTACTTCGACGTCGAGCATGTCGTACCGGAATGGCGGAGCATTCCCTATGGTTTCCCTCTGGCCAATCAGCGGTTTTACATTTTGGACGAGGATTTGCAGCCCTCTCCCCCGCATGTGCCGGGATATCTCTATATTGCGGGGGACGGTCTTGCGGAAGGCTACCTCAATGATCCCGAACAGACGGCAGAGAGTTTTTTTTATAGCCCATCGGTTGGAGAGCGCGTCTACCGCACCGGCGATCTTGGCAGCTACAACGCTGACGGCTGCATCGAGTTTCTCGGTAGGCGGGATTTTCAGGTAAAAATCCACGGCCATCGTATCGAACTGGGAGAAATCGAAAAAACGCTACAGGATTATCCCGGAGTCGACCGGGCGGTGGCTCTTGTGCACAAAGACGATACGGGCGATGCGTCTATTGCCGCGGCAGTGGTATGGAAGGGGAAGCGCGACTGTGAAGGGGCCTTAAACAACGCGGCTGAGAACCTACCCTCCTACATGGTCCCTCGGCGGATTGAGAGCCTCAATGCGCTGCCGCTGACCGAGAATGGCAAACTCGATCGCAAACAATTGGAAAAAATAATCGAACAGGTCGGGCCCCTACGCACGGATGAAGACGTTACCCTCCCCAAATCCAAAGCTGAAAAACGCGTTGCCGCAGCTTGGGAAAAAGTCCTAGGCACGGCGCCCGGATCGGTGACGGTTAGTTTCTTTGAGACAGGTGGGGATTCCTTGAAAGCCGTGCATCTTCTCAATGAGCTCAATCAGTCCTTCGAGCGACCATTCGCACTCGACGAATTGTACCGCCATAACACAGTCCGCAAGCAGGCAAGCTTGCTGAGCACGACGACTGTTCGGAACTCAACCAGTCTTGTCCCGATGAATCTATCCGATTCGGCTAGTACGGTACTTTATATGTTTCATCCGGTCGGAGGAGCCGTTATCTGTTACAGTTCGCTGGCTAAAGCCCTCGAAGGCAAGGCCTCCGTTGTTGGCGTCGCTGCAAATGAGTCCATGGCGCAGAAGACAATTCCGAAGATGGCCGACTATTACGCTCGGGATATTGTCGGCCATGGGAAAAAAAAGCAGGTGATTTTAGGTGGTTGGTCTATGGGCGGCATTATTGCGCTGGAAACAGCTCGGATCCTGGAACAATTGGATTTCCCGATTGAGCATGTTGTAACCATTGATTCATGGGCACCGGTCTCAGATGGACATCATGAACGCATTCCCGAGGCCCTATTCGCACTCAATTTCATCGCCGATCTTGCCGGGATCGCGAGAGACGAAGACAGGAATGTTCTGCTTAAGGGAGATACTTCAACTATGGACATTAAAGAAATTTTTTCTTGGGCACTACACTGCGGCATATTGCCCGAGGGCTTAACGGAAGATCTACTGAGCCGACGCTTTAAGCTCTTCCATCAAAATTACAGGGCGTTACTTCGGCATCGCATCTTTCCGCCCGCGGCACCGACGATAGCCGTCACCGCTTTGCGCCAAGACCGTAAGATGATTGGTTTGGCCCCACTGACACATGTCGTTCCTGATTTCGCTAAGAATGAAGTCACTGTGCAAGCGGATCACTATTCTATTTTGAATGAACCGTTCTTGGGGCGCCTATCGGTGATTTTTCAAGACCTGATCAAGACTACGCCAGCGGTTAGCCGCGTCCACAATGCAAGGTGATTAATAAAACTGGAAGAAATCTTTGTCAGTAATTTTTCTATACAACTCACGAAAAATGCTAGCTGCAATTCAGACCACTGCGTATAATAGAAACACTATATGTAGGTTATTTTTCCGAATGAGACAGCAATCTTTGAGATTGCCGTCTCCTATATTTACATTCAGGGAGAAAATCTTATGTCCATAGCCTTAACCGGAGCCACACCAGTTCGCACAGCCCCTTACCCGGCCTGGCCACAATTCGATGAAACCGAAGAACAAGCGTTGTTGCGCAGTCTAAGACAAGGTCAATGGTGGCGTGCTAGTGGTTCAGAAACAAACGCGTTCGAAGAGGAATTTGCCAAGTTCCATGGGACAGAGCATGCCCTTGCTGTCACGACCGGAACCCATGCCCTAGAAGTAGCGCTTTTGACAGCCGGTATTGGACCGGAAGATGAGGTAATCGTTCCTGCCTTTACTTTTATTTCCACCTCTATGGCTGTACAACGTGTTGGTGCAATGCCTATCGCCGTCGATGTGGATTTAGAAACCTATTGTCTAGATCCAGCCGCCGTCGAAAAGGCGATTACACCACGAACTAAAGCACTAATTCCCGTCCATACGTCCGGCCACTTCGCAGACATGGAAGCTCTGATCAAACTTGCCGAAGCACATGATCTACATCTCATTCAAGATGCGGCCCATGCCCACAGCGCTAAGGGCAAGGACGGGCAACTTGCCGGCGAATGGGGAACCATGGCCTGCTTCAGTTTTCAGAACTTCAAGTTGATGACGGCCGGAGAAGGTGGCGCCATTCTTTTCCCGGATGCCGAAACCCGCGAGCAGGCTTTTCTGTTTTCCAACTGCGGGAGGCCCCTCGGCGACCTTGCATATATGCACAAGGTGTGTGGATCGAATTACAGAATGAACGAATTTTCTGCCGCTGTTCTGCGGGCACAGTTGGCGCGCCTATCCCGCCAAACGGAATTGCGCGAGCAGAATGCCACGGTCGTATTAGATGCCCTGAAAGATTTCGAGGGAATTTTACCGCAAGGCCGCACCAGCGATGCTGTCGTGCATCCCTATTATATGTTCATGTTCCGCCTTGACCCTGTTGTGTATCCTAAGATAGATCGAATCCAATTGGTGAAGGCCCTTGTGGCGGAAGGTATTCCTGCGTTCCGGGCCTATCAGGTCTTATACCGCATTCCAGCCTTTTGGGAAGGTCCTCACACCAATACAACGATCGAGCGGCTTGCCACCGAATGCCCCGCCAGCGAAGCGATTGCACAGCATGGAATTTGGATTCATCATCGTGCATTGCTCGGCTCGCAGGACGACGCGCTCGACATCGTTAGGGCCTTGGATAGGGTCCTGGCCCACAAGGATCAACTCGTTGGAGCCGCCGCATGATACAAGTTGGTATCCTAGGAGGCGGATGGGCAACACGGAATATCTGGCTCCCTTGTCTCCTAGATCGTCCGAATTGTGATCTCGTTGGAATTGCGGATCCGGAACCCTCCGCGCGGGCGAGCTTAGCGCACTCGCATCCAGAACTGCCGGTCTTCGATGATACCAACGTTCTTCTCGATGGCGGGGCGGATTTGATCATCGTCGCGACACCTAATCATCTCCATGTCCCTCAGGCCAAAGCGTGTTTTGAGAGGAGATTACATGTGATGGTCGAGAAACCGGCCTGTTTCACCCTGCGGGAAGCGCGTGAGCTGGCTCAGCTAGCCGCCTCGAAGGAACGCGGATTCTGGGTGAGCAGCGCCTCTTTGGAAAGAGCGGATATACGTCAGATGCACAGCATTATAGCCAGCGGCAAGCTCGGTCCCATCCGATGTATTGATGTATCGTGGATTCGTGCTACCGGTATACCCAGACCTGGTTCCTGGTTCACACGTCGTTCCAGCGCTATCGGCGGCGTTGGGGCAGATCTTGGCTGGCACATGCTGGATGTGGGTCTCTCATTACTCGGCCATCCCGAAACCACGACTTCCGTCTCCACACTGGCCTGCGATCCCCCTAAGTCGGGAGGCGGAAAGGCATCCTGGTATGGAACCGACGGCGTTACGTCGCCGAATCAAGAAACCGCCGTTGTCGATGTCGAAACACAGGCCTTTGCGGCGTTCGCTACTGATTGCGGATCTCTCTTGCGACTGACGGTAGCGTGGGTCTCCCATGAGTCCGCCGATGAAACCAGAGTCACGGTTTATGGTCGAGATGGAACCCTAAGATTGCGCACCATGTTCGGATTCAGCACCGATACGCGTGGGACACCCAGCCTGACGTTTTTGCGTGACGGCCGCGAAGAGCGACTGCCACTTAGTGATCCGCCAAAAATCCAGCCTTATCAGAGCTATACGATGCACGTTTTAGAACAAATTGAAAGCGGATCGCGACCATCAGCCCGCCCGGTTTTGTCGGTCGCGGGCGCGATTGAGAAACTCTATGCGTCTGAGTTTGGCGAAGGATCGGTCTTACAAGCTGTATAAATCGCCCTGACATTCAACCGTGCCGACACGCTTAAGCCTGATCATGCCCGTTCATTCAAAGCCTAATCGCCTCAGGCTGACGCTGGCAGGACTTGCTGGGCAGAAATGCTCCGCCCCTGTCGAGATGATCATTGTTGCCGACGGCGCTGTCCCAAAAGTGCATGAAATTGTCGCAAAACTCAACATTGAGGCCGCTGTCTTGCGCACTGAAGGCGAAGGTCGTTCCGCGGCCCGCAATTTGGGCGCGATGGCAGCGTCTGGTGAAATCCTTGTTTTTCTCGATGACGACATACTGGTCGGTCCCGATTTCCTGGAAAGCCATCTACGAGCTCAAACGGAAAGCCCGGCCCTAGTGCATGGTCGGCTGCTGGAACTGATCGGTCTTATCCGTGTGGATGATCCGCGCGACGGCGGTCCAGGCTGCCCTCCCATCAAGCTTCAAGACCTTGAAGCGGGGAATTGGCGTCCGGATGGCTGCCGAACAACAGCGAACGCCCTGGAACGGGCAGCGGAATCATACTTCCAAGGTCGATTAGATGTCGACGCCCCATGGCTGGCTGGTGCGGGCGCCAATTTGTCCCTACCAAAAGGCTATTGGGAAGCCGTCGATGGATTCGATGAAGCCTTTGGCCTGCGCTGGGGTATGGAGGATCTCGATCTGGCGTTTCGCCTCCACCAATCTGGGCATGGAATCCGGTACGATAATTCACCCATCGGTTATCATATGAGCCACCATAATCCGGACCGCTGGGAAGACCATAAAATCAATTTAGAGCTGTTCGCGCGGCGCGCCGCTACACCGGAAGCCACTGCGCTTGCGCATCTGCTGGCGCCTGACGGATCACCCGAACGCTATGAACAGGCGGTCCACCAGATCCGCGCAGAAGGCGTATCTCCCCTACCCCAGGCGTAAGCCGATAGCCGTTCCTCAAAAGCCGCGCCGCTGCCATATAACCGAAGTACTTGACTTCGATAGCAAAGGGCAGACCGAATCCATGCGTCAAAATCCGATTCGACCAAGATAGGTAAAGCATGTCGTCCGATGACTTCCCTAGCCACCTTATGGATATCCGCGTCCTCCAAATCCTGAACGTAGGGAAAATCCTCATACCAACCGGAGACACCTCGGGGCAATTGCGTGGCGGCTTCACGCACAATCCGATGATCCACATGATCGCCTAGTGCCAAGGGCGCTAGGACCACATCGTCTGGACGTAGATGTTTCGAAAAGCCGTTCGCGACCTGTTCAACCAAAGCCGTTTCCATTATAGGGGGGCGGGCGAACAGAGCCTCAAGTGTATCATAAAGAAAAGCTCCCCCCGTCCCTTCACGGATTGCCCCGTCTAAGAACCCAAGCCCGATCGCCCGGCCCCCGATTGCTGCCATCGCGCGATCGTCCTCCGTCCGCCGGAGAGAGGGGGTACCAAGCGATCTCCACCTCTGCTCCCGAACGCGCAGGTCGCCATAACGCGCAACGGGTACGTCACCATCGAACACCGTAATCACCACAATGGAACTGTGCTTAGCCTGAATAGCCAGCCAACCACCGAGGGACCATACCGCATCATCCGGATGCGGGGACAGAATACATGTTCGCGGCACGCTCCCACCTCACAGCGTTAAGATATGATCCCCAAGAACGAGATAATCCAGCGACATCTTCTTGGCGCTCTCGATCGCGTCCATTGGCGTCTCGACGATGGGATCGCCCGCGCAGTTGAAGGATGTGTTCAAAAGGATTGGCGTGCCACTTTTACGCCCAACGGTTTCCAGCAATGCGTGGATCATGGGATTTTCGGTCCGGCGGATAGTCTGCAATCTCGCCGTTCCGTCCACGTGCGTCGCTGCAGGTAAGTCGCCGGGCTTTCGCACCGGTGCGACAAACGACATATGCGGAGAATCGTTGGCAAACTCGAAATATTCGTCCTTGCGTTCTTCGGGAACAATAGGGGCGTAGGGCCGGAACCATTCACGCCGCTTCATCTCGTGATTGAGTTTGTCGCGCACCCAGCCGGGCGTGGGCATGGCTAAAATGCTGCGGTTCCCAAGCGCGCGGGGTCCGAACTCGCTGCGCCCTTGATACCAGGCTACGACCTTCCCTTTACAGAGCTCCTCCGCCACGGCCTCGATCATGTCGTTGGGCCGGATTGCCTCAAGTCCCGATGCGGCGACAGCCCGTTCGGTCTCCCCCTTCGCATGCGGCGGCCCCAGGTAAGCCGAACGCGGGAATACCGGACGCTTGCCCGTCTTCTGCCAAATGCCGTACGCGGCGCAGCCGAGTCCGATACCGTCGTCACTGGGCGCGGACGGCACATAAATGTGATGGAACGGCGTGTCCGAAACGAGCTTTCCGTTGGCCACGGAATTGAGCGCCACTCCGCCCGCAACGCACAGGCAATCGTGACCGGTAAGATCGTAGGCATGGCGGGCCAGATGAACCATCGCCCGTTCCAGATGATGTTGCACCGCATACGCCAATGCCGCGCGCTCATCGAACCGTCCGCGTTTAAAGCTGCCTTCCATAAAGACGTCGATCGCTCGATGATCGCATTTCAGTCCACCCTTGGCCGACAGGTCGATCAACTCGCCCACCTGGTCGATATAACGATCGTCCCCGTAGGGTGACAGCCCCATGGTTTTGCCGTCTTCGGAAAAAATGCCGGGACCTTTGGGGTTTTGGAAGGAGAACCCCAGGGCCAGACTCGCCGAGCGGAAAAAATAGCCGAGCGAATTGGAGGTCTGGCCCGCTTGGTAGAACTCGGTCTCTGTCGCGGCCTGAAGATGATGCTCGCCCGTAATCCTCATTAGCAACTTGATCCCATCCGGACCTGCATCGAAAATACTAGCGGTCTCGACTTCTCTAACCGCACCTGTCTTGTCGCCTTCAAGCACGCTACCGGAATTATCCACGACCAGAATCGCCGCCCGTTCAACACCCGATGTAGCGAACGCGCAGTGGGCATGCGCCAGATGATGGTTAATCTTTTCGGCCAATTGTCGGAACGGAAAATAGAAGGGCCTGGGCACTAGATCGCACACGACGATTTTTTCCACATCCTTAGCGGATGCGCTGAAGGCCTCAAGGCACGCTCGGCGGCTTTCCGCTGCTAAAAGATCGGCGCCTAAACCGTACTTCTTGCGCGTGACACGCTCTTCGGCCACGGCCACCAGCTCCTCCCCGCGCACAGCGCAAGTGGACCACTCATGTCCTGAACCGCCCAAACCGAGAATGACTGGTGATGTAGTTTCACTTCGTTCGCTCATGAGATTTCCAGTGTCCTTTGACCCAGGTGCCGGGACAGTTTCCCGCACAAAACAGCGTTCACGTCTTCAAGTAGATGTCTTTAGGGGGAAAGAGGCCGTCACGTCACGCTCGTTCTGTGTGACGATCGGGTCGATGCGAAAGGCCTGGCTCTCAAGGCCCTGTAAAATGGGGCGTCCCATTTCAGGCTCATAACCGATGACCTCGGATAGCGGCAACAGCACCGCCCCGGGCGAGCGGTGCTCAGGCCATGTCTCCGGGGAAAGGCCCGACGACATATGGAGCACACGTAGCAACATAGGATCGGCGGCGATCCATTCGCCATCAATCATGAACTCGGTCCAGAAATGCGGTGCCGCATAGGGCTGGGCGAGAATCAGGCCGAAGAGCTGGCGGGCTTGGATGTCCCGGGCGCTTGCCTTGAGACACAGCAGCTTGGACGCCCCGCCGCATTCGGCTAGTTTCGTTTTCTCAATAAACGACGTCTGCCACCGCAAACCTTCTCGCAGCATGTAGAACTTCACACCCTCCAGGGTTGAATGCAATAGATCGGCGACCTCTGTGGGGAGTAGGAGTGGGCGGGTTGCGCGTACGAACGTGCCGGACCAGACAAGTTCGCTGGGCGCGGCGTCCTTGCGACCTTCGAATGGGATTAAGACGCGCAACGGACCGTTCCCCTTTTTCAATTCATTGGGCTCGATCTTGTATTCCAGGCGGAAGGACAGTTCATCGGCCCCATCGGCCATGTGCAATGCGGATTTCCAACACCGCATTGCCATTTTTTGAAGCGATGGCAGACTCATGTGAAGGGATATGTTGCTCAAATCAAACCCGTCGTAGTGCTTGGTTCCGTCCACCACGCGCGACGGCAGGCCATTTGCATCGAGCTTCGCCAGTAGTTCGGGCTTGATCCCCGATGTCAGGACCTGGTCTTTGGGTACTTCGAAGTCCCGGTGTTCGTCCGGCACCTTGCCAACCCATGACATGACTCGGCTCTGGATATCGTCCACCTGCCCTTCCATGACTATATTCCTCATGTTCGCTCCCTCGGGCTCACGACACCAATGACGGCGCTTTGCACGCGCCGGGGATATCCCGCCCAAGCAGGCGCGCGATGGTCGGCGCAATGCTTTCCAGGGACGGCGTTTCACACTCCAAGAAGGTTGATGAGGCCGGGCCGTTCACCATCACGAACCCCCGGTCCCTATGCCAGCCGGATTGGTCATTGCGACGCACGTGTTCGGCCCATCGCGGGTCCCCCAGCGGGGGACGCCTGGGGTCTGCCGGCTTGACGATGATGTCGGGACCGAGATGGCTCCAGGGGCCTGAGTAGACTTCGTCGCGATGATGGGCTGCAGCGAGAACCGGAGAGCCGTCCCCAAAATGGAAACTGAGAAGAGCCTCCTTCACAATGTCAAAGGCGCCACTGCCCTTCGAACGCGCGCTATTGCCCTGCCCCAACATGCTCTCCGTTAAAATGATCCCATGGGAGCCTTGCACGGCCTCGAATGCCAAACTGCGCTCCAGATCGACCTCGCCGTCGCCATTGAGAATCTGCAAACCAGCATCTTGCAACAGCTTGTCGATCGACACAAAGCCGTCGATGCCGCCAAAGCCGATTTCCGTAAACACTATGCAAGAGCCCGTCACCTTTTCTTGGAGGCGGGCGCAAGCCTGATCGACGAAATCGTATGCGCGCAAAATGTGCGGCCTTTGGGTCCATTCGCTCTCGGGACGCTCCAGCTCGTGCCAGAGAAAATGCGACAGCCGATCGGGTAAAGTTAAATTGAACACCATGACATCGCAATCATCTGCAAGCGCTAACGCCGTATCCAACTGGTAGATCGCCGCACGCGCCGCTTCGTTCGCGAACTCCTCCAACTCCTGCCCAGCGTAAAACACGGTAACATCGTGGGCATATCGAATGCCATTGCGGCTAAGTTTCGCCAGAAGATCGTTAGGATAACTGGCACGAAGCGTCGCAAGCATCGGGTAGGAGATCAGATTGCCGTTGAGGGGCTGCGGCGGATGTGTCAGCTGGACATTGACGACAGAAAATCGAATGTCCTTGAGTTCCTGCCACTCCCAAAAGCGCTTCGCCTTGACGTCCGCGTTTTCGAGGACCCGCGGCTTGTTTCCGCCGTCGCGAATGGCCCAGTAGGAAAAGCAGCCATGCTCTCCTGGACCCTGGCCGGAAAACGCGCTGGCCAGGTTCGTTGGCTCGTAAGGCGCGGGGCCACAATCCATGTCCCACCAACGTCCCTCCTGGGCTGTTTTTTGAAACCATGGCAGCCGGCCCGCATCCATTTCCCGGCGCAGCACCGTCGGCTCAACACCTTCCACAATAGCGATTAGATGCTTCAATGAATTCTCTCCAGAAGTTTAACAATGCTTGATCCGTCAGCCCGCAAGTTGACGCGCTTGCGGCTCCTCCATTTTTTGGCGGGGCGCTTGTTTTGGCGCATCCTCGGTATAGCGTCTTGTGCGCTTTTCGTGCAACGGCTACGCTGTTTACAGGCACGACATGCACACGTCCCATACTGCACTGCCCACTGCTCCGTTGCTTCAAGTATCCTTTTGCTGTAGTTACCCATAGCAAAAAGCGCTTCCTCCATCTCTGCGTGCCTCCCGACCTGGTCTAACATCCCGGACATTACCTGTGTCTCGCTCGAGGCATCAACGGCCTGAGCGATAATGACCCGTACTGCGTCCGCCAATACCGGCGGCTTGCAGGAGGGGCAAAGCCTTTTTTGTCCTTCGGTGGTTGAATCATTGCCTCAGGCTCGCTCGGATTGATTTGCATCCCATCGGCGTTTTTTACCTTCGCCACCTTTCCTTATCGAGGCAAATAGATTGAGCTGATTGCTCGTGTCTACGCTGAGAAAGGGGCGCTTTATTTTCTTCTTCTCCATCACTTTATCGCTTCGGCATCAACTTCAGGCTATTCTACCCTTTTCCTTTCCTGTGCTTGAACTTCTGCGACACCCTCCCGTGGGCGACGGGACCCTTCGTTGAAGGCTCCTCCATGACATAGGCTCCGGAATATTCTTACAGGGCCATGCCAAGTGATGTTTGGAACGCATTACTTGACTTATTTACTATGAAAATGAAAATGAAAATCAATACCACATCAAGAAGCTATATAAATGCAATGCTTATCCTTACACACAGATTCTTCTGACGAGGCTGAATTTTACATTATCAAAATACCCACACCCCTTGCAAGAATTCTATTATTTGTGTACGCTGCAATAGTATTTTTTGCGATATTTGCAGGTATTGTCTATTGGGGCTTGGGAGGGTTAGGGCCAATGGATGGTAGCAGCGTAAGAAAACTACGCCTTTTGGTTGTTGGTATCGATGGCGCCTCGTATACGCTCGTTAAGAATTTAATGAGCAAAGGCCTCCTGCACAATCTGCAAGCGGTCGCAAGCCGGGGGATATCGGGTGTCCTGCAATCGACCTTCCCGCCGCACACGGCACCGGGGTGGGCGTCCATGTTTACTGGGGTCGATCCAGGAGAACACGGCATCTTCCAATTCTGGAGGACTCAGCCAGGCGATTACAGCGCACAAACGGTTAACGCCAGCGAGTATGGGCGTGAACCCATCTGGCAGACGCTTGCGCGCCACGGCGTAAGGGTCGGCGTCTACAATGTTCCCATGACTCACCCCCCGCAGGCGCTGGACGGCGGCTATATGATCAGCTGGCCCCTATCCCCAACCTTGCGCTACACCGAACCGCCCGAGTTGCTTTCCGAGCTAGCGGCGGCGGGGCTTCATCACCATTCGGATCTCGTCACCATGTACCGGGGACAACAGGACTACCTCGAGCAGGCGGCTAAGTTCATCGATGGCCGCACCCAAACGTGCCTGTATCTTCAGAAGACGCGCCCGGTCGAAGCCCTCTTCGCCGTCTTCACCGAAATCGACAGAATCAGCCACCACTATTGGGGCGATGAGGAAACGCCCGCCCAAGAAGTGATCTCGGCATATGAGAACATGGATCGGGCACTTGGCGAATTACTGAATATCACCGATGAAAATACCTTGATCATCATCGCCTCCGATCACGGGTTCGGGCTGTGCCGAAAGGACCTCAACGTCCATACACTTCTGGCGGAAGCTGGTCTGTTACATACCGACTTCAAAGAGGTGGCGTCGGACCATATCCAAGGACCCACATTTGACGATGCCACGGCCACCTCATGGTTTGACAGCCCCGTCCTTTACAGAAGGGTCATCGACTGGTCCCGGACCTTGGCCTACATGCCCACCCCCAGCTGTTTTGGCCTCAATCTGAACCTCAAAGGGCGCGACAAACACGGCATCGTCGAAGAAGGCCAACAACGCTTAGATGTCGAAAGAAGACTGAAAGACGCCTTTGCTGCCTTATGCGACAGTGATGGCGAGCCATTTTTCACCATCGCCTCGCGCGAGGATGTGTATTCCGGGAAACTGATTCACAAAGCGCCAGATTATCTGCTCCTGCCCAAGCGCTGGGATGTGATGCCAACCCCGGCGCTAAACAGCGAACTTTGGTCTAAGCCGGCCCAAATCGGCGTACACCGGCCCGATGGAATTTTGCTCAGCCAGGGCCCCGGCCTTCCCGCCGCGATGCCGGTCCTGGCTAGAATCGAAGACGTGACACCGTTCATCCTGACTCACCTCGGCTTGCCAGTTCAAACCCCCGTCACAGGCCATTGGCTGTTTGAACCCCACAAGCCGGTCATCTATGAAGCCGCAGTCGAACACTCCGGCGGACGTCGATTGAACAAGGAAGAACAGGCATTCATGGACAAACGATTAGCCGAGATAGGGTACCTCTCAAAGTGAACGATATTTCCCAAGACGATCCGCTACGGGCCAGTACGTTGCTTACCGAGCCAAATCCGTTGCACGTTTTCCAAGACAATCCACTTCGGGCCAGAACGTCACTTACAGAGCCACGCCCGTTGCGCATTTGCTTTCCAGTCCTACTCGATGGCGATCTGGTGATGAGCTCGGAGCATCTCGGCGTCAGTTACTTGACATCGACGATGCGGCTGGCAGGGGCTAAATGCAAAATCACTGAAGTGCGCGCAACAAACGGCGGGGATGCCGCGGCCATTCAGGAGATCGTCGAGTGGCGTCCTGACATCGTGGGCATGTCCCTTACGACCGTCACCGTCAGCCACGCAACCGAATTTGGCCACAGCTTGCGTGAATCCTTGGGAGACGACGTCTATTTTCTGGCTGGCGGGCCCTTGGCAACGTTTCTCGACAAGGAACTGATCACCAATCCGGCCTGGAGGTTTCTCGACGGACTGGTCCGGGGAGATGGCGACATCCCCCTGATTCGGTTCGCCGAAACCTGGTGGAACAAGGGCAAACTGGCCGACGTACCGAACTTAACCTGGCGTGATGGAGAGGGCCGCATACATATCAACACCATGGCCCCACCACTCGCCGATCTGGATATGTTGCCCGAACCGGCGCGAGACCAATTTGAGCAGAACAATCGGCGCTTACCCTATCTACGTCTGGCGACCACACGCGGCTGTACCTCGCGATGCACGTTCTGCAATGCGCCGCATGCCGGCAACAAGATCCAGCCGGGCAAACTGTGGCGCGCGCGTACGCCCAAGCTGATCGTCGATGAGATTGAGCGGCTCTATCACAAGTATAGATTCAATACCTTCGACTTCGTGGACTCGACATTCGAGGACCCGGGCGGCGTTCCTTTCGCCAAGGAACGCGTCCGCAACATCGCAGAAGAAATCATCAAGCGTGGCCTGAGGATTTACTATAACGTCTGCATGCAGGCGAAGAACTGGTCCGAGGCCGACAAGGACTTGATCGATATATTATATAGATCAGGACTGGAAAAGGTTCTGATTGGTGTCGAGTCCGGGTCCTCCATAGGGCTCAATTGGTGGAAAAAGAAATCCACGGTGGACGACAACAAGCGTGCGATCCAATTGCTCTGGGATGCTGGCATTTACGTCGCCTTCGGGTTCATCGCGTTCCACCCATGGTCGACGTTCGGGGAGATTCGGGAAAACAACCGCTTTCTTCGGGACATGATGGGGCACAACCTGCGACGATTCACGGTGCGCTTGGAATTGTACCCCGGCGCGGAGGTCATCTCCACCCTGCGCGATGACGGCATGCTGGAGGGGGCCTTCGATTCCACTCTGAACCCTCTTGCCTATCGTTTTCACGATCCTAGGGTGGAACGCCTGTCCGACGCATGCGCCTTGCTTTACGGGGACCGCTACAGGGACGAAGGGGTGATCGAGAAAGAGCCCGCAGTCTTTGAGTTCGAGACATACGATGTCGTTCTGCACACCTACATTTCCCGTCTCCGTCGGCACTTCTTGGATCACGCGATTGCGTCTGAGATCATTTCCCAAACCGACCAAGAGGCGGAGCAAATACGCAATTCCATGTCCGCCTTCAACTTCGATCTGGTGTCCGATTTGGTCGACAGGACCGAGAACGAGACCCTTTCTGATGATTATGTCCGGAGCCTTCGCCTCAGGGTAGAGGAATTCTTCGCCGCGCGGATAAAGGAATTCAAATCGCTTCAGCTTCAGACCAGCATGAAGCTGCACAGGGAAGGACTTTCCATCAAGGGCATCCAATTTAGCTAGGTGATGACGAAATGAACCAGATTCGCCAAAACAATGTGCGCTTGCTCGGCAATGATCTCGTCATAAACGAAGATTCCTGCAATCTGGGCTGCGAGTACTGCCTGACCGGACAAAGCAACTTGAAAAGCGCTCACGCAGAGCAACTAATCTTCCAGCCACCCCGAGTCGACCGTTACGACAAGACCGCACCGTTCGGACAGCGGCTGCACAACATAATCGAACGTGTTGCCGATAATCTCGGCGCACCTCTTCTCAAGCTCACAGGTGGGGAAATTTTCATCATCAAGGGCATCTTCGATTTCATCGAGGAAATTGCCCCCAATCACGCTGTCCTGGTTTTACAGACCAACGCCCTACCGCTAACGGACGATCGCCTTGAACGCCTGGCGAAAATCGACAATGTGGTCCTGCAAATCACCTTGGACAGCAGTGTCTACAAAGGCAACAGTTACCGGGTTGGCGCGCTGTCCCTGCATGAAAAGCTGTTGAAGCGGACCCGCGCCGCCGTCGCCAGCGGCATCCCTCTGGAAATCTACACTGTGCTTACCGATAGAAGTGTCGAGCATTTGGAACCTTTTGTCGCCTGGTGCGATGCTTTCCCAGAAAATAAGCCGCAATTCATGCCATTCCCGGTTCGCGGTCCGGATAGCGAGCGTTTTAAGGTCCGGCCAGATCAATATCACCACATCGACAACCTCCGTGAATTGCGCGAGAAACACCCCGCTGTGATGCCGCCATCTGCATATGTCGAACGTCTCATATCTTTCTATCGCAGTAACGGCCGAGAATGGCGCTGCCACCTTCCTCGTTTGGTTATTTCCAGCTTCAGCGACGGCGTCACAACCGCGTGTCCGAATATCTGGTTCAACGACATGGGCAATATTGCACAATCCGAATGGCGTACTGTGTTGGAGCAGGTTTGCAATACGGGCTTTTACGATTTGTTGCTGAGCCCACGCCCCCGTCTAACAGCCTGCAAAAATTGCCTGACACCATGGGATACACTTTCGTTGTACTTCGAGGACGAGATCACCCTCGACGAACTGTGCTTGGCTCCGACCTACAACCATCCGGAAATCAGGGAGCTACTGATCAACGAAAAGAAGCGATACCAAATGGATGCTAAGGCCGGATAAATGCATCTGTTGCTCGATCAGACCTGGCTCGCTATGACTCGGTCTCGTGTTCTGATCGGGGCGGATTTGGACGCATTGCCCGAGTTCGCCCAAAGACTGGCAGAGGAAGTTGCGGATCTGGGGGCTGCCCGCCCTATTATCGCACTCAAAGTGGGAAATGATTGGCGCTCTGTCACGGCATTGATCACGCTGCTCCGCGCTGGCGCCAATCCTCTGATCATCGCCGATGAAGCACCAGACGCCGAGATTGAGCGTGCGCTGGACGCCGTAAATGGCCACGGCATCTTCACCCCTGGAAACCGAGACTGGCAAAAAAACTGCGCACTGGTGCGCAGACATCACGCCAGCCCAAATCTAGACCTGTCGCTTCAAGCCGAGCCCGGTGTATTCCTCAGCACATCGGGCAGCACCGGTGCTCCCAAAATCGTTTTTAGAAGCCTCGAGTCTTGGCGATGGGAAGCGGAGCGATACTACAAGCTCCTCTCCATCACCAAAGACGACCACGTGCTGATCACAGCGCCGCTGGCGCATGCCTACGCCTTGGGTTGGCTGTGGCCGTCGCTTCTCCATTCCGGCGCCCTCGAACTCCTGCCGCCCAGTGCGCTTGGTGCCGTGTCGGACGCGATCTCGGCACGCGCAACGCTTGTTGCGCTGACACCTACGCTCGCTTCACTTTTGTCGAGACGTCCACGAATCCCGCGCACCGGCGACGACCGCAAATTGCGCGTTGTAATGGCCGGGGCCGGGCCAGTGGACGAAAACCTAGACCAC
>Ga0209633_10001332_pt1 | contig 25681 bp, 22 predicted proteins | sample Cruoilmetagenom1_FD_187290 | JGI IMG/M metagenome (GOLD analysis project Ga0209633, IMG submission 187290) | Oil polluted marine microbial communities from Coal Oil Point, Santa Barbara, California, USA - Sample 1 (SPAdes) (version 2) | ecosystem: Environmental > Aquatic > Marine > Oil seeps ...
CCTACTTTTCATCACTATATCTCTTGTTCCCCTGGACCTGAACCTGCCTGGGATCAGCCGAATCGCGCAGTACGGACCCGTATGCTGCGTGGTGTGGGAGGGGAGAGCTGTGAGGCTCCTCCCTATCCCGATGATAGGCCCGTGTTCTGCGTTGCATAGATGGCCACATACAACCAGTATGCAACCATACCAATTAAACACTTCTACGGCGAACAAATATTCGTTTTAAGTTCGAATAGACGGCTATGTCCTGAATTGCTTGGGCCAGATTTTAACTCGGAAACTATGTAAAGGATGCGCTTTTCTATTATTGCAAGCCCCTGCACAGGTGTATCAAACGGTCGACTCAGAATCTTTTTAATAAAACGACCATCGGTATATTTAATCGACACAAAACGGATATTTTTAATCTCCACATGAATGCCGGGTGCACCGAATGTTGAGCGATCCGAAGAAATGGTCAGCAATTCTAAAAGTCCGTCGTTATCGAGATCAGCCGCAACAGGCGGTATCTCGAAAAAGGCGGTGGTCAAGATAAAATCTTTAAACGATGGATCCGTTTCGTAGGTTAAAGCCGACAGCGACCCCCCCATCTGCTTACGTGAGACGTAAAGCGGCTTTTTGTCCGCGTAGATATTCAGTATACCATTACGCACAAAAATTGATTCAGGTTTGCCATCATTGGTCAAATCTGCAAATTGACTTCCAGTGACTGTAAAATCTATTGGTAGATCCAAATTCGGCCGGGCCACTTTTATCGCTTCATCTTTCCATATCAATCGATGGATTCGGTGCCCAAAAAAAGAGTCTGGATCGAATTGTTGTGAAAAAAGGGTTTCCGGAAGATTGTCCCCATTAAAATCAAAGGCGCCCAAGATGGAATCCGGCCTCTTAAAAATCGGTGTCAGCTGATTGTTATTAAGAGCAAATATGATGCTGAACAATTGGTTGTCCGACCACATTGACGCTGTTAAATAAGGCGTGGGTGCTCCGGCCGGACACCACCATTGAAGGGAAAGTATTTGTCTTTGAACCTTAATGGCTGCGTTTGCCATCAATTTGAGTTTCTCTGACACGCTATAGACATCAATGCCTGAGCCATCCGTTGTCGCCATTAAAATCTCACCATCATTACTAACAAAATCAGCCATAACGATGCTTCCCTGAAGTTCACCAATGGGCTCGGCTGTCGAGAAATCGAAGGGCTCGTCGTGGGAGTTTCGGTTTTGAGTCGGTATTAAGACGGATGTCGTCTTGAGTAAAGAGGGGCCGGCGTCAATGGGCACCTGTGAAAAATGGTAGGAATACGCTTCTGTATCGTCTATGCTGTTCTGGATAATCGTGAGTGAATATTCATGAAGTAAATTAAACTCTGAGTCGGCCACCCGCAGCGTATTCGGGGTTAAAATAAAATGGAGCGATAACGAAGCAGAAGATAAATTTTCCCGTTGAATTCCAATCGTGTTATCAACAACGATATAATCCTTCCAGATCAAATGCGGCAACTGGCGTTGGAGATTTCTCCACATCGGCTTGCCTTTTCCGGTATGATCCCAAAAGTTTACCCGGAGACCCTCATAGCGGCGAATCGGGTCTCCACTCATTACCTGAGAGGTATTGTGCATGGAACGGGCATAAGAGAAGCCCGATTTTAAACGGCTTATTTTCAGGATCGCTTTTATCGTATCTATGTTGCCAATCACTTCCCTCGAAATCGGATGAATGACCGGTTCCCCTTTTCCCAAAACGCTAAAAAGATCACCGACCTGTATCCCCTTTGATTCATCAAGGTCAATGATATAAACGTTGTCTTTTAACGAAACCACATAACCGTCTATGATGTTAAAGTCTTTGACAACAATCCCCAGTTGACTCGTTGATTGAGCTTGTTCAGAGGAACAGAGGATGAACAAAATCAGACAACAGCCTGCTACCGCCCGACACATATAATTTCCAAACGGCATGTCCAACGCCTCCATTGCAAACCTCACAGGCAGAGACCAATGTAGTGTACGGCCTCTGCCTGTTTGTTGAATGCGGTCAAATTGTTAAAATTTATAACGAACCCTGGCACTGCTTATCCAAATATCCTCGTCGGATGTCCCGTTTTGGATGGATGCAACTTCATAGACATCCAATGCGTCCCCGGCGATTAGATATCCTGCGTTCCAAGCCAATTCGACATTTTTATATAGCATATATTTGCAATACACATCGAATTCGAATCCCAGGTCGTTATTACTTTCGCTGGTACCTGTGGCTGCGGCTGTGTATTTAAAATCTTCTGCTGTGAACATATACAGCAACGCACCCCCTACCGTGAGTTTTTCAGTTGCCGTGTAGTCGACCCCAAAACGGTTCATAATAAAACCTTTATCTGCAAGGTAGGGCCGTTCTGTAAAATAGTTATCATCGGCGTAGTTACCCTCGAACAGTGCGATGCTCTGGTCTATATCCACATCGGTGGAAAGAAAAGCATCGAATTTGTCATCTTCGGGATTATCATCACCTGAAGCGTACCAAAATGTGTATTGGAATTTAAATTGGTTCCAATTTGTGCCAACATCAAAATGAATGAAGTAGGCATTGACATCGAAGTCTCCGTTGTTGCCTAAGCCGGAGGCAAAATCCATAAAATCAGCATCTTTTATTTCACCGTTCTGGTATATTAAGTCCCAATTTACGAAAAAATTTCCGCCTTTGTAACTACCATCGGTTCCCAATGAGTACAAATCAATCCCCTTGTCGATCCCAAAAGCTTTAATCTGATAATCACGTGAATCCAAATCCCCGTTGCCATTATTGGCACCATCCGCATCATAAGTTTGAAACAATAAAAAAACGCCGGTCTTTAAGCTTCCGCCTGGATTATAGTTTAGCCTTGCAAAAAAGGCATCGACGTTTGATCGATCATCATTTTCATTACTATTGGCAGCAGTTTTGTCTACTTCTCTACCGCGCATCCAGGCCAGTTGATAATCCATTTTCTCACCCGCGGTCGAGTCGAATGCTACACCACCCACGGTCTCTTGCCAAATATACTTATTCACCGTGAAAGGCTGCAATCCGATCTTAAAGCGGGCATGTTTATCAACGCCGGGAATCTGAAAATCCGTGTAAGCCCAACGAACTTCAAACTGAATTTTATCGCCTGAAAATGGCATTTTATCCGTTTCACCGAATCTTAGTCCGCCGATCTCGGTGGCAACCACGCCTTTAACCTTTCCGTCGTTGGTGGCCGCATCAACCCATAGCCTGTATTTGATTTCACCAAAAAACGAATCCACATCACCGTTATTGATCTCAGGCCGATCTGTTTTGCTGTCCCCGGTCAAAAAATCCGCCCGGTTCGTAGCTTGAAAACGATGATTTAGATCGCCGTGGAAGCTAATTTCCAAAGCGTACGTCATTTCTGAAAGCCCTGCAAAAAAGACCATAATGATAAACATCAAACTCAATTTCTTCATCGCTTGTCCCCCCTATTTGGGTTATCCGGTAGTGGTATACACGATTATAATTATGCGCTTCTAAACCTCCTTTCTTTTTCGAAAAGACACCCTCTGCTATCGTTAATATTGACGTAGTACCTCAGGAAATGGCTTTCGCGGTGTGCATATATAAGGGTGTCGGAAAAAATTAAATCCACCATCTTACTTGTCTTTTTGCCCGTGTTCAGCGTTGCGTCGACGGCCACATACAACCAGTATGAAACCATCGACGCGCCTTGAACACGAACAAAAATTTTGCGTCATCCCGGTGGATTTTATTTTTTCCAAGGCCCTAAGGGCTCGCGCAAAAATAACTTCACATTTTCGCATCTCATCGTCAGCCCATCTTTGGCTGATACCTCACTCTCAAAAGCCTCGAAATAGCTCGCTATTCCTGTGGTTTTGCTCTCTCGGATCAGCCAAACCTGGACCAAATCTGAGCGCCAATTCTGCGAAGTTATTATTTCACGAACCCTAAGGTCAAAGAGCGTACCAGATTCTGCATCAAAATGCTTTTGCGACCAACTTTAAAATTTCAAAGAGCAATGTTAAACAGATTGTAGAGGACGGTCGGACACACCGGACAGTTGAGAACGAAAACAATAACGTATCGAAAAAAAAGAGGTTACAATATGGCAAAAAACGTGAAAATGTATTTTTTGAAGGACTTTGTTTTTAGTTAGCCATATATTATGGCGACACACTTTAAAGGAAAATAGTCTTCGCTAACGATTGCGTATGTACCATAGTATGTCAATCAAATTTATTAAATGCATAGGAGAGAACATGTATGTTGGCGCCTTACGCTACCCACGATTTTGGTATTCGCCATGACCGCTTTTGCCTTGCCGCCGGCCGGCACCCGAGCAGAGGGAAACATTTTTCGCAGCCGTATCGCGTCTCTTCCCAGTTTCCGCATGGTCATTTCCCCGATTATTTATCCTTTCCGGCATCCGGTATCTTACGGCCCCGTGTTTCCTGCATCATCTCCAGGGGATCCCGTTTTCCGAGAGGGGCTACGCGGAAAGCGATGCCCTTTAATTTTTTTATATTCCCACAGGGCGGCCATCGCCCTGGCCGCTCTTCCCGGTGTGGGATAAACAGGAATGCCGCCGTCTTGAATTCGGGCTACGGAATTATCCTCCCGACCACTAAAGCACGCACACAGGATCGGTTTCTTAAATTTTTCGGGCAATTTTATGAATTCATTGCAGGCTTTTTCAGTCGTCTTCTCCAACAAGTCCAGAGGCGTATCGGAATGATTGCCTGCAAGGGTCATTTTATCCTGAAAATGGATGGTCCCGAAAATGCCGTAAAAAAGCATTCCGTCTATTTGTCGCAGATTCAAGATCAATTCAGGCAATTTTTTATATATCAGATCGAGATCGTAATTCATGGTAACATCTACCGGGTTTACATATGCTGCGGTGAAGGGGGTCATGGCTTTTATTTTTTCCTGAGTATCCGGGGCAAACAGGGGAATTTTCAAACCGTAATTATCGGCTTCGTCGGCCATGGAACTGCCGGGGCCTCCGGAATTGGTCAAAACGGCAATGTTGTTTCCCTTGGGCAACGGCTGCTGAGCCAAAGCCAGGCTCCAGTCGAAAAGGTCAGTGATGTTTCTTGCCCTTAGAATACCTGCTTGATGGAACAATCCGTCGTAAAGTTTGTTCGGGCCGGCCATGGAACCGGTATGGGAGGCGCAGGCTCTGGCACCGGCTTCGGTTCCACCGACATACATGGCGACAATAGGTTTTTGAGGTGTTATTTTTCGCGCTGTTTTCAAAAAGGCCGCCGGTTTTTTGATACCCTCGATATACAAGGCAATAGATCGGGTTTGGTCATCTTCTCCAAGATACGCAAGGCAGTCGACCATATCGATATCAGCCTGGTTGCCGACGCTGATTGCCTGGCTGATGCCCAGGCCGAGCTTTTCAAAGTAGGTCAGTGTTTGGGTGACATAGCTGCCGCTTTGGGAGATGATTCCCACATGTCCGGCCCGGTATTTGGTGGGAAACCATGTGGTATTCAGTCCGATGGGACCATTGACGATTCCCATACAGTTAGGGCCGAGAAATCGGATGTCATACTTATGGGCGACATCTATCAGCTCTTGCTGTAACCGTTTTCCTTCTCGACCGATCTCCCCATAGCCCGCTGTTATGATTATCGCATGCCGGATTCCCGCCTTCCCGCATTCCTCAAGGACGCCTGGAATGGCTTTCCCGGGTATTACGATTACTGCAAGGTCAGCTGGTTTATCCATTGATGTGATATTCCGATAGGCCGTAAGGCCCAGAACTGTTTTTTCTTTTCTGTGAATGGGATAAATTTTTCCCTTGTATCCACCTTTAACAATATTAATAAGTTGAGCGGTGCCCATTGTCTGGAGATCGTTGGAACCTCCCAGATAGACAATGGATTCCGGGTTCATAATGGTTTGTAAAGGGTTTGCCTTCATATTTTATCCCTTGTATTACGCTTCTATCTGTAAAAATGCGGTTGTTTACGTTGACATTTCCTTTTGCAGGTTTCCGGAAGTCGTAATCCTGAAAAGCGGGTAGAGTGGGTTTTTGCGATAAATGGCCAGGGTCTGCTGATGGAGCTCCCGGGAAAGTGCGGTCGAACAATCTTCAAGAATCACGGCTTTAAAATTGTGGCAGAGGGCATCCAACGCGGTAGTCAAAACACAGAAATGGGTGGCGATACCGGCTACCGCTACCAGGGTGATCTGCTGCTTGCGCAATATCTTCTCCAGACCAGTTGCAAAAAAAGCTGAAAATCGCGATTTTGGGAGCCAGAGATCTCCTTCTTGCATATCCAGATCGTCCACAACCTCAGCGCCTTCGGTACCGGCGATGGCATGGGGATGCATGTGCGAAGTAAAGATGAAATCATCCTCTTGAAAAGCGTCGGTTGAAAAGATGACCGGGAAGCCTTTTTCCCTAAATTGGGCAATCGTCCGGTTGATAGGGGGAATGATCTCCCGGGCCAGGGGGGTAATTGGATAGCCTTTATCGTCGACGAAATAGTCCTTGACCATATCTATAATAATAAGCGCCGGTTTTTCCATTTAATACTCCTTTCAAAAGTTTATTTTTATGTCGTTTTCAAACGTCATTTAAGATACAGAGGCAACCGGCCGGTCGTGATCCTGCGGATATTTTCCGCAACCACTTTAACGATTCCTCGAATGGAGAGATCCGTTGAGCCGGCAATGTGCGGTGTGGCCAGCACATTATACTTGAAAATCGGATCATTGGGATCAGGCGGTTCTTCCCAGAAGACATCCAGTCCGGCCCCGGCAATTTTTCCGGATGTCAGGGCATCCTCCAGGGCAGCGTGATTCACCAGGCCGCCCCTTGACAGGTTGATCAAGAAGGCCTCTTTTTTCATTGATGAAAAAGCGTTGTCATCGATAAGGTTTTTACTTTCGGCTGTCACCGGCAGACAGAGCACCACGTGATCAGATCTTGCCAGCAACGTTTTTAAATCTCCGGGGCCACCGACCCATTCCAGGTTCAACTCTCTTCTAGTCTTTTCGGCATCGTGTTGTTTTATGCCGATCAGCCGAACGCCGAAGGGCTGTAGCCGTTTGTTCAGCGCGCGGCCGATTCCGCCAAGGCCGATGATGCCGACGGTCTGACCGCTGAGCGCTCTCCCCTGGGGCTCTCCCATACGTTGTTCCCTCAGGCTTTTGGCCATCTGACGAACATTTCTTGAAAGACCGATGATGAAATAGATGCCCAGTTCGGCTACGGAATCAGCATTGCCCGAAATATCCGTCGGCACATTGGCAACCCATATGTTTCTCGCCCGGGCTGCTTCGATATCCACCCCTTCAAGGCCCGCACCGCACTGTTGGATCAGCCGCAACCTGTCGCTTTGCGCGAGCATGTCATCGGTTACGCGGCACATGGTGGGTATCAGCACATCAACGCCTTTCAGGATTTCCACCGTAAAGCCTCCGGTGGCTTCGCATCGGTGCTCGGGAATTTCCGACCGGAGCAACCCGAGAAATCCGCCCCATGCGTTTTCCGGCGCTGCAAACAGAATCTTCATGGAGCATTCTCCTCTTAATTGAAGATCGTCGATCATAGATTTGTTGATTTCATTTCAAGTGATCCGGATGAGGATGGGTGAGCCGTGAGAGGAACCGTCGGTTCGTTTCATCATATATCTGAGTAATCAGAGTGTCGTCTTTCTCGTAAAGCGCCATCGACGTTATCCCCTGCGCTTGCCGACCGCCTTGATCCCTGCCAGCGAAAAATCAGCGATATGATCAGCCAGGCGCTTGATCAGTTCCGGGCCAAGGCTTTGATCCAAAAGATATTCCAAGTCTTTGTGCTTGATGGTTAAAAGGGTACGGCACTGGTTGACAATGCTCAATTCGCAAAACAGTACGCTTTGATAATCCGCTTTTCGGCCTATTATCTCACGGATAATATCGTGCAACTTTCGCCTCTGGGGCGCGATCAACTCACGCCAGTCATTCTGAACCAATCCGGTAGGATTGACCAGTTCCATCAGGTAGAGACGGCTGGAATGTCCCAACCTCCCCTTCGTAGTAAAGTTTTTCATGAGGGTTAGGATATACTCCCGCAACCGTTCTTGCGGTGAGGCGCCCGCTAACTTTGAAAACGCAGGTTCTTCAAATTGTTGAAAGGCGTGACGCCAGGTCTCGGCGTAAAGGCTGGCCTTGTTTTTGAAATAATAATTCACGGCGGACACGTTGGCGCCGGCCTGTTTACAGATATCCGCCACCTTGGCATCACGGTACCCTTTTTTGGCGAACACTTCGCAGGCTGCATTCAACAGCCTCCAGCGGGTTTCTTTGCCGTCTTCTCGTTTGGTCATGGGATTATCCCTAAACGTTTAGCAGTAAACCGCTGGTAAAGGATTAACGATAACGCCAATATTATTACTGTTTGACATAATCTCTTTTATGAAATAAATGACGATTTTAAATAACGATTTAAAATAAATGATCGGATTTGTCAACAGGAGGAAAAAATACCCATGCGACGTCGCAATCAGATGGTTTTATTAACGCTACCGGCGACAGCCTTGCTATCCGTCCTATTGATAGCAAGTTGCGACCGCCGACAGCAATCCCCACCCCCCCCCTTTGTTCCCGAAGTGTCCACGGTGACGGTGCAACCCCAAAAGGTCATGCTGGACACTGAATTACCGGGACGTACATCAGCCTACCGCATGGCGGAAATCCGACCCCAGGTCAGTGGTCTTTTACAAAAACGCCTGTTTACGGAAGGTTCCGATGTCGAGGCCGGTCAGGTACTCTACCAGATCGAACCTGCTCCTTTCCAGGCCGCTCTTGACAATGCCGAGGCGAGCCTCGTCGCAACGCGTAAAGCTGCCGATCAGGCCCGGGCCGCGCTGAACGCGAGTATCGCCGACATCGCGCGGCTGCAGGTTACCCTGGAACTCGCCCGGACGAACCGTCGGCGATATGAGGAGGCATTCAAAGATAAAGTCGTCCCCGCCATCCAGCGAGACCAGGCCATGACCGAGGTCACGGTGGCCGAGTCCACGTTACGGGCCGCCGAGGCGCAGGTGGAGAGCAAACGGGAAGCGGTGGCTGTGGCTGAGGCGACCATCCAGCAAGCGGAAGCGGCGCTAGAAACGGTCAGCATCAATCTGGGATACTGCCGTGTCGCCGCACCCATCTCCGGCCATATCGGCAGATCCAATGTGACAGAGGGCGCTATCGTGATGGCGTATCAACCCGTTCCTCTGGCAACCATTCAACAGATCGACCCTATCTATGTGGATGTGCCCCAATCCACCATCGAATTGCTGCGCTTGAAGAGGCGCCTGAAGGATGGTCGTCTAAACCGGATCGGAACGGAGCAGGACAACGTCAAGCTCATCCTGGAAGACAACACGGCATACCCGCAGGAAGGAAAACTGCAGTTCAGCGATGTCACCGTGGACCCGACGACCGGATCCGTCATTTTGCGGGTTGTTTTTCCCAATCCGGAAGGCGTGCTCCTGCCGGGCATGTTCGTCCAGGCGGTAATTAAAGAAGGTCTCGATGAACAGGCGATCCTTATTCCTCAGCAGGGTGTGTCCCGTGATCACAAGGGCAATCCCTTTGCCTTGATCGTGGATGTTGAAAGCAAGGTCGAGCTGCGCATGCTCACCCTTGACCGGGCCATCGGTGACCAGTGGCTCATCTCGGCAGGCCTTGCTCCAGGTGATCGTGTGATCGTCGAGGGACTGAAAAGGCTACGGCCCGGTGCAACCGTGAAGGCTGTCCTTTTCAAAGCGAGGGGGATTGCACCTGCAAACGCGGCCCAGCCGACTGCTGAATCGAATTAACGGAGGCGTGTGATGCTATCAAAATTTTTTCTGGACCGACCGGTCTTCGCCTGGGTCATCGCCATCATCATGATGACGGGGGGGCTGCTGGCGATCTACAATCTGCCCATATCGCAGTATCCGCCCATCGCCCCGCCGTCCATCGCCATCGATTCCTTTTTTCCCGGAGCCTCGGGCGAGACCGTTGAAAACACCGTCACCCAGATTATCGAGCAGAAGATGACCGGTCTGGATGCGATGATCTACCTCTCCGGGACCAGTTCTTCATCCGGTGCGTCCCGCATCGAGCTGACCTTTGCCCCTGGGACCGATCCGGATCTCGCCTGGTCCAAAGTGCAGAACAAGCTTCAGCTCGCCATGGCCAGCCTGCCCGATGTGGTGCAGCGCTCCGGTGTCAAGGTCAGCAAGTCCACCCGAAACTACCTGATCATCGTGGGGCTGATCTCGGAAGACGGCAGCATGAGCGGCGAAGACCTGCGGGATTATGCCCAGTCTAACCTGGAGAAAATCCTTTCGCGGGTTCCTGGTGTCGGCGAAGTCGAAAATTTCGGCACCCAGTATGCCATGCGGGTCTGGGTCAATCCGGACAAGCTAACCAATTACCACCTGACCATGGAAGATGTCATCATGGCCCTGCGGGCCTACAACGTCGAAGTTTCCGCCGGTCAGTTTGGCGGGATGCCGGCCAATAAAGGCCAGCGTCTGAATGCCGCCATCATCGTTCAGCATCTGCTCCACACCCCGGAGGAGTTTGCCGCCATCCCCATCCGGACCAATCCGGACGGTTCCGTGGTCCGCATCGAGGATATCGGGCGGACGGAATTAGGGGCCGAGCGTTACGATGCCATCGGCAATTTCAACGGCAAACCCGCTGCCGCCATGGCCATCCGACAGGCCGCCGGGGCCAATGCGCTGCATACGGCCAATGCCGTCAAACAAAAACTGGAAGAGATGAGCCGCTACTTCCCCCCCGGCATGAAGGTGATTTATCCCTATGACACCACCCCCTTTACCCAGGTGGCCATCGAAGAGGTGGTCAAGACCCTGTTTGAGGCGGTTTTTCTGGTCTTTGTGATCATGTATCTTTTCATGGGGACCTTCCGGGCCACCTTAATCCCCACCATCGCGGTGCCGGTGGTGCTGCTGGGAACCTTTGCGGTCCTTGGGTTTTTCGGGTTTTCCATCAACATGCTGACCATGTTCGCCATGGTGCTGGCCATCGGCCTGTTGGTGGATGACGCCATCGTGGTGGTGGAGAACGTGGAGCGGATCATGAGCGAGGAGGGGCTCCCGGCCAAGGAGGCCACGGCCAAGTCCATGGATCAGATCACCAGCGCCCTGATCGGCATCGGGCTGGTGCTCTCGGCGGTGTTCGGACCCATGGCCTTTTTTCCCGGTTCAACCGGGGTCATCTACCGCCAGTTTTCCGTAACCGTCATCACTTCCATGCTGCTGTCGGTTCTCGTGGCCCTGATTCTGACCCCGGTACTCTGCGCGTCGTTCCTCAAACCGGTGCCCAAGGGGCATGAACCGGCAGACAATGCGGTTTTTTTTCTGCGCCCCTTTTTCAGGTGGTTTGACCGCGTCTTTTTTCGCACCAGAGACCTGTATGTCAAACTGGTCGGCCGTGTTCTGGTCAAAAAACTGCGCTACCTGTTTCTGTTTCTGTTGATTGCCGGCGCCATGGGGTATCTGTACCAGCGCATGCCCACCGCCTATCTCCCGGACGAAGACCAGGGAGTGCTGTATATCCAGGCCATGCTCCCATCGGGTTCGACCCTGGAGCAGACCCAGAAGGTCCTGGCGCAGGTCAAGGACCATTTTCTGGTGAAGGAGAAGGACGGGGTGGACTCCTTCCTGTCGGTTGCAGGTATTAGCTTTGGCGGCGGTGGACAGAATATGGGCCTGGGATTTGTCAAACTCAAGGACTGGAAGCTGCGTCAGCGGCCGGACCTGAAGGTCAAGGCCATTGCCGGCAGGGCCATGGGAGCCTTCTCAAAAATAAAAGGCGCCATGGTGTTTGCCTTTCCGCCGCCGGCGGTCATTGAACTGGGCCAAGCTACCGGGTTTGATTTTCAGCTGCAGGACCGTGGCGGCCTGGGCCACGCAAAATTGATGGCGGCCCGCAACCAGCTCCTCGGCATGGCGGCACAGGATCCGAGATTGATCAGGGTTCGGCCCAACGGCATGGAAGACGTGCCAGAATACCGGATTGATGTGGATTGGGACAAGGCCGGCGCCCTTGGGGTTCCCATCAGTTCCATTCATAACACCATCGCGGCGGCCTTCGGCAGCGCCTATGTTAACGACTTTATCCAGGCCGGACGGGTCAAACGGGTCTTTGTCCAGGCGGACGCCCCTTATCGCATGCTGCCGAACGATCTGAAAAAACTCTATGTTCGTAACAGCATGGGCAAGATGGTCCCTTTCTCTTCCGTTGCATCGGGGCGGTGGACCCAGGGTTCTCCCAAGCTGGAACGATTCAACGCCTTTCCGGCCATCAGCATCTGGGGTGAGCCGGCGCCGGGAAAAAGTTCCGGCGAGGCGATGCAGGCCATGGAAGAGATCGTATCGAAGCTGCCCCAGGGGATCGGCTTTGACTGGACCGGGCTTTCCTACCAGGAACGGATGGCCGGCTCCCAGGCGCCCTTGCTGTACGCATTTTCCATTTTCGTGGTCTTCCTGTGCCTGGCGGCATTGTACGAGAGCTGGCCCATCCCCATCGCGATCCTGCTGACCCTGCCCCTGGGGGTCATCGGCGGGGTTGTCGCTTCGAGCATGCGGGGGCTGCCCAATGATGTCTATTTCCAGATCGGGATGCTGACCACCCTGGGGCTGACCACCAAGAACGCCATCCTGATCGTTCAGTTCGCCAGGGCCAGGGTCGATGAGGGGGTTGGACTGGTTGAGGCAACTTTGGAGGCAGCCAAATTGAGGCTTCGCCCCATCATCATGACCTCACTGGCCTTCGGATTCGGCGTTCTGCCGCTGGCTCTTGCCAGCGGGGCCGGGTCAGGGGCACAAAGGGCCATCGGCACCGGCGTACTGGGAGGGATGGTGACCTCCACCCTTCTGGTGATTCTGTTCGCGCCGCTTTTTTATGTGATAATCTATAAAGCATTGGGAAAACACAGAAAACGAGTAACCATGAAGCACGTTGCTGAAAGTACGTCAGGGGGGCAATCACATGAATAGGCGGTTATTGATTCTATTGGCCGGCATCAGCCTCTTTCTGGGCGCCTGCTCCCTGGCTCCGAAATACCAACAGCCCCGGGCGCCGATACCGGCGCAGTGGCCTCAGGGCGAAGCCTACAAAGACACACCGGCCATATCCGGAACACCGACAGTCCAATCGTTGAAATGGCAGGAATTTTTCACCGATGAAAAGCTTCAAGAGATTATTGAGACCGCCTTGAGCAACAACCGCGACCTGCGGCTGGCCGCCTTGAATGTGGAAAGGGCGCGCGCCCTGTACGGTATTCAACGGGCGGAACTGTTTCCTGCGGTCAATGCGGTGGGGGCGGGGGGCAAACAACGTCGGTCCGCCGATCTTATCGGCCCCGGGGATTCGAGGACAATTGAACAATACAGTGTCGGTCTGGGTGTCGCTTCCTGGGAGATCGATTTTTTCGGCCGGATCCGCAGTCTGAAAGATCAGGCACTGGAAGCGTACCTGGCCACAGAGCAGGCTCGTCGCAGCGCACAGATCGCACTGATGGCCGAGGTCGCCAGGGCCTATCTGACCCTTGCCGCGGACAGGGAAAACCTCAAGCTGGCCCGATCCACCCTTGAGACCCAGCAGGAATCCTATGATCTCATCCGGAAGAGTTATCAAATTGGGCTCGCGACGGAAATTGATCTGCGTCGTTCGCAAACCCAGGTGGAGGCGGCGCGAAGAGATGTCCCCCGCTATACGCAACTGACGGCACAGGACCTGAACGCCCTGAACCTATTGGCCGGCGCTCCGGTGCCCGAAGATCTCCTGCCGGTAAACTTGGGCGGCGTTATGCCGCCCAAAGAAATTTCTCCCGGGCTGTCCTCCGAGGCGCTTTTGAACCGGCCTGATATTGTAGCGGCGGAACACCGGCTCAAGGGGTCCTATGCCTTTATCGGAGCGGCCCGGGCCGCTTTCTTCCCCCGCATTGCTTTAACTACCTCGCTGGGAACCGCAAGCGATGAGCTATCCGGGCTGTTCAGCTCGGGCTCGGGGACCTGGAACTTTGCGCCGCGGATTGTCATGCCGATTTTTGACGCCCGCACCTGGGCCGCGCTGCGGGTCAGCGAAGCCGATCAAAAAATTATCCTGACCGAGTATGAGAAAGCCATCCAGACGGCTTTCCGGGAAGTGACCGATGCCCTTGCCGTGCAGGGCACCATCAACCAGCAGGTGTCGGCGCAACAATCTCTCGTGGGTGCGGCCGCAGAAACCTATCGCCTCTCAAATAAACGTTACACAATAGGAATTGATCATTATCTTAGCGTGTTAGATGCACATCGATCGCTCTATTTCCAGGAGCAGGTCCTGATCTCGCTACGCCTTGCCAGGCTTGCCAACCAGGTGAGGCTCTACGCGGTATTGGGCGGTGGGACTGAGTAAAGATAACGAGCAGTCCTCAGGCAAACAGCCAATTTTTCTCGACGAAGGTAAAAATATCGGCCATGACCGTCGTCCCCCGTAGACAACTCTATCTGACGGCCCTTTTCATCCTTCTTGTCGTGCTGTTGCTGCTGGTCTTTATCAGCGTTTCCACTTACCGGAACCTGAATCGTGAAAGAAACGCCGCCATGGAAACGGTCCACCGCCAGGCTCTGACCCTGATTAATGCACTGGAAGCCGGGGCCCGGGCCGGCATGATGATGCAGATGGCCGGCAAGGATGCCATCGGGAATCTGGTCCACAAAATCGGCAGGTCCGACGACGTCAATTACCTTTGCCTGGTGAATGCGGTTGGTGAGGTGGTGCACCACTCCATCCCCTCCATAGAGGGCACCCGGGCCCTGTGGTGACCTGAATTGGTCCGGGCGGATAATGTCCGCACCCGGGTGCGTCGGCTGGCTGACGGCACCCGGGTTTACTAGGTGGCCAAGCCCTTTATGCCCATGGGCATCCATTTGGATCCCGGCGGGTCATCGGCAGGAGATCAGGGATCCACACGCCCGGCCCATATTCATTCCCGCGCCACCGTCTATTTGGGAATGACCATGGCGGTCTATGAAGCCGCCCGGCAGTCGGACCTTCATCACGCCATGATCATGGGGGGCATCGTCCTGGCGTTGGGTGGCGGCGGGATCTATTTTTTTATCGTGCTCCGAAGCTACTATCTGCTCAACCGGACCCTCCAGGAAACCCGGGACTATACCCGGCAGGTCATCGCCAGCATGGTCCACGGCGTGTTGAGTATCGACACCGGCGGCAGGGTGGTTTCCTGTAACCGGCAGGCATTGTTTCTGCTGAGCATGCCGGCAACGACCATCGACCCGATCGACCTGAAAACGGTCTTCGATTTTCAGGAAACCGGCATCGCGCAGACGATCGACCAAGGGGTCCCGGTAATGAACCGGGAGATCCGGTATCACCGGGACCAAGATGACTGGCTTCCGCTGCTGTTGACTGTGACGCCCATTCAGGATGAAGCGGGAAACCGCAACGGTGCGGTGGTGGTGCTCAGGGATTTGAGCGAGATCAAACGGCTGGAAGCGCAGGTGCGGCGCACCGAAAGACTGGCGGCGGTCGGCCGGCCTGGCGCCGGGGTGGCCCACGAAATCCGAAACCCGCTCAGTTCCATCCGTGGGTTTGCCTACCTTCTCGGGCGGGACCACGGGAAGGAAACCCCCCAACGGGAATATGCCGATGTCATGGTGCGTGAGATCGACCGGATCAACCATGTCGTGACGGATCTGCTCGATTTTTCCCGGCCGATGGTACTGGAGCCGGAAGCCACGATGCTTTCCGATCTCGTCGATCATGTGGTCTCCCTGGTATCCGCCGATACAAAAACCCATGGCATCGATATCCACGTTGATTGCCCAACCGGGATGCCGCCCGTGTCGCTGGATCCAAACCAGATTACCCAGGCCTTGCTCAACCTGATGCTCAATGCCATCAACGCCGTGGAAACCGGAGGCGCTGTTCGGATCCGGACTTCGGTCCTCCATGAAGGGGAAGGGGTGGAAGTCCAGGTGGAGGACAACGGCCATGGAATTGACCCGGAAGTTCAGGAAAAAATTTTCGAACCCTTCTACACCACCCGGGAGCGGGGAACCGGCCTGGGACTGGCCATGGTGCGAAAAATCGCTGAAAATCATGACGGTGGAGTCGGTGTGGAGAGCCCGCCGCCGGGAAAACGAGGCGGCACCCGATTCACCCTCTTCCTGCGGAATATGCAGACACGAGCGATCCCATGACGGCAAAGATACTCGTAGTAGACGACGACTCCTCCCACCGAACCATGCTGAAGGCCGTCCTGTCGGCCGAGGGCTACCAGGTGCAGGAGGCCGACGACGGCGACACGGCCTGCCGGGCGGTGGAAAAATATCTCTTCGATCTGGTGCTCATGGACCTGCGCATGAAGCGCATGGACGGCGATGCGGCCCAGAAAAAGATTGCCGTCATCAGCCCCGGCACCCCGGTGGTCATCATGACCGCCTACGGATCGGTGCGCTCGGCCGTCGAAGCCCTGAAAGGCGGCGCCCACGACTACCTCACCAAACCCATCGATGTCGACGAGCTGAGAATTTTGGTCACCAAGACCCTGCATCACCGCATGCTGGAAGAAGAAAACCTCAACCTCAAGGAGCGACTGGACGCGCGCTTCGATTTCGGGGAGATCATCGGCCGGAGTCCCTCCATGCGGGAACTCTTCGAGACCCTGGCACTGGTGGCCCCGTCGGAGGCCACGGTTTAGATTCAGGGCGCTAGCGGCACCGGAAAAGAGCTGGTGGCCAACGCCATTCACCACAACAGCCTCCGCAAGGACCGTCCCTTCGTGAAGGTCAACTGCGCCGCCCTGCCCGAAACGCTGCTGGAGAACGAGCTTTTCGGACATGAAAAAGGCGCCTTTACCGGTGCAAGCGGGCCGAAAAAAGGGTGGTTCCGGCTGGCGGACCGGGGCACCCTCTTTTTGGATGAAATCGCGGAAATGACCCCGGCCACCCAAGCCAAGATCCTGCGCGTCCTCCAGGAAAGGGAGTTCGAACCGGTGGGCGGCACCCGGACCATCCACGTCGACGTGCGGATCATCTCGGCCACCAACCGCAACCTGGAAGCGGAGATCGCCGCCGGCCGATTCCGGGAGGATCTTTACTACCGGCTCAATGTGGTCATGGTCAAGGTGCCTCTCCTGAGAAACCGCTCAGCCGATATACCACTGCTGGCCGATTATTTTCTCGACCGGTATGCCAAAAAGAACCACCGCCGCCTCAAAGGCTTCCGCCCCCGGGCCATGGATCTTCTGTTGCGGCATGCCTGGCCGGGTAACATCCGGGAACTGGAAAACGTCATCGAGCGGGCGGTGATCATGGATAGGGGTGATACGGTGGGCCCGGAACATTTGCCCACCGCCCTCCTGGATCATGATGCCAATCAACCGGCCAAGGCACCGGTGCTGGCGTCGGGTCGATCACTGAAGGAGGTGGAGAAGGAGATGATCCTGAAAACCCTCGAGGAGATGGGCGGCAACCGGACACGGACGGCCGAGGTGTTGGGCATCAGCCGCCGGACCCTGCAGCTGAAGCTCAAAGATTACGGCATCAACTGATCTACCTGCAACAGCCGGCATATCATCGACGCTCGACCTTCCCATCCCAGCAAAATCTCTCCCATCCACAGACTGTTGATCGGATGGCTGGTGGTGGCGGTCAGTGTAAACGCGATGCGTATTTCCAATATCGGACCGTGGGTAATCAATCCCCCTTCCGGTCCCTTAAAAACGCATCCAGGGCTTCGATCACCACGCCGGTGACCGTGCTTCCGTTTTCCTTGGCGTATTTTTCAGCACGTTCGGCCAACCGACAGGGTAAGTGAATCAGGATCTGTTCGGTGCCGTCGTGGCGGGAGAGCGGTTTGGGCCGGTCTTTCATGAGGCTCCTTTCGGGGTGATTCAGATTGATTTTTTAGGCCGATGAATTCCGGAAAGCCTCATCGGATCTCAAAGAAAAGGCGTCGCAGCACCTTTCCGCCGGCCGAGGTGATGTCGACTCGCCATTCGCCCCGATAACGATTATTTGAAATGCTCTGGAAACTCCATGTCCGCCAGTGGGTGGACCGCACATCCAGGGTGACATCACTGATTTTATTGCCTTTAAAATAGTAGATATGCCGAATCTGGGATGGAATCTGCTTGGCGCCAATTTGGTTCCACACGTAAACCCGTCGGACGGAAGCGGTAAAAGAGGTGCCGATACCGACCGGCATCCGGTCTTTTATTGTTAAACAGATACCGGCCCTCAACACCTTTAGATTTGAACCGGTGGTTGCCGATTCAGACTTGCTCGCCGATTCAGACTTGCTCGCCGATTCAGACTTGGTCGATGATTCAGACTTGGTCGATGATGAGGATGGCAGCTGTTGATCCGCAGGCCGGCTGAGAGGAGCAAAAAGTTCCTTTTTATGGGTTGGTTCTACCCGTTCATTGGAAGTTACGGATGCATCATTGGATCTTGATTCAAAGCGCTTTTTTCCGGCAGCCACGGCAGGGAGGGGGGGAGGCGCCTTATCTTTCAGAGTATGCATTTCGGCAACGATCGGTGGATTTTCTTGGTAGATAAACAGATGATAAAATCCGAAACCGGCCAGCACCAGAATACCGGCGCCAAATAGCGCAACACAAAAAACCAGCCAGGTTCGCCGATCGGTTAACCGGCAATGGGTAACCACAGCCAAAGCGGTTTTCTTGAAGATCGGAACGATGGCTTTGAAAGCATCGCGCTTTTTTTGTATCGACGGACCGATCGCTTTGATCGAGGCGCTCGCTCTCTTTACCGAAGGGCCCCTTAACAGTGATGAGAAGGCAAGCGCTTTTCGTTTTGAGCTGATTGCGATTAGCGATGAAGGAATCCTTTTGAATGGAATGAAGAACTTTTTCAGTGGCGGGGTTGTCGCCTTCAATGATGCGCTTTTGGCCTTTAGGTTGGATGAAACGGCATTGAATGAAGATCTGATTTTTCCAACCAGGGAAACGGTGGGTTGCTTCCGCACCTCCCTTTTGGGCTTCTTGGATGGGTCGTCCCTGCCGATATGCTTCGAAAATTCGGTTTGAATTTTTTCGGTTTGATTCCGCTTTTCATTCAGGGAATCGTACAATTTGAGGGCTTCATCGACGTTGCCCCCAATTAATCTGGAATAAGAGGAGATATACCCTCTGATATAAGGACCTTGCGGAAGTTTCTCAAACTCATCTTTTTCAATGTAATCCAGATAAAATTCTGAAATCTTGGTCAATCGGGAAACTTCACTCAAACTGATATCCTTGGCTTCTCTCTCTTTTTTAAGGTAAATTCCAACTGTTTCCATCGTACCGTCCCCAAGAGATACCGCCTCTTCCATTTCAATTATTCCTACTGATTGTCCTTTGTAACCGGCTTGGCCTATGGTTGTGCGGGATGATCATCTGCGAGGAAGAGAAACAAAGAACAATTGACCACGCCGAACCATGGTCAATGCTTTTCTCGGAAAGCATGCGTGGTATCGTTTGCCGAGGTGACTAAGGATGGTGAACTTTATAAAGTGAATATAACTACTTGCCTTTTCGTCCGGCTTCCGTTTTGCCTGATTGTTAATCAAACCGGCGAACGCAAATCCTGCGCAATCAAGTTCACTTTATTTCGTCCCCGATCCTAAGTGGCCAAGAACGGCAGTGTCATTCCGTATTGCCAAATAAGTAACAAATTAAATTAATTTGGACAACCGTGAAATTAAATAATGTCGCTGCGGAACGGATCGCCGATTATCAGGGTTCCGGCTACCAGGCATTCCAACCCGAAGGGCAGATATCCTCCGTACCCGAGGATGGGCATTTCGAACAGGTGAAGGCGCTGGACGTAAGGAATGCTGTAGGTCCAGCGGGCAAGGCTGAAGAAATTCCACGTCTCCCAGAAGCAACCACAGATGAGTGCCGCCAGCGCCGGCACCACCACGGGGCGCCAGTCGCCTTTCTTCAACGGATAGAGCAGGGTGGGGCGGTCGGCCAGTCGTTGGATGGAGAGGATGATCATCAAGGGCGATACCCACAGCAGGGCAAAGAGCTGATCGGGGAAGATGCCGATCAGGGCCAGTCCGCTGCATGCGGCCAACAGGAAGATTGTGGGAATCCACCGGGAGGATGGCAGGTGGATGGGGCGGCAGTGGGCCAGGCCTCGTCCCAGGGTCGGAAAGGTCAATAGCAGTTCGATCATGCTGAGCACGCCGGGAAGCACCGTGGCAAATGCCAGGCTGGAGAAGTAGCTGTATTCGGCCGGTCCCATGCCCTCGATGCCGGTGTAATACCAGTTCTGAACGAAGCGGTTGAGGTACTCGAAAATCCACCAGAACCCGACGCTGGCCGGAAAGAGCAACATAAATCGAAGCGGTCGGCGTAGGATCAGGCAACTGCCGCAACGTTTGACGGAGAGGGCGTTGACGGCCAGGATGAAGCCCGCCCAGATGGGCAGAAAGGTGTGGGGCTGGAAGTGCCGGAACCAGGTGAACCGCTGCCAGGCCAGGAGCCAGATGATCAGGCACAGGGTGATTCCGACCCATCCCCACCAGGGGAAGGCCCTGTTTCTGTAATCATGGGGTTCGGCCGCTTCCGGTTTGTTTTTTTTCCCGCAACGAACCGCCCACATCAGATTGCCGATCAGCAGTAGATCGGCTGTCGCAAAAAAGGCAAACCAAGGCCACGAGAAGCCGGCGTGCCGGACATGGCGGGTAGTCGGCGGCATTTCCAGATAGGGCATCGCATCCCGGCCGGAAACAATGATGCCGAGCAGCGGCAAGCCGGCCAACAAGAGGCCGAAGATGATCCAGAGGGTGTTGGGGCTATCCCGTAAACGAGCATTCATATTACTGGATCCAGGAAATAACCACGGTTCCCAATACAAGGGCAATGATGCCTATCAATCGGTAGCCCTGATCCGAAAGCGCGTCCAGCCAGTTCTTGCTGAGCTCAAAAAGGCCGCCGGGGTTCAGATAGATCAGCGCGCCTTTGATGATTCCCAGGACGCCGATCAAACCGATCAACACGCCGTGGCTGGTTGACGATGCGGCAATGAGCAGCAGCAGGCCGAAAACGGCGGGGATGATGGCCAGAATCATGCGATCCAACCGGACTAACAGCCCCTTAAAAAAAGCCTTGTAATCCTCGGTGTAAAGGATGGCGATGGTACCTGCCGCGATCCACAGAAATCCCAAAAGATAAACAATATACCTCATCCTTTTCCTCCTTATCCCTAGAACAGGATCCCAACATACCCCACAAAACTATCCCCCGGGCTTTTATCGTAGCTGGTGGCATAAACCAACACTTCGGCTTTTTGGGCTCCTCGTGCTTTTCCCGTGGCAATGGCCGCCGCCGCCGCCCCACAGCAGCAGGCATTGTCATTGGCCAGTCCTTCTTGCATAACGGCTTCCGGGTCCATTCGGATCATGGCATCGATGACCTGCCGGTCGTTTTGGTCGCGCACCCAATCCACGGCCTTGGACCCGACACCCTTAGCGGTGAATCCATAGTTGGGGCCGTAGTGGGTCAGGTCCGTGGACCCGACCACCACGATCTTCAGATTTAGGTCCTGGGCAATCTCCACCACCGACCGTGCTACCGATAGGGTCTCGGTGGCGGGCGGCACGCCCATGGCAACCACCCGGGCATCCTTGAAGAAGTAGCGGATGAAGGGCATCTGAAGTTCAATGGTGTTGTCCGGGTGGAACCGGGTGGGGGTTTCCAATTCGAAAGCATACCGGCTGGTCAACGCTTCGGCCAGGGCCGTATCTACCGAAATGGGACCAAAAGGGGTCTCCCATCGGCCTTCGGGCATCATATATCGCGGTGAACCGCTGTGCAGGTGCATGCCGAAGATCACCACCACATCGGGCGATGCGGACTGGGACAGCCGATGGATTACATTGCAGGCGATGCTGCCTGAAAAATACCAGCCGGCGTGGGGAACGATGCCACCCTCCGGATTTTCCACGGCAACGGTTTGGTTTTTTCCTTCAGCGAGAAACTGAAGAATCTGGTCTTCGCAGGCCTGTCGGTCCGAAGGATACCAGCTTCCCGAAAAGACGGATTTTCTTAGATTCATGATGTCGGCCACTAATATGGGATGAAACGTAACGCAGGTATCGGGCGTTTCACGAAACCGCCACCATGAAGATTCTGTCACAGAAAAAGGACAGGGTCACGACTTTTTTTTTGGAAGATCGTGCTTATCGTATTTTGAGAGATGTCGACCGTTACCTTGTTCGCCATGCGATGTGACGCGACCCTATTCAACCTGGAGGATACCATGTGGGATTATACGGAAAAAACGAAGGAGCATTTTCTCAACCCGCGGAATGTCGGGTTCATCGACGATTTCGACGGAATCGGAGAGGTCGGCTCCCTGGCTTGTGGTGATGCGCTCAAACTAACCTTCAAGCTGGGTGAAGACCGGCGGATTGCCGACGCCAAGTTCCAGACTTTCGGCTGTGCCAGCGCCATCGCCTCCTCCTCTGCACTGACGGAGATAATCAAAGGCATGACCGTGGAAGAGGCAGCCATGGTCACCAACGATGACATTGCGGATTTTCTGGGTGGCCTTCCCAAAGAGAAGATGCACTGCTCGGTGATGGGTCGGGACGCCATGGAAAAGGCCATCGCCTACTATCGCGGGGAAGCCGAGAAGAAGATCGAGGGCGAGATCGTCTGCGAGTGCTTCGGCGTGAGCGATCTGCAGATCGAACGGGCCGTGAAGGAAAACGGCCTGACCACCATCGATGCCGTCACCGACTACGTCAAGGCCGGCGGCGCTTGCGGCAATTGCCACGACAAGATCCAGTTCATCATCGATACGGTTCTGGGCAACGCTCCCCGGGCCGCCAAAAAACCCGAAGCCCTGACCAACATTCAGAAGATCAAGATGATCGACGCCACCCTGGAGCGCGAGATCAAGCCGGCGCTGAAGCAGGACGGCGGGGATATCGAGCTGGTGGACGTGGACGGCAACCGGGTGCTGGTCAAACTTCGCGGTACTTGTGCGTCGTGCAGCAAATCCCAGATTACCCTGAAACATTACGTAGAGACCAAACTCAAGGATCTGGTTTCCCAGGATCTGGTTGTTGAGGAGGTATAGCGGATGAAAACCATCTATATGGACAACAATGCCACCACCCGTGTTGCACCCGAGGTGGTGGAGGAGATGCTGCCCTTTTTTTCCGACCTTTACGGCAATCCGTCCAGCATGCACGCTTTCGGCGGCAACGTGGGGGCCACGCTCAAGACGGCCCGTGAACGTGTGGCTACCCTTCTGGGGGCCCTGCCCGAAGAGATTCTGTTTACCAGCTGCGGTACCGAAAGCGACAGCACGGCCATCCACGCCGCCATCCGGGCCAATCCGGATAAACGGCACATCATCACCACCCGGGTGGAGCATCCGGCGGTGAAAAGCCTGGGCGAACACCTGGCCCAAAACGGGTACCGGGTCACCTTCGTACCTGTGGACCGGCGGGGGCGTCTCGACTTGGATTTTCTATATAGGAACCTGTCCGACGACACGGCTGTCGTCAGCGTCATGTGGGCCAACAATGAAACCGGAACGATTTTCCCCGTGGAAGAGATCGCGCGCAAGGTCAAGGACCGGGGCATCGTCTTTCACTCCGACGCGGTCCAGGCCGTGGGCAAGATTCCCATCAACATGGCCGATTCGGCCATCGACATGCTGTCGCTTTCCGGCCACAAACTGCACGCCCCCAAGGGCATCGGCGTACTCTACCTGCGCAAGGGCACCCGGTTCGCTCCCTTTCTCGTGGGTGGGCATCAGGAGGCCGGACGCCGGGCCGGCACCGAGAATACCGCCTCCATCATCGGCATGGGCCGTGCCGCGCAACTGGCCATGGCATGGTTGCGAGACGAGAACACCCGGGTGCGGGCGTTGCGCGACAAGCTGGAAACCGAACTGCTCAAGCGCGTGCCCAACGCAATGATCAACGGGGATCCGGACAACCGGTTGCCAAACACCACCAGCATCGCTTTTGAATTCATTGAGGGTGAGGGTATCCTGTTGCTGATGGATCAGTACGGCATCTGCGCCTCATCCGGTTCCGCCTGTACCTCCGGCTCCCTGGAACCATCCCATGTGCTACGGGCCATGGGCGTTCCCTTCACCGCCGCCCACGGTTCCATCCGCTACAGCCTGAGCATTTACAATACCGAAGAAGAGATTGATTTCGTCATCGACAAGATGCCGTCGATCATCGAGCGCTTGCGCCGGATGTCGCCGTTCTGGCAGGGGAATCAGAGCGCCTGAGAAACGTGGTCGCATCAGAATTCCACTCACCCGATCTTGACCGGACGTTAAAACTGAAAGCGCGGTGTTTACCGATTGAATCGGGGATCACCGCGCTTTTGTTTTTTGAGGATAGTGATGTGGTCAGCTTCAATTCAGCGGGACCGGGAAGGCCGTATTTTTTTAAAGTTCTGCGGCAATTGGCCGATCTGCTTTTTGTTGAATTGTCAGGTTGACATTTTCCGGTCCCTTAGGGTTCGCGAAAAAATAACTTCGTAGAATTGGCGCTCAGATTTGGTCCAGGTTTGGCTGATCCGAGAGAGAAAAACCACAGGAATAGGGAGCTATTTCGATGCTTTTGAGAGTGAGGTATCAGCCAAAGATGGGCTGAAGCTGAGATGCGAAAATGTGAAGTTATTTTTGCGCGAGCCCTAAGGGTAGCGTGTGGAATCCGCATGGCGGTATGGCGACGACCGAATAATACAGGCCCCATTTTTTTTCTTAAACCCTATCGTTGACTTCGATCCGGGGTGGGCGTAGATTCAGAAAAATTGACCAACACAAAAAAAGATAAAATCTGTACGATTTTGTAGATGGCTGAAGGCAGGCTTTGGCTTTTTTACGAGATCGTCAATCCTTCAGGCGATTGAAAATGTCTCACGACCACGACCACGGCCATAGCCATGACCACAGTCACGCGCCCCTGTCTTTTTCAGAAAAGCTTGTCAAATTGCTGGATCATTGGATTCAGCACAACGATCATCATGCCGAGGACTATCGAAAATGGGCTCAGGACGCCCGGGAGAACGGCCGGATAGAGGTGGCTGGGCTTCTGGAATCCGCAGCCGAACTGACCGGGACCATCAGCGACCGATTCCGTGAGGCCGGTGGAAAAGTGCATTCGCACGTCCGCTGATCCATCAGGGAGAAAACATAAAAATTAATTGCAGTAAATTAAACCTCGGGCTATGCCCGAGCGACCCGAAGAGGTTTGGACCGGTCCGGCGAGACATTTAACCAGCAGAAGTTTTTTGAACCTCGAACATTGAACATCCAACGTCGAATTCGGAAATCGCTTCTGTCTATCGTTTGGCCTAAGGAATTACCGATCATTTGTTGGTGTCTGTGAAGCAGGGTTTTAAACGATCAAAATCGACAGAATGCCTTAATTCAAAATTCGAAGTTGGACGTTCGATGTTCATTGGTCTAGATTTTAGCCCCCTTCGAAGGGGCTTCATCAAACCACCCGCTCTGCGGGTGGTCGGTGATTTCGAGAGCTTTCAGTCAGCGCATCGACGGTGGGTTCAATCGGCCCTCTCTGATGATAAAGCGAAAAGAGAGGATAGTTGGACACAGAGCATTGCAACCGGGAGTCGGTTGTTTGTTGAGGATAT
>Ga0209633_10001334_pt1 | contig 25651 bp, 27 predicted proteins | sample Cruoilmetagenom1_FD_187290 | JGI IMG/M metagenome (GOLD analysis project Ga0209633, IMG submission 187290) | Oil polluted marine microbial communities from Coal Oil Point, Santa Barbara, California, USA - Sample 1 (SPAdes) (version 2) | ecosystem: Environmental > Aquatic > Marine > Oil seeps ...
GTAATATGTTATCTCGATGGACCAATTTTTTAACCGAAGATGGCGAAAAAGAATGGCGGCATAGAGATACAGAGTTTGAAGATTCATACAAGACCAAAGCGGAAATGATCGAAGCTTGGGAAAAAGGTTGGCAATGTTTATTTGATGCCATTACACCACTTAAAGCGGAAGACTTAGAACGTATTATCTATATCAGAAACGAAGGCCACACTGTAATTGAAGCCATCAATAGACAATTGACCCATTATGCGTATCATATCGGACAAATAGTATTACTAGGCACTCTCATTAAAAATAACGACTGGAAAAGCTTATCTGTACCTAAGGGACAATCTGTTATCTACAATCAGTATAAATTCAAACAAGAAAAACATCGAGGTCATTTTACGGATGATCTTTAAAATACAGTAACTTAACTATCGAGGAAAATGTTTAGTAAGTCTATACTTTTATATGTATTAATTTTTGTCAATTTTAATACATTCTCCCAAAACAATGCAACAGTTCATTTATTGTTTGTGGGTAATAGTTTGACCTACACGAACGATCTTCCCAGCTTGGTTAAAGAACATGCTAGTGAAAAAGGATATAAAATAAAAACTAAAACGATTGCATTTCCAAATTACGGATTAGAAGATCATTGGAATGATGGGAAAATACAAGCATTGATTAAAAGTAATAAATATGACTATGTCATTATTCAGCAAGGTCCCTCCTCTCAAGAATATGGCAGGACAAGTTTATTAGAATATGGTAAAAAAATAAAATCGCTTTGTAATAAAAACAAAACGCAGCTAGTATTTTTTATGGTTTGGCCATCTAAAAAATATTACCATACTTATGATGGTGTCATAAAAAATTACACCAATGCTGCTAAAGACAATGATGCACTACTCTGCCCAGTTGGTAAAGTTTGGAAAACTCATTTTGACGATACCAATGATTTTTCATATTATGGTTATGATGGTTTCCATCCATCTTTAGAAGGTAGTAAAATGGCTGCAACCGTTATTGTAAAACACTTATTCGAAAAAAGAGAATAAGCTAAAAAATATACTTTACCTGTTGTGCATTTTGATAAAATTACGTCAGTTCGAGTGATTTTTGGAATGGTAATGAACAAAAATTGTATCGAGAATAGTAATTTTATTATTTGAACAGGTTCTCGATACAAAATTCTTAACAGAATTTCACTCGAACTGACGCAGAGGTAAGTTTTAAATTAAAACCTTACATTTACGGTATAAGAAATTAAACCCGCATTATGGAAAACCAAATTAAGACCACCCTTGTACAAAATATCTTTAGAATTCTTTTAGGCTGCTTTATACTCTACGCCGGTATTAGCCATCTTACATTTAACAGAATTGAATTTCAGGCGCAAGTACCAGACTGGGTACCTTTAGGTAAAGACCTGGTTGTGATCTTATCAGGTATTGTTGAAATCATTTTAGGTTTAGGTATGCTTTTTTGGGCTAAAAAAAGAGTAAAAGTTGGTTTGGCATTGGCATTATTTTTTGTATTGATCTTTCCCGGAAACATTTCTCAATATCTAAATGGCACAGATGCTTTTGGCGCTTTAAATTCAGATAAAGCCAGGTTGATACGCCTCTTTTTTCAACCCGTTCTTATTATCTGGGCATTATGGTCTACAGGGGCTTGGCGTGCCTGGAGAAATAGCAAAAAAGGACAATGATTTTACTATAAAAGTAATAAATAACCATATTTTATTTTTTTCTGGCAATGACTTCCCTCATTTGCGGACAAAAAATTGTGGCTCCGGCTTCTTTTTCTAAGGTATCAAAATCATGTAAAGCAGCGACTACTTCGACGCTAGTTAAATACCCTGCCTCGACCAGTTTTGGTAAATAAATATGAAAAAAACTTTTGGGCCAATGCCAGGTCAAATCCTTTGGTGTTGCCATTTTAGTCATGGGTCTGGTGCTTACAATTTCAAATCCTGATTTTTCAAATAATGAAGGTAATTTTCTACCAATATCAATAGTACCGGGTTGGTCTCTTAAACTTTGTAAAGCGGCGGCAATACCTTTTGCCAATGCCGGCTTATGCGGTTCTGTTTGAAGTGTTGACCAATCAAAATACTCATGTGTTACTATGACTCCACCTCTTTTTATCGCTTTTTGTAATTTTTCAATAATTGCTTCGGGGTTCGGTATCCATGCGAATGCCCAACGGGCATAGACGCCATCCAACGAATTATCTTCTAAAACCATCGAGTCAAAATCAGCACATTGAGTAGCAATATTCAAATTGTATTGTGTGCTAACACTGTCTAAGAATTCTATAAAAGAAGGCGATTTATCAATGCCGATCACTTTACCTATGGCTCCTGTAATATAGGCGAGTTCTGTAGTACAAAATCCCGGACCACAACCCAGATCTAAGATGGTTTGCCCTTGTGTAAAACAAGCCAGTTCCCATGCTTTGCAGGCTTCGCTTGCCCAAACCTGATGTTGTAAACCCAAACGGTGTAACTCTGCTGTTTCTGTACCTAAAATATAGGCATTGCTTTCTTGTGACATTTTTTATGGTATTCGCTGACTAAAAGTATAAAATATTATTGAAAGTGTTGATCTGGATTCTGCATCTATTCTTCGTAAAAGGGTTTATGCTAACTTCGTATGGAGTTAAATATGCTTAGTCGGACTTGTAGGACAGTCTAAGAAATGGTGAACTCAGAAATGAGGATGGAGCGTTTAGAAAATAGCCAGTGGCTGTTTTTAGCCAACAGGCCAGACGGCGTGTTAACTTTTTGATTTCAATTTTTTTGGTTCCCTAGCGCGCCATCTTGCTCAAAAATAGAAAGATTCTCAATCTTTCTATTTTATGACATATCAAGGAAAAAATGAAGAATATAAAAAATATTATCTTCGACCCAACCAAACTATAACACAACACCATGCCCAATAAAAGTAAACCCAATTTTTGGCTAGATATCTTAAGCCAGCTCGTTGATGCATTTTTTAAAAGCTCTAGACAAAGTTCAAGAGGCAGAACCTGGCACCAACATGTAGTACCTCATGAAGATGGCTGGGCAGTACGACGTGAAGGCAACAAAAAAATCACATCAAAACACAGAAAACAAAGCACCGCCTTGCGGAAAGCGAAAAGCTTGGCTCGTAAACACAAAGCGGATGTCATCATTCATAGACAAGATGGTACTATTAGAGATCGGATTAACTACGACTAAAAAAAGGGCTTTTCCCCCTTTTTTTTGTTGTTTAAAATGGTAACTTTGTTTCTTAGTCGCTAATTGCATAAGGCTTAGCCTTTTTAGAATCAACCTATTCATTTTACTCAAAAAATGACATTATTTCAAACTTCAGTTCTTAATAAATATTTAAAGTTACATAGTGATGAAGTTATTAGTAAAGCATATAAAAAGTTTACTAAAAGACATCTGATTTAGTTCCCAACCTCTTCCCTTTCTATTTATTTTTTATATAGAATCATCAAGATCTAAAAAATTTCCACAATAAAAGTTGACCCCTGACATGCTATGACTCTGTTGCAAATATCTTTGTAGCATGTTTAACAATTAAATCTATTACAACATGAAAAATGCAATTAACTGGTTTGAAATTCCAGTAAACAATTACGAAAGGGCAAAAAAATTCTATGGGGATATTTTAGGCCTAAAAATTACAGACTACCATATGCCGGAAAAAAATATGAAGTATGGTATGTTTCCATATGACATGGAAAATAATGGTGTTGGCGGAGCCATCGTTCAAATGAAAGAAATGAAACCTTCTACAGATGGTGCTACCGTCTATTTAAATGGCGGAGATGATTTAAATATCGCATTATCTAAAGTTGAGGCTGCCGGCGGACAAGTACTGATGCCTAAAACAGACATTGATGAAAATGGGTTTTTTGCCCAATTTATAGACACTGAGGGCAATCGTGTAGCATTGCATTCTATGAGTTAAATTTTATAATATAGAATCTGGGTTTAACATAGCGAATCCGAGAGGGTTCGCTATCTTTGCTAGTATGTCTCAATTATCTCGGCTCATATCAATATTAACCTTGTTAAAATCGAAGCGATTGTTAACAGCCACTGAACTTGCTCAAAAATATGAAGTGAGTATTCGTACTATTTACAGAGATATTAGAAAATTAGAAGAAGCTGGAGTACCGGTTGTGACTATTGATGGTAGAGGCTATTCTTTAGTAGATGGTTATACAGTTGCGCCTGTTCAGTTTACCGAAAAGCAAGCCAATGCACTAATTACAGCACAGCATTTAGTTAGTCAAACAAATGATGCTTCTTTTGTCGAAGATTTTAAAGAGGCCTTGACCAAAATTAAATCGGTGTTTAGAACCTCTATTCAACAAAAAAGTGAATTGCTGCATAGTAAAATTCATATTTTCGATACGAATTACGAAAATATTTCTAGCAATGCGCTTTCAGAAATACAATTGGCCATCACTAATTTTAACTATGTTGAAATTAATTACCAAAAGCCCAATGACCCAAACATCTCCTTTCGAAAAATAGAACCCTATGCCTTTTATGCCACCAATAATAAATGGATACTCATTGCTTGGTGTCATTTACGAAATGATTATCGCGCTTTTAGATTGGATAGAATTCAACACTTTAAAATTTTGCACTCAACATTTGAAGACCGAAAATTTAACTTGCAGACTTATTTTCAAACCTGCCCTTATGACGATAAATAACATACCTAAGATATAAAGATGAATAGCAATTTAAGAGAAAAAATAATTCAAGTTTGTGATCGTAAAATTGAGCAAAAAGGACCCAATGTAGGGTTGTCATTTTATGCTTTTTTTGCGAATAAAAATGATAATCCGGCATTATTGATGAAGGTCGCATCATGGTGGATATGGGAGCAGAAATTAGATCATTTTGAAAAGGCCATTAAAATAAAAGAATTGGTAAGCTTAAATAAATGATCGGTTTGAAGTATGAATAACTTACAAATAAATACAAGCCTAAATGTCAATCCGGTCTTTGATTCCTACCCTAAACCGGTGCTGAATAAAATGCGGCACCTTCGAAAACTTATTTTAGAAACGGCCAATGAAATTGAGGACATTCAACAAATAGAGGAAACCTTAAAATGGGGCGAACCAAGTTATTTGGTAAAAAAAGGAAGTACCATAAGAATTGATTGGAAGCAGAAATCTCCGAATCAATATGCCCTATATTTTAATTGTTCAACCAAATTAGTAGCCACTTTTAAATTTGTTTTTAGAGGCATTTTTACATTTGAAGGCAATAGAGCCATCATTTTTCAACTGAATGAAATAGTGCCGGAAACTGAATTAAAAAAATGTATTTCAACTGCACTCACATATCATACCATAAAACACTTGCCTTTCTTGGGACTTTGATTAACACAAAAAGAGAGAAAATTTATATGTCTTCGATTAAATAAAATCTTGCAATGACTTAAATAATTGACAGATTGCCACAGCAAATTAAAATTTGCTTCGCAATGATGTTAAAAACCAACAGATTACTCGTGGGTTTTAATTTTAATACATAAGAATTCGTGAAATCGATGATTTGCTTGCCAAATCAAGATTCGGCGAAGCCAATATTTAGTATTTGCTTCTCAAGAGTTCTAGGGATCGCAATGACCTTTTATTAATGTTGTTTTTAAACAGTATCTTTTTTCTTGACCGGCTCAATGCACTATTATTTTTAGTAATTAATATTTCCTGCTTTAGCTTAACCTTATCACTATAGTATAAGTAAATTTTTGAAATAATGTTTTTCTGTATATATAAATAGCGTTCACGAAAATTTTGGTCACTAGTATCTTTAAAAACACGATCACAAGCCATAGAAAAACTAATATCTTGTAACACCTTAATTAATAATTCATCAGGGTCATCAAAACTTTCTCTTGATAGTTCGGCTCCATTTTCAGAGACAATTAAGGTATAATGCCCATCATTTATTTCTATATGTGGTAATCCTGTTTGATTTGAAGACCCAACCGTGGGAATAAACTCTTCCGGGGCATGAATGATACCGGCTAATTCTCGAATTTTACCTTCAATTTGAAGTAGTGTTAGTAACATATATATTTTTACTGTTTCGCGACGTATTAGTTCTCTAACAACTAACGAATCAAAGAAGTGTTTCACATATCTCGCAGCAAAATTTTATGAACAGTTTAACCATTTTTTTGTTGCTTTTACCTGGCGTTTTATCTAAAATTCTAAGTAAACATGCTACACTGGTCTTTTAGATGTGTGTTAATAACTTGGTGTGGGGGTTTGTTTTTTTTTTGATTATGTTCATTGTTTTCTTGATAAAATAACCCTGCCAAACACACTCCGCTGTACAAATAAACGTTAGTATAGAGATGTAACCAAGCAAAACAAGCTGTAGTCTAATATCAAAAGAATGAAACTAAAAAGAAAAGATATGCTTTCTCTGCCAATGCTATTGGCGTTGTTCTTATCATCATGCGCTACAGATGATGGAAATTCACCAGCCAATGACATTGCTTATGAGCATCCAATAGAAGTAATCATCAATGGATATACTGACCATGCGATGGAACCCTTTCTGTCCCCTGATGGTCAAACCTTATTTTATAATAGTCAGAATACAGGTATCAATACCAAATTGTATTATGCCACAAGAATAAGCGATACTGAATTTGAGTTTAAAGGTGAAGTTGCCGGAGCAAATGAAAGTCAGATCAATCAGCTCAATGCAGTGCCGGATATCGATGAGACTAATATGTTTTATTGGACTTCTGTTCGAGATTATCCCGCTAAATTAGACAACTTACACTTTGGCACTTATGCCAATGGTTCAGTGACCGGAGTGGGCCGTGTACAGGGTGATTTTTATAACGGGCAAGCTGGGTGGCTAGTAATGGATCACGGTATAAGTTTTGACGGTCAGACCCTTTTTTATAACAATGCCCGTTTTGACGAGCTAAATTGTGTTGGACCTTGTGAAACCTTTTTGGGTATGGCAAAAAAACAATCGAATGGCGTTTTTAGTAAAATTGCAGAATCAGATACTATACTTGCACAGATCAATGATGCAAATTTTATCTATTATGCACCATGCATTACAAAAGATGAACTGGAATTGTATTTTACAAGATATAGAGCAGGAACCGTTACCCCATCAACAGAAATTGAGATCTGTATTTCGAAAAGAGCAGCTAAAACGGAAGCATTTGGCCTTCCAAAAGTGTTGTTTTCTGCTAATCCTTCGTCAATAGTAGAAGCACCTACTTTAAGTGCAGACAAACGTCTGATGTATTATCATCAAAAAGTAAATGATAATCATAAGATTTTTTTAAGGACTAGACAATAAAGCCTTTTTCACGCTCAGCCCTGCAAGGACGATTTATTAATGTTGCCTTTAAGTAGTATGCTTTTTCTTGACTCGCTTAGTGCTATATTATCTTCAGTACTTAATTTTTCCTGCTTCAGTTTCACCTTATCCATATAGTAAAGGTTAATTTTTGAAATAATATTCTTTTGTGCTTGAAAGAAACGTTCACGAAAACTTCGATAATTAGTATCTTTAAAAACGCGATCACAAGCCATAGAAAAACTAATATCGTGCAAGACCTTAAATAATAATTCATCAGGGTCATCAAATCTTTCTCTTGATAATTCCTTTCCATTTTCAGAGACAATTAGGGTATAATGTCCATCATTTATTTCTATATGTGGCAATCCTGTTTGATTTGAAAAACCAAAGGTGGGTATAAACTCTTCCGGGGCATGAATGATAGCTGCAAATTCTCGAATTTTACCTTCAATTTGAGGTAATTTTAATATCATATATATACTGTTTAGCGATGTAATACGTTCCCAAATTAGGGAATTAAAAAGGTGTTTAACACATCTGAGGACTTTATTTTATGAACAGTTTTAGCTTTTTTTTGTTGCTTTTATATGGCATTTTGTTAAAATTTCATCTAAAAATGATACGTTAGCCTTTTAGACCTGTGTTAATAACTTAGTGGCTAGGGTGCTGTTTTTTTAGATTATGTTCATTTTTTCCTTAAACCCGCCATTCATTCATCACATAAGATTTTGAACGGCCCGACATGCTAAAAAGAATTTCTAAATTCTTTTATAAAAAAATATACTTATAACATTTATGGCTCAATAGTTGTATATTCTTACCTAAAATAATAAATCATGAAGAAATTATCTATTCTATTCGTATCGTTAGTGCTAGTTTTGTTGAACTCCTGTACTGGTGATATTGGTCCAACCGGTTTCGATGGCCTAGATGGTCAAGATGGTGCCGATGGACTCATTGGGTCTATCTTTGAAGTAGAAGCTACTTTTAATGAGGCTGAAGGTTTTGAATTATTTACTGATATTCCTACTTCTATCGAAGTCTTTGATACTGACATTGTAATCGCCTATATACTTTCTGGTGTAGATGATGGTATAGACATCTGGGAGCCGTTACCACAAACCCTTTTCTTTGACAATGGTATCTTATTGTATGGTTATGATTATACCCTTAATGATGTTCATTTCTTTCTAGATGGTACCATAGATCTTACGACTCTTGATGCCTTATTTACCGATGAAATCGTTTTTAGAGTCGCTGTTATTCCTGCAGATTTTGCTGCTACCATCAATACCTCAAATATCAATGAGGTGATGAAGGCGATGAAGGTTGATAGTGTTAAGAGGGTACCTTAATCAGATATCTATTAAACTTTTTAACCCCTCCGCCCTCAAAATTTTTCTAAAATATAAAACGGCGTTTGGACACCGCCCCTTGAAAAGGTCATTTCCTAGAATAAGGTAGTTTGTTTGAAAAGTAATTAGTATGTCATCCTGAGCAGGGTCGAAGGACTTTTATACTGATGTTTCTAAGCATTTCGACTCCGCTCAATGTGACATTTTGTTAAACCTTACTTTTTAAAGATCAAATATTACGCGATGCCATTAACTAGGAAATAACCCTTGAAAAAGGGGAGGACTTGTCGCTTTGTCTATGCTAATTCATTACGTCAATCCATTTTTCTGCAAAAAAGTTTATAAGGATCTCGAACGGACGAGCAGAATCAAAACGTCACTTCGAGTGATTTTATGAAGTGAAACGAAATAAAATTGTATCGAGAAGCGGCGTGGTTACAAATGTTCTCGATACACCTCCCTTTAGTCGGCACTCGAACTGACGAGCAGGCTTTAAAAATCGCATTAAAATCTCATCATTTCCATTAAAAAATATGATATCTAATTAGTATCTTTGCATCTTATAAAAAATGACGTAAGCATATGTTTAATAATTTAAGTGATAAATTAGATAAAGCTTTTCATGTTCTAAAAGGACATGGAAAAATTACCGAAATAAATGTAGCAGAAACACTAAAGGAAGTCCGTAGGGCTTTATTAGATGCCGATGTTAACTATAAAATAGCCAAAGACTTTACCAATCGCGTAAAAGAAAAAGCGTTGGGTCAAGATGTTTTAACTACATTGAATCCCGGACAATTATTGGTTAAAATTGTTAAAGATGAGCTTACCGAACTCATGGGTGGTGAAACTGTAGGTATCAACTTAGGAGGTTCTCCAACTATTATTTTAATGTCGGGTTTACAAGGGTCTGGTAAAACAACCTTTTCGGGTAAACTGGCAAACTTCTTAAAAACTAAAAAATCTAAGCAGGTATTATTAGTAGGTTGTGATGTCTATCGTCCTGCCGCCATCAACCAATTACAGGTTGTAGGTGAACAGATTGGTGTAGAAGTATATGCCGAACCTGAGAATAAGAATCCCGTTGAAATTTCTCAAAATGCCCTAAAACATGCCAAAGCGAATGGCAAAAATGTAGTCATTATTGATACCGCTGGTCGACTAGCCGTTGATGAGACCATGATGACCGAAATATCTAATATTCATAAAGCTGTAAATCCACAAGAAACGCTATTTGTAGTCGATTCGATGACAGGGCAAGATGCCGTGAATACTGCCAAAGCTTTTAATGAGGTCTTGAATTTTGAAGGCGTTATTTTAACCAAATTAGATGGTGATACCCGAGGTGGTGCAGCGCTTTCTATAAAATCGGTCGTAGATAAACCCATCAAATTTATTGGTACCGGTGAAAAGATGGAAGCGATTGATATTTTCCATCCTGATAGAATGGCAGAGCGTATCTTAGGCATGGGAGATGTCGTTTCGTTGGTAGAACGTGCTCAGGAACAATATGATGAAGAGGAAGCCAGGAAAATTCAAAAGAAAATTGCAAAAAATCAATTCGGATTTGATGATTTTTTAAAGCAAATACAACAGATCAAAAAAATGGGAAATATGAAGGATCTGGTAGGTATGATTCCCGGCGTTGGTAAAGCCATGAAAGATGTTGATATAGATGATGATGCCTTTAAAGGGATAGAGTCAATTATCTTTTCTATGACACCTGATGAAAGGAGTAAACCAACACTTATAAATGCCAGTAGGAAAAAACGTATTGCCAAAGGTTCTGGGACTTCGGTTCAGGAAGTGAATCAGTTGATGAAGCAATTTAATCAAATGAGTAAAATGATGAAAATGATGCAAGGTGGTGGTGGCAAACGTATGATGCAAATGATGAAGGGGATGGGGAATTAAGGATGGAAGACCGAAGACTGAAGACCGTTGACTAATAAACTCCCACTAAATTTGGTTTATAATACAAATTAAAACTGCGAACGGAAGACTGCAAACTGAAAACTAAAAAAATGATACTGCTAGACGGAAAAACAACCTCAAATCAGATAAAAGATGAAATAGCTATAGCTGTAAAACTACGTAAAGCAGCCGGTAAAAAAACACCTCATCTCGCAGCAGTTTTGGTTGGAAGTGATGGTGCAAGTATGACCTATGTAAACAGTAAAGTAAAAGCTTGTGAGCGTATTGGGTTTACTTCAACATTGGTAAAATTAGACGAGACAATATCTGAAGAAGAATTACTCAATGAAATTGAAAAACTCAATACTAATAATGATATTGACGGATTTATAGTACAACTACCGATACCAAAACATATAGACGAACAGAAAATAATAATGGCAGTGGATCCTGATAAAGATGTAGATGGATTCCACCCAATGAATGTCGGAAAAATGGCATTGAATTTACCAACTTTTCTATCGGCTACACCCTATGGAATCCTAGAATTATTAGAACGTTATGAGGTAGAAACCAGTGGTAAACATGTGGTTGTTATTGGTAGAAGCCATATTGTCGGCGAACCTATGAGTATTTTACTGGCTCAAAAAAGACGTTATGGAAATGCTACCGTTACCTTGACGCATAGCAGAACTAAAAATTTAAAAGAAATTACATTGCAAGCCGATATGATCGTTGCTGCTTTGGGGATTCCTGAATTTTTAACCGGTGATATGGTAAAAGAAGGTGTAGTAATTGTTGATGTTGGTATTACCAGAGTTGAAGATGCTTCTAAACCTCGAGGTTATCGTTTAGCCGGTGATGTACATTTTGAAAGTGTGAGTAAAAAAGCGAGTTATATCACGCCCGTCCCTGGTGGTGTCGGACCTATGACCATTGCGATGTTATTGAAAAATACTTTATTGGCTTGTGAGCATAGAGATTAATAATATAATTGTAGCCTTTTATCATAATCACATACTATTGTTTACTGAAGACTGCCTACTGGAAACTGTAGAATAAAACCTATTTTTTGTCATCAATTCTATTCCAGATATCTAGGTAGATTTTCCAATCATTATCCGTTTTTTTCCAAACAATAACATATTTACCCTTAAAGTTAAAAACAGTGCCTTTTTTATTGCTTGAGCTACCTTGAAAATAACCATAATCATAGGCAAAATCGTCAATTACTTTTATCTCTTCGGGGGTAACTTTATGAGATAACATTTTGCTTCCTTTTGGTAAGATCCAACGTTTTTTAATTGCTTCGTGTCCGACAATAATATCAGCTCCGGCAGGAAAAATTTTACCATCTGTACTATATAATGAGGTTAGCTCATCATATTTAGCATTTACATATGCCTTGGAAAAGTTATCAATATTGGATAATATTTTACTAATATCCTCTCCCTTACCTGAATATTCTTGAGCTAAAATATTCAAGCTTAAAAAAAATACCAACAAGGTACTCATCATCTTTAAATGCATATTTAAACGTATCGAAAATTAGAATAACATATTAATAATAATATGAATAGTCGTTAAAATTAATAGAACTAACATAAGCTATGATTTTAGCTTTAAAGTTAGGTATATAAAATCTTGTATACACCAGCCAAATCCTTATTTAATAAAAGTTTAACCATTTGTTAAGCTTTTATTAAGATTGAGCCTTGTTGTTAATATGCAAACAACTGATCTATGTCTTTAAATGCCTTAAACTCTAAAGCATTACCCGCAGGATCTAAAAAGAACATTGTTGCCTGCTCACCAACTTCCCCTTGAAACCTTAAATAAGGTTCAATTATAAAATCTATATTTTTTAACTTTAATGATGCTGCTAAGTCATGAAAGACATTCCATTCTAATATAACCCCATAATGAGGCACCGGTACTTTTTTACCATCAACGGGATTTGTATGTAAATTTTCATCTGCCTCTTTGGGTTTATAATGTATTACCAATTGATGTCCAAAAAAATTGAAGTCAACCCACTGCTCACTACTTCTGCCCTCTTCACATTCTAACACCTCTCTATAAAACTTTCTACACTCAGCAAGATTATTTACAGGTATGGCTATATGGAAAGGTCTCAAATTTAACATTCTTTAAAAAGATAAAAGCGAAGATTAAAAATACTAATTATTTTTTTCTTTTTATGCAACTTATTTTCCATGTTGGAAATATAATTTTTTCAGTTTTATCGACCCATTCTCCAATCCAATTAAATCCGTTATCGTTAATATCACTAAAAGTCAAACGATAGAATCCATCCATGCCGTTAGGTGCTTTATTTTCTCGATATAATACGATGCTATTATCTTTTTTATTTCCTTCCCAAACTGAAAGAACAGAAGCTATGGCTGCAGATGAATAATAATGCACATACCATCTAGCACTGTCTTTACTATATTGACGTATACTCCCAGAATGTCTTCCATCTTCCTTTAAAGTTTCATCTTGCACAGCCATTCCGTTCATAATATATTTAAATTTCCAAGTCATATTTACAGGTTTAGCCCAAGTTCTGTCAGGATTTCTTGATTCTGATTTACAATCACACAAACCAATCAACTGCTGAAAGTCTTTAGTTTGTTCAGGAGCATTTGGGTTCAACTTTCCAAAGGGATTTTTTTCTGAAGGTTCGTATTCATTTTGTGCATTTAGAGCCAAAATCATACAAAAAAATATCAATGTAAAAAAAGTGTTTTTCATCTATTTAGAATTTAAAGTTTAGTCAAATAAACAAAAAAAGCCTAGCTTTAAATTGTATTTGCAGAGAATGAGTAATATTTTGCAGTAAGGCTTGTTAAGAAATTCTTAATCTAAAAAATCCTTCACTTTTTTTAGTTTACTTTTTGAAATTGGTACTTCAATCTTATCTTCCAATATTAATTTGGGACTATTTGAAAAATCAATTTCCTTAGCCTTAGACATATTTACTAGTGCTTTTCGGTGTATTCGCAGAAAGTTGCTATTGCTAAGTTTTTTTTCTAATAACTTCAAAGTACTTCTCATACTATAAGAAATATAATCATCAGTATGAACTTTTACGCAATAGTCGTCAGACTCTATCCAACTGATACTTTTTATAGGAATAATTTTACGTTTATTTCCAATTTTAATATTTAAAACGGGCGACTGGTCATCAATATTAGACTTCAATTTTTCATAGAGGTTCATATTTTCTTTTCTAATTTCAGATAATTCATGAACTTTAATTTGCAATTTTTCATTTGCAAAATAGAAATGTAAAAAAACCGCTACTGCTGTGTAACCTATAGTAAAAACCAATGCCTTTTGAAATGTAAAAAAGGGAATGTAATTGCTAATAAAATCAGAAAAAGAACTACCGTTTAATAGCTTCTCTAGTAGTGATATAATTAATATTGAAAAGAACACCAATAGTAATATAACGCCTAGGTATTGAAACAGATCAGTAATAACAAATTTAGTTTTAACAGATTTTTTCTTAGCAAAAAACCATAGAAGGGTTCCTACCAGGAGCCAGGTTATCCACCGATATGATTGGCTTTTTAGGATTCGAAAAAAGGAAATATCGTTGGCATTGGCCAAATTGAACTGTCTAATGTAGAATAATTGCTGAAGACTCTCAAACACAACAATTGACGAGATAAAAACTAACAACAAGAGGACTAAAATATTCCTATTCAAAGTATTATTCTCCATCTTCTCTATGTACCGCGTTTGGTGAAAAAGCCGGTAAACAAATAGCTAAATATTCGCATTCGGTATCAAAGGGATTTGAATATTGCAATCTGGTATCTTTCTCTATTTTAATGGATTGACCCGCTTCTAAAATTATTTTTTCGCCCTCAATGATAAATTGTTTTTTACCTTTAATTATATAGGTATATTCATCAAACTCGGGTGTTTGAAAAGGTTCACTCCAACCCGGTGGTGCCACCATATGTGCAATGCTAATTGCAGCATTTGCATCAGAAGCCAAACCGAAATGTTCTTCAATTAATTTGCCATCGGTAGTTGGCACAATAAATGGCGATTTTTGAATAAAATATTTCTTCATGCTATAAATTTAGTTCATTAAAATAACTGACAAACTAAATTAAGAAACATTTTTAATACAAATAAATTATTTACATGTATTTAGAAATAAATTTAAAGAACTCTTTTTTTAATTCACTATAAATACTTCTCTCGGTTGCCATAATTTCTCTAAATTCATCATGCCTTTTTAGATCTGGTATATCTATAACATTTTGATGTATCTCATAGTGTTTGGCAATATTTAATTCATGTCCATTTATCTCTTCCAGATATTCTTCAAAATGTTTTTTATGTGCAATAAAGCTTTTGCCAAATTCGTCTAATTGTACCAACACTTTTTTATCGGTCCATCTATCCTTAAGTTCGTCTAATCTATTTTGGAATGTTTCAATTTCATCTCTCCAAAACAATATCTCATTTTGCCATTGTGAATGTTCAAAATGCAAATCAGAATTATAAATTACATTTGTTTCCATTTTTGAATTTTTTAATTAACCTAATAAAATTAGGGTGAAACTATTTATATTCAAATGATAATTATCAGTTCAATGATTTTAATCCGAATAATATAAAACTAACTAAAATAAAAAGTAACAGTATTATTTTGAAACTAGTCTTTTAGCACTTTCTGCAACAGGAATACCCGATTTTAGGTCAGGATCTGCTATCGGTTCTCCATAGTGTTTTATAATTGGAATAACGCCAGCCCAGATATCTAGCTCATAATCTTCTTTATCATCTTTTGGTGGTCCTGTTCTTATCTTTGCAGAAGCTTCCGTAATTTTTAACTTCAAAACTTTGGTAGCTTTTAATTCTTTGGCATTAGGTAAACGCGCTTCTTCCCAACGTAATGGTATGATATGATCTGAAACTACTTTTAATGCTTCTAAACGTTCGGTAGGGTCTGTAACCAATTCGGCTTGACCGAAAATAGTAACTGAATGATAATTTAAAGAATGATGAAATGCCGAGCGAGCCAACACAATACCATCGGTTTGCGTGACATTGATAGAAATATTCACTCCTTTTTCCATAGTGACTAACATTCTACTCACACTTGCACCATGAAAATAGATACAATCGTCTTTTCTGCCATAAATAGTCGGTATTACCACAGGATAGTCATTATAAACAAACCCAATTTGACAAATAAAATCATTGTCTAAAATCTTATAAATGGTTTCGGTGTCATAATGCCCACGTTTTGGTACCCTTTTTACTCTTGTTTTGTCTGTTTTCATAAATGCTGGACTTATTTTAGTATCATACAATAATTTACCATCAATAAAAATAGTAAATCCTTTTAATACCCAAACATATTTATCTTAAATTTGCGCTGATAAATTTTTCATCATAAATGAACATCCAAGAGATATTAAAACCTGCCATCATAAATGGATTTGAAACTATCTTTAACGCAACGATTGAATCTGTTGAGTTTCAAGCAACCCGTAAAGATTTTGAAGGTGATATAACAGTAGTAGTTTTTCCTTTTTTAAGAATTATTAAAGGGAATCCTGTTGAAATTGGTACCAAACTCGGAACCTATTTAAAAGAGCATATTGCCGAGGTTGAAAACTTTAATGTAGTACAAGGTTTTTTAAATTTGGTATTAAGTGACTCACATTTCTTATCGAGTTTTGAAACTATTTATACTACCGAAAATTTTGGTTTTAACAAGGCTATAGCAGATACTAAATCCGTTATGGTAGAATATTCTTCGCCAAATACCAACAAACCATTACACCTTGGACACATCAGAAATAATTTATTAGGTTATTCGGTCGCTGAAATCATCAAAGCATCAGGTAAAAAAGTCTATAAAACACAAATTATCAATGACAGAGGTATACATATTTGTAAAAGTATGTTGGCTTGGCAACGATGGGGAAATGGTGAAACTCCTGAAAGTACAGGCCTAAAAGGCGATAAGCTGGTTGGTAATTATTATGTAAAATTTGATCAGGAATATAAAAAAGAGATTAGTGTTTTAGTTACTGAAGGGAAAACCGATGAAGAAGCAAAAAAGCAAGCCCCAATTCTATTAGAAGCGCAAGAAATGCTTCGTAAATGGGAAGCTGGCGCATCTGAAGTGGTTGACCTTTGGAATAAAATGAACCAATGGGTCTATGCCGGGTTCGAGATAACATATAATGAGCTTGGTGTAAATTTCGATAAGAATTACTATGAAAGTAATACTTACCTATTAGGCAAAGATGTGGTTGCAGATGGACTTAAAAAAGGGATTTTCTTTAAAAAGGAAGACGGTTCTGTCTGGATCGATCTAACCGACGAAGGACTAGATGAAAAAATAGTACTGCGTTCTGATGGTACTGCAGTTTATATGACCCAAGATATTGGTACAGCTATTCAACGCATTAAGGATTATCCTGATGTTGGTGGACTCGTATATACGGTTGGTAATGAGCAGGATTATCATTTTAAAGTGTTGTTTTTAATTCTTAAAAAATTAGGGTTTGATTGGGCAGAAAACCTGCATCATTTAAGTTACGGAATGGTTGATCTGCCTTCAGGTAAAATGAAATCTAGAGAAGGAACAGTAGTTGATGCAGATGATCTAATTGTAGAAATGACCAATACGGCAAGAGAAATTTCTGAAGAACTTGGTAAGCTAGAAGGTTATTCTGAAACTGAAAAAGAACAACTCTACAAAACCATTGGTCTGGGTGCTTTAAAATATTATATTTTAAAAGTAGATCCTAAAAAACGTATTCTATTTGATCCGGCAGCATCTATTGATTTTAATGGCAATACCGGACCATTTATACAATATACCTATGCCAGAATTCAGTCTATTTTACGTAAGGCTAATTTTGATTACAACACTGTAAATAAGAATATTGTTTTACATAAAAAAGAAAAATCAGTACTAAAACAATTAGCATTATTTCAAGAAATCATACAACAAGCAGCTGCTAATTACAGTCCGGCATTAATTGCCAATTACACTTATGAGTTGGTAAAAGAATACAATTCATTCTATCAAAGTGTTCCTATATTAGGATGTGATAATGAGCAAGAAAAAATATTTAGAGTACAGTTGTCTAAAAAAGTAGCTGATGTTATTAAGTCTTCATTTCAGCTCTTAGGTATTAAAGTGCCAAAAAGGATGTAACTTGACTTTCTTGTATTAATTTTATCATTGATATAGTTCGTTAAAACTCAACCACGTTCTTACGTTGGCGTTAATTTGGTGTAACAATTTCTTTTAAGAATCGTCTAAAAAGAAAACTATTGTTTTATGAAAATAATACTGTCTTCCATAATTTTTATTATTTCAATATATCAAATAAACGGACAAGAAAAATCAAGCGTTTTCGAAATTAAAAACGAAGCTGATAATTTTTACAAAACAAAAAACTATAAGTCTGCGACTAACAATTACTTAAAATTAATTGAATTATCTGATTTCAAAAGTCAAAAACTAAATTCAATATACAATGCTGCTTGTTGTTTAGCTTTACAAAAAAAAGTAGATAGTGCTTTTATTTTACTAAATAAGGCTGTAGAATATGGCTTCACATATAAATCTCACCTTATCAATGATCCTGATTTAAAAATTTTACATAAAAATCAAAAATGGCAAAAATTATTATATGAAATACCTGAACCAAAACCATTAAATAGTAATCCTAGTTTGGCAAAAATTATCACAAAAGATATTCATCATTTTTGGGAAGCATATGATCTAGCAGAAAAGGACTCTACAAATACTATAAATATTTATAAAAATTATTATTTTAATAAATCCAGTGATGGTATGCAAGACTATATGGGAGCAAAAGTAAGCTCTATAGATTATTTTATAAAACATATTGAATCTCATCCAAAATTATACAAAACTATTAGAGAAAATACCTTAAAGCCTGATGAATATAAAAAAGATATTCAAAAAAGTTTTAAGAATCTCAAGGAAGTCTATCCTGAAGCAAAATTTCCAGATGTTTACTTTGTAATGGGTGCATTTACAAGTGGTGGAACGGTTTCACCTTCAGGTTTACTTATTGGAATAAATCAAATGAGTGATGGAGAAAATGTAAATATCGAAGAACTTGATTTTGGAGATAAATTACTAATGAACAAATCAAAATACCTTCCGAACGTAGTTGCTCACGAATTAATTCACTTTCAACAGGATGGAATAAAAAATGACACAATTACACTTGGATATGTTATAAAAGAAGGCATGGCGGATTTTATTGGTGAATTAATTAGTGGAGAAACAGCAAATAGAAAAATCTTTGTGTGGGCAAAAGGAAAAGAAAAAAGAATTTGGACTGACTTTAAAAAGGATATGTTTTACAATCGATATAATAACTGGATAGCCAATTATAATTCGGCTTCAGAAAATAGTTATCCAGATTTAGGTTATTGGATTGGTTATGAAATTTGTAAATCCTATTACGAAAATGAAAAAGATAAAAAGCAAGCTATTAACGATATGTTGAACATTCAAGATTATCGAAAATTTTTAGTAGATAGCAAATGGGAAAATAAATTGGGAAAAATGAAATAAAATAACGCCAACAAACAAGTGTATATTCAATTGCTTGTTCTGTCAGTACTCGGAAAATCCTACAAATTTCCTTCTGGTTCTTTTTCTTTTGCTAAATTAGTTCTAGCCAACGCAACCAAACATACACGAACACGATAAACGAAACTTGTACACGTCAAATTTAAAGCTTTATAAAGGCTTTTAAAACTTAAGAATTTCTTTAGATTCTATTTGTTTATTGTAATTGCTAACACTTATAAATCAGTTATATATGGATATAAAACTACGCTTTCTTTTATTTATTCTGACAGTATCTTGTCTTCAAATCAAAGCGACCAATTATTATGTATCGAATTCAGGAAGTGATTCAAATAATGGATTAACTATTGCTAATGCTTTTGAAACCTTACAACATGCTGCCGATATGGCAACAGCTGGAGATACGATTTTTGTAGAAAATGGAACCTATGTAGGATTTGATTTACGAAATAAAAATGGTACCAATGCCAATCCAATTGTCTTTAAGGCTAATGGATCTAATGTACTTGTCAATCAAAAAGGGCCTCTAAGGAATGATATTATCAACATTGAAAATGCTGATTATGTCATCATAGATGGTTTTATTGCTAACAATGCTCCCGGAAACGGCAATGGTATTCGGGTAGTAACTTCAGATAATTGCGTCATCAGAAATAATTCATGCGATAATAATGCTGAAAGAGGTGTTTTTACTGCTTTTACAGACGATATCCTCATTGAAAATAATGTATGTACCAATTCAATTGATGAACATGGTATCTATGTATCAAACAGTTCAGACAGACCTATAATTAGGTATAATGAATGTTATGGAAATAATAGTATAGGCATTCATATGAATGGAGACCTATCTTCAGGTGGAGATGGTATTATTAGCGATGCTCAAGTTTATGGAAATATCCTTCACGATAATAATGGTGCCGCCAGTATCAACATGGATGGCTTACAAAACCCCATAGTTTATAATAATTTGATCTATAATAATCATTCCTCTCAAGGTATTGCTCTTTTTCAACAAGATGGAGCCATTGTTACCAGCGGAGCTAAAATATATAACAATACGATTATTGTTCCATCGGATGGAAGATGGGGAATATTGGTACAGAATGGTGCCAATATAAATACCGAAATTTATAATAATATTATCATCAATCAACATGCCTGGAGAGGTTGTATTACTGTTGAAGCTACTTCACAATTTACAAGTGACTATAATATTTTAAATGATAAAATGAGCGCCAGTGGTGATGATTCAGCAATCACTTTGACTGCTTGGCAAGCATTAGGATTTGACAACCATTCACTTTTGGCAGATGCATTGACTTCTATTTTTGAAAATCCGGAAACAAATATCTACCAATTAGCTACAAACTCTCAAGCAATTGACACTGGAACTAACTTAGTAAACTCAATAGTTAGTATAGATATAAATGGAGATTCAAGACCAAGTGGAACAGGCTATGATATTGGTGCATATGAGTCAAATTCGACCTTGTCTACAGATGATATTTCATTAATTGATTTGAAAATATTTCCAAATCCTACTTCAGATTATTTTTTATTAACTTATGATAAAACACAAATAAGCATTAAAACTATTCAGTTATTTGATATACATGGAAAAATGGTAAAATCATTTAAAACAACCGATGTATTGAATATTTCAAAAATTGCTGCCGGTATGTATTTTTTCAGCATACAACTTGCTGATAATAGATACTTTCAAAAAAAGGTACTTATTCAATAAAAACAACGTTACCAAAACACCACTTGACTTTCTCATAAAAAACAACTATTTTCGTTACTCCACGGCAGGTACGTGCGTATCTCTGAATGCAAATCATTAAAACGAATTCATATCCTTAATCTGTTGTGAACAAATAAAAAAAATTGGACATTCTTGAAAGTAGTTGACTAGAAATGAAAATAATAATATTTATATTTATAGTATCTTGTATATCATGTAATTCGGATAAGAGAACAAAAAACTTTCCAAAAGAAACAAACTATGTTGTAAATTTTCCAAAAAAAGAAAATGTTTGGGCGTTTCTTATGGCTGGTCAATCAAATATGGTAGGGGAAGCATTTGTTTCACCAAAAGACACAATTCCAAATAAAAGAATACTATCAATAAATTCACATAATAAATTAATTGAAGCAAAAGAACCTTTACATTTTTACGAACCAAATTTTGCAGGACTAGATTGTGGAGTATCTTTTAGTAAAACATTGATTTCATTAAATATTCCTGATAGTATCTCTATTCTAATTATACCAACTGCCGTAGGTGGAAGTTCTATAGAAGATTGGATAAATGATAATACTTATAGAAAAGTCAAACTTTTAACAAATTTTAAAAACAAAGTTGAAATAGGAAAAAAATATGGTGAAATAAAAGGAATATTGTGGCATCAAGGAGAAACCGATGCCATAGCCAACTCGGATAATTATCAATGGAATTTAACTAAACTAACAAAAAAATTTAGAACTATAGTAAATGATAAAGAACTACCAATTTTAATTGGTGAATTGGGAAGTTTTAATGAAAATAATGAAAAATGGCAAAAAATAAATGATGCCATCCATAAGTATATAAAAACTGATAGTAACTCATTATATATTAAAGCTCAAGATTTGACTGATAAAGGAGATGGTTTACATTTTGATGCAAAAAGTCAAAGAATCCTTGGGGAAAGATTTGCAGAATCATATTTAAAATTATCAAAAGCTGCTCATAAAACGCATATAAGTTACTGAATCATAAGTAATAAAATAAGTATATTCCTTTTTTGAATAATGTAAAACATAGATCGAAAATGAAGTGCTTAAAAATACCAACGTTTCGTTTAGTAAACAATATTCATCAGTTAGACTGGCAAGAAAAAAACTTATAAATCATTGTTAAAATTTTGGCTAAAACTGCTACGTATTCTTGAAATTGCTATCTTACAGCTACAAAACATATACTTATGCGTTATTTCACCTTATTTCTGTCAGTACTTTCATTTCATATAGTATTTTCTCAAGTACCACCAACACTACCTTCTACTTTAGGCTCTAAGGCAAAGACTATTACATTTTATGCTAAAGATTCGGTCTTAATTACGGCTGATACTTATTTTTTAAAAGATGTTCCTCCTACCGTTTTGTTATGCCACCAGGCTGGTTTTAGCAGAGGCGAATATATTGATACAGCAAAAAAATTAAATGATCTCGGCTTTTCTTGTATGGCCATAGACCAACGTTCTGGGAGTGGAGTGAATGGCATTGCCAATCAAACAGCGATAGATGCGAATACTAAAAAAATGAATGTTGGTTACACCGGCGCAAAGAAAGATGTAGATGCTGCTATTGATTATTTATATGAATTAAATGGTAATCAAACTATCATTTTAGTAGGAAGCTCCTACTCTGCTTCACTTGCATTGTGGCTGGGTAGTGAAGATACAAGGTTAAAAGCAGTAGCAGCGTTTAGTCCGGGTGAATATTTAAAAAATCTGAAATTAGCAGATACTATCAAAACATTATCAATACCAACTTTTGTAACTTCTTCTATGCGTGAAACTGTACCAGTTGAAAAATTAATGCGATTTGTAAAACCTAAGTATATTACACATTTTAAACCAACAGTAAAAGGCATTCATGGTTCTAGAGCTATATGGGATACTACCAAAGGACATCAAGCATATTGGAATGCTTTTAAAAAGTTTATGTTGGCTAATAGATAATTTTATCCTGAACTAGTTTCAGGATCTTATCAAGCGGGTTAACATATTATTTTCTTTTCATTAGGCACTTTCAGAAGTAAGCTCGATTAAATATTGTTTTTTCTTTATTACTTTTTTGCTTGTCCAAAAAAGTAACAAAAAAAGGCACCTTGCTTTTTCAGCGACCCACTATTGGCTTGATGACTAAACGGAAAGAACTCATCCCTCCTTTTTTGGGCGGAACTCAAACGGCTTTCCGTTTTTAACGTCATACTTCTCCAAGTGAGTACCTCGCTTGCAAAAGCTGAGGGAATTTTGTTATTAAAAACACATTATTTAGCCTGTTTTAAGTTTTTTAGTGTTTAAAAAAGAACAAATCAACTGTTAAGTCTTTAGTTCATAATACGCAACCTAACTTCTGAATAACCCCAACATTATAATAAATCCTTTACTCGCTCTAAAGCCATTCCGCGAGAAGCTTTTATTAAAATTATTGAATTTTGAGGGCTTGTTTTAGTAAAAGCTTCTTTAAAATCTTCAAAGGTTTTGAATTGCTGTATTCTTTTTGAATTAGTTGTAGTTTTATAAAAACCCTCGCCTATTAAATAGGCTTTTTTAAGATCAATATTGTCTACTTGATCGGTTATATATTGATGTTCTTGTAAACTTTCATTTCCCAATTCAAACATATCTCCTAAAATTACGATCTTATTTGTAGCAGATAAACTTGATAGATTTTCCAATGCTACTTTCATGCTACTTGGATTCGCATTATAGGCATCTAAAATAATCTGATTGCTACCTTTATTGATGATTTGTGAACGGTTATTGGATGGTGTATAATTTTCAATGGCTGTTTTGATAGATTGGTCTGAAACTTCAAAATGTTTACCAATAGCTATTGCAGCTGAAATATTATTAAAATTATAAGCTCCAATTAGCTTACTTTTAATCAAAATATTATTAAATTTTAAGCTCACAAAAGGGTCAGCTATTTCAAATTCGATATTATAATCTGCCTCGTTATTACCAAAAGTAATTCGGTTTATTTCTTCAGATTGTTCAACTTGTATTTTGTCATTTATATTGATGAAAACCGTCTTATTTCTATTTTTTAAATTCTTAAATAATTCCGTTTTACCTTGTACAACTCCGTCAAGACTTCCAAAGCCTTCAAGATGTGCTTTTCCGAAATTAGTAATATATCCATAATCTGGTTTTGCAATATTTGAAAGCAATTCGATCTCTTTTAAATGGTTTGCACCCATTTCTACAATACCTATTTCGGTTTCAGTAGTCATTGAAAGTAATGTCAATGGAACACCAATATGGTTATTTAGATTTCCTAAAGTAGCAGTAATATGGTACTTTGTAGAAAGTACAGCATTTATCAATTCTTTGGTAGTTGTTTTACCGTTACTACCTGTTAAACCAACAATCGGAATATTTAATTGTTCTCTATGATAAGAAGCTAATAATTGTAATGTCTTTAATACATTGTCAACTAGAATAATATTACTATTGCTTGTAGCAACATCTTCGTCAACAATAGCATAAGACGCTCCTTTTTTCAAAGCCTCTTCTGTAAATAAGTTTCCATTAAAATTTTCACCTTTCAAAGCAAAGAACAAACAGCCTTTTGTTATTTTTCTGGTATCTGTTGATACTCTATAAGATTGTTGATAGATTAGATATAATTCTTGAATATTTATCATGTGCTAAAAATAAAAAAAACTCAATACAAATTGTATTGAGTTTTGATTTTTATATTAAGATAAACAATATTATCTTGTTGGTTCTTTACGTCTTCTTTTTTGAGACATAGATCCTAATTTATCAGTTGCACATCTAAATCCGATAAAGTTTGTTGCCATATATTGAGGCAAATATCTTCGTTGTGCTGGATCTAACCAATAATCTCTATCTCTCCAAGAACCACCTTTATATACTCTTGACTCGTTACTAATTAAAGTGTTTCTCTTTTTAGTATCATATTGTTGAATTCTCAAACCACTCTCACCAATTTGTTTTGGTGTTTTAGGAGAATTATACATTCTAGGTCTATTACTTTCATCCATATCTTCTTCATCTTTGTAAAAGTTCTTTGTAGAAGCTAAATCACCGTCACCAATACCAATATTATCAGATTTTTCATAATTAGGTCTCATAAAGGCATCACGTTTAGTAATAGGAATATATTTAATACTTCCAGGCAGATCTTTAGGCACAATCTTACCATTATCTAAGGTATCAAACTCAATACTGTTATAATCAACTACAACCACTTTACCTTCTTCATCAATTAAAGGTTTTTTAAATACATTACCTCTAAAATAATTAAAGTCATTTGCATCATTATCAACTATTGGTCTATATACATCTGCTACCCATTCAGCAACGTTACCCGACATATCATATAATCCGAATGCATTAGAATCATAAGATTTAACTTTAATTGTAATATCAGCGCCATCATTACTCCAACCTGCTAAACCACTATAATCACCTTTACCTTGTTTAAAGTTAGCTAATTGATCACCCGCTCTTCTTCTTGATTTGTCTCTGGTATATCTACCATTCCAAGAATATTTTTTTCTACCTCTAATGGTATTATATTCTCTATTTTCAATCAATGCTTTTGCAGCATATTCCCACTCAACTTCAGTAGGTAATCTAAAACGTTGCGTTAATATACCATCAG
>Ga0209633_10001335_pt1 | contig 25631 bp, 21 predicted proteins | sample Cruoilmetagenom1_FD_187290 | JGI IMG/M metagenome (GOLD analysis project Ga0209633, IMG submission 187290) | Oil polluted marine microbial communities from Coal Oil Point, Santa Barbara, California, USA - Sample 1 (SPAdes) (version 2) | ecosystem: Environmental > Aquatic > Marine > Oil seeps ...
TTACATTTTTGCTTTTTACTATATTGTTTAATGATTTTAGTGTGTTAAAAGCATTATCTGCGTCTGGTTCAATAAGTAAATACATATTAAAACACATCAAGGCCTGACTAATGAGTTCTTGCTTATAGCATATATTTCCTAACTGGAGGTACGGTTTTCTATAGAACGGATTTAATTGAATAGTGGTTTGATAAGCCTTAACAGCCTCTTGAATTTTTCCATAGTTTTCTAATGAAACCCCTTTATTATACCATAATAAAGTATTTTTTGGGTATATTTTTATTCCTTCATCGATAACTTTAATGGCCTCAGCATATTTTTTTTGATTTATGAGAGCGACCCCCTTATTTACATAAAAAGATTGATGCAAATCACCACATTTTTTCTTTAATCCTTTATCGGCCATTTGGATTGCTTCATCATATTTTTTGAGAGCCATCAAGTAATAAGATTTAGATACCATTATTGAACAATAGGTAGAATCATTCTTATTGATCTTATTAAGAATATCTAAGGTTTTTTCAATATCACCACTTTGAGAGCTTACGCTTACTTGCTGGGATATTTCTTCAAAGTCTATATAAGGAAGTTTTTCTTGGGCAAAATTAATGGAACAGAAAAACAGAAAGGGTAGAGCAAATTTCTTTTTCATCTGGCAAATATAGAAAATACATCAAATATATTTAAAAACTTTTCCTAATAATATATTCGACGTTTGTAATGAACTTGTAAGTGCATTTTAAAATTTAAAAAAAAGCAAACAAAACAAACGTTTTTAAACTCGTGGATTTAGAGGCTGGGTAACTAAAGTGAATGCTCGCGGCTGAGAATCCACTTGTTTAAAAATGAACCAAATCCGCTTAGCGGATGCGGTAGTTTTTACTCCTTCATTTTAATTGTAAAATGCAATAAATTTTATGTATTGTTGCATTTTTGCCATAAAAAACTGCCTGTTTATAAGGCTTACAGAGCGATTTATACCAAAAATATCATTATCTAATTTTTAATATTTTGCTAATGGTTAGTAAAACAATGCATTATAAATTAGTAACATCGCGTAGCGTGTTACCCTCTTGCTATACAAAACTCGTTCGCAAAGCGAACAATTTTTCATACAAATAGTTGTCACTATTTGCCTATAAAAGTTAGCACTTTTAATAGATGATTTAAAACTAAATAAGGGCACAAAATATATGAATTGAAATCATAAAAAAGGATTTTAACAAGTCAGTAGAATTCAGAGGGAGTATTTTGTTTCTCAAATGCATAAACATTACTTGTTAGAAAATAATATTATGCTTCGAAATATTAAATAGATTTTAGATTATGATATATTTATTTGCAAATATGCTTCCCTATCATATAATCTGTAATTGGTTTAAGAGTCTTACCTGTTTCGGGATGTAAACCATAATGAGTAAAAAATTCCAAATTTCCTACAGAAGATTTACCATACCACAAATTTGGACTACCATCATCTTTAAAAAATTTAGTGACTCCACAACCTGGGATAATTTGTTTAAAACCCTTTACCCATTCTGCTTTATATATCTTTAATTGAGATATATCATATTCCTTAAGGTTGAATGACACTTTTTTATAATGATCTTCCTGCCATACCATCCAACGTTGTTGTTTTGTAGGAATCCAAATCAATAAACCAACAATAATAATAGAACAAATTATTATAATAATTCTTCTGTTGGAATTTATTCTCAAGTTAGCCTCTCCATTTACTTTCGCATTATGATTTGAAACTTTAATTTTATCATCTGTATTATTATTTTTCTTCGAACTCTCAAGCTTCACTATTACCTCTTCTTCAGTAATTTTCTTGTCACTTAAGGTTCTAAATTTCATGAATGGTCGAGATTCATAGTCAACCAATATGGCAATTATTTCTAATAAATCGTGAGATTTGACCGATTCAGTTTTACCTCCTAAAAATTTGCAAATAGGCCTGAACCCATCTATATCATAACTCTTTACGTTTCTTCTTAAACTTTCAACTTCTTTTGATTTAAAAAAAATATTCATAGTTTTTAAATCATCCTTAGATAAACCTTGATCAATAAGGTGTAAAAAAGTATTTTGTACGCTTCCAGGAGTCAGTTTATAAAGACTTGACCTCTCGGTATTCTTGGCAAGATCAGTCGTATACTTTTCTTTTATCTCTTCATAATAATTGGTGATAGTTTTCATTTTCAATAGCTTTTTTCGGAATAAGTCAGGGTTTAACGGATTCTTCGGAATCTTCGGATTTTCACCGAAATAACACTAATTCTCGCTCATACATTTGCATCGAAATCAGTTCTTGTTAAGTCATGCTAACATAACAAATGTACAAAATTGATTATTGCGGAAATCCACAATGCGGTTGGTTATAGCCAATTGGAAAGTAGTTAAAACTACCGTCCGGATTTCAACTTTCCACAACAAAGGAGTACTCCAAATTTAATGGATTGCCCTAAAACTCAACACCTGGGAAAACCCCAGTTGGCAATCCTATAATCTTTAAAAATTATAAAATTATGAAAACTATTTTATATGTATTTATGGCTCTAATTATGAGCGCTAGCTTTACTTCATGTACAGCTGATTCAATAACTGAAGAAGTTCAGACACAGTCCACTCAAGGAGAGGATGGTGATATTGAAGAAGAAGACGATGATGGGACGGGCAATTAGTCTACACATCATTTAATTTAGTAATTTAGGGGGATGAGATATAGTATTATTGCATCCCTCTTTTATTTATCTATAATTGTTTTTATTAGCTATGGTTTTGGCAATTCAATAGAACAAAAGAATATACCACAAAATAGTTTTTTAGTGGATCAAGATAGCTTATTATCTTATTATGCGCTTAGTAAAATAGATTCGTTTTCTATAGAGAAAAGATTAGGGTTTGTAAACAAATTTTTTAAAGCATCAGATGCTTTAAAAAAAGATTCATTGATTTATAAAGCCTTAATGCTAAAAACAACATTGCATTCAAAAAATAAAGAATTGGATAGCGCAATTTATTACGCTAATAATCTTTTCGAAAGATCTGAGAAAAATCAAGATAGCATATATATGGTTAAGGCTTTGGTTAAGTTAGGGTTTTATCATAAGCGCATTAACAATTATTCAGATGCTTTTCAAAATTATAACGATGCATATGGAATTAATAAATTGATCCATGATAGTATTTCGGCAGGAAAAAATTTGTTGGCAATGGCAATTATTCAGAAAAGTTTAGGAGATTTTCCTGGAAGTAAAGTAACAGCTATTGATGGTGTAAAACTTTTAGAAAATACCTCTCAATTAAAGACTTTGTTCGGTTTGTATCAAAATATATCCATTGCGTTTAGAGCTCAAAAAAATTATTCTGAAGCCTTAAAATATAATGTGAAAGCACTAGATATTGCAAAAAGATCTCAAGATATTTTAATATTGAAAAATACAAAAGCGAATATATTATCTGATCAAAAGGAGTATACTAGATCACTAAATGTACTAAACTTATTATTAGAGGATTCCATTTTGAAGGAAAATAAGAGAGAATATGCCAGGGTATTGAGTAATAAAGGACATATAAAGTGGATGGAAGATAAGAGTAATAGTGAATCTGAAAGCTTATTGCATGAAGCACTTGTCATAAGAACTCAAATAAATGATAAATATGGTTTAATATCAAGTAATATCCATCTTACAGAGTATTACTTAGAAAGTGATAAGAATACTGCTTTAAAATATGCTAATAGAGCTTATGGAAATGCTAAAAGTATAAATAGTATGGATGCAATCCTTGAAGCTCTTGATTATATATTTAAATTAAAACAAGAACTAAACCAAGAAATTGATAATAATCTTGCACTTGAGTACACAAACACAAGTACGAGGCTTCGAGATATAAACAATCGAAATCAAGAAATTTATGCCCCAAATAGGTATGAAAATGAAAAACTTATTAAAGAAAATGCTGAGAAAGATTCAAGACTATTAAATGAACGCAACAAAAAGAATATATTTTTTGCAATTGGATTACTAGCTATATTGGGTACAATTTTTTTAATTTTCTATAATAGACAACGTAATAAGTTTGTGCGAGTAGAAGAACGACATCTTACCGAGAAAAGAATCTCAAAAAAAATACACGACGAATTAGGGAATGATATTTTTTATCTAATGACCCAAATTCAAAATAATCCATCAACGATAGGTGATATAAATAGTCTTCATGTGCTGAATGGGTTGAATGATATTTATAGTAAAGCCAGGGATATTTCCAAAGAGTATACGGACATCAATACTGGTGAGGCCTATAGTGACGAACTCATGTATTTATTAAATTCATATGGTAACGATGACACCAAAATAGTTACAACACAACTAGAACAAGGCTTTTGGAAAAATGTATCCGCTCATAAAAAGAAAGAACTATTTAGAATTCTACAAGAGTTACTTACAAACATGAAAAAACATAGCGAAGCGTCTTTTGTTGCCGTTACATTTGTTAGGAAAGTTAATAATATAACGATTAATTACATCGATAATGGAGTGGGAATGAAAAATGAAACGCTAGTCTTTCGAAACGGCCTTAAGAATGTGGAAAACCGCATAAATGGCATTAAAGGAAATTTTACTTTTGATACCGAAGACAATGAAGGCTTTAAGTTTTCATTTACATTTCCTTCTTAAATTTATTTATGTCATTTAAAAAGATACTTGTTGTTGAAGATACAGATAGTAATAATAAAGGTATTATAACACTTCTTAAAGAAGTGGGGATTGATGGAGTAAATCAATCTCAATTTTGTGACGATGCTTTTTTAAAAATTAAAAAGGCTATTAACGATAGAGATCCGTATCAACTTTTGATATGTGATTTATCTTTTAAACCTTCATCATCTTCTAATAAAATTAGGTCCGGGCAAGAGTTGATTAGTAAAATAAAAACTATTCAGCCTGTAATTAAAGTAATAGTTTTCTCAGTGGAAGATAAACCGTCAATTATAAAATCGTTGATGGATAATCAAAATGTTGAGGGGTATGTATGTAAGGGGTTATATGGTTTAAGAGAATTAAAAAAAGCGATACAAGAGGTATATGAAAACAAGAAATATACATGTCCCGTTTCAACAGGCGCCTTAAAACAAAAGAATTTTCTACAATTAAATAAATACGAGAAACTTCTCTTAGAATTAATTGCCAAGGGCTATAAGCATGAAGAGATTAGTACTTATTTTAAATCTCAGAATATTACACCATATAGTAAAAGGTCTATAGAAGATCATTTAAGTAAGCTTCGTGATCATTTTAATGCTAGTACAACTTCGCAACTCATATACCTTGCATCAATGGGTGGTTTCATAGAGGAGTCTACTGATTAATTTGTTATAACAATTTTTCGATGTGGTTTTCCACAAGGTATTGATTTCTATTGGTTTTAGATTTGAACAATATAATCAAACAACTTGAAATTATGATTGGGTTTGACAGCATAATTCAATTATGCATTTCAATAATAATAGTAGTTCTTATTTTTTTATTTATTAGGAATGTAGTTTTATGGTATTATAAAATTGACAAACGTTTTGAATTACAAAAAGAACAAAAAGAGCTTTTGGTACAAATTTTAGAAGAATTAAAAAAAACAAGTAATTAAAAATTATGACAAAAAAGAAAACGCAAACTAGATATCGAGATGCAGGAACTGGTAAATACGTAAAGAAAAAATATGCAGAAAAACACCCCAAAACAACTGTAAAAGAAACAGATAAATTAAAATAACATTTAATATAATCAATTATGGATAGATATTATGTAAACGAAACAGAACAAACTAATGGTAGAGATCATGAAGTTCATAAAAATGGGTGTTACTGGTTGTCACTTATAACCTATAAGAAAGACTTAGGACTTCACTATTCATGTGAGTCAGCGGTATTTAAAGCAAAAAAAGATTATCCAACAGCTGATGGTTGCAAAATTTGTTCAAATGAGTGTCATACGAGTTAAATAATCTAACCAACATAAAATGAACAAGCACTATTTATTGTCAACTATGAAATCTTCTGGTACTGCCTATTTATGTTGGTTTTTCCTAGGCTGTCATTATGCATACCTAGGTAAATGGGGATTACAGTTCCTTTATTGGTTCACGCTTGGTGGATTAGGAGTTTGGTGTTTGATTGATCTATTTCATATACCAACTAAAGTGAATAATCACAATATAATTATTAGTGGTCAGATTGAATCGATTGAAACTAAAGAAAAAGAAGAAACTCAAGCGAGAAATTTGGCGATGATAACCGCTGCAAAAAACAATTGAATTCGTATACAGTAAACAATAAAATTTAAAATTATGGCAAAAATTAAAAATATAAACGGTACATCTCAAAATAAATGCTCCTGCGGAAGTTGGTTACAGCATTGGAAAAATTACAGCAATCAAAGTGTAACTTATTGCTCTGAAAAAAGCTGCACAGATAAAAAACTGTTAGGAGCTCATGTTCAAAAAGCTAATTCCACAGATGAAAAATGGTATATAGTTCCTTTATGTGCTGAACATAATAAGAGTGTTGGTGTTATTGAAATTGTTGACTCTGTAAAACTTGTTTCCGCTAATAAAAAAGAAACTTGTGAAAAGTAAAAAAAATAAAAATTGATTTATTAGTAAAGTTTAGTGTAACAAAAGAGATAGATGAGAAAGACAAATTAATTGGGGTTTCAAATTTATTAGTTGATGGCGAATTAATAGAGTTGGAATACAAGCACACAAGAGATAAAGTTTGGTTTAAAGACAAAAGGTTGATTGCAATGGACGTTCAAGGTTTTACAGGTAGTAAAAAAGAATTTCGTTCATTTCCTTATTCAAAAATATCATCTTTTTCAGTGGAAACCGCTGGAACTCTTGACGGAGATAGTGATTTTAAAATTTGGGTGAGTTGGGTCGGTGTATTTGAAATTAAATTTCATCGTCGATTGGATATTAAAAAGATCGGGAAGTATCTAAGTAAGAAAATATTATAAAATTAGCACTATGAAAAAAATATTCCTTTTATTATTAATCATGGTCCCATTGACCTCTATTGCCCAATTGACCTTTGAACTAAAAGGTTTGGTCAATAAAAAAATTTCCTCAGATATAAACGAAGGGTCTAATATAGAATTGAAGGAAATAATAAAGAACAATAAAGGAGAAAAAGCAGTTGTCATTGTGAACGGTGAAGAACATTCCATAAATCTTAGAAATTTTGACAAAATCACATTTACTCCTTCGACCTCTAAACAGTTCTGGCAGAATCAAATGATTGAGCACTCCGTTTATGAAAGTATATTGAAAAATGGCCTTCAGTATAAATTGAGAAAAAATATGGAGGAAGAAGCTATCAAATACATTAATTATTTGAATGATAATAATCAAATATTTAAGGATAATTTTTTAGAGAATTATCTCTATTCATTAGTTTATAGGATTTACCCAGATAAATTGGATGATGGTAGACCGGGAATTTTAAATGTAAAAATAGTTAAAGATATCGCGCCAAATGCTGGAATATATTCAAATGGTACAATGATTGTCACAACAGGTTTACTTTCAACTATTAACTCTGAAGAAGAGCTTGTTGGCATTTTGGCACATGAAATCTCACATTTTGTTTTAGACCATTCTGTGATGAACATAAATAAAGTTGAAAAGCGTAAAAAAAGAGCAGAATTCTGGGCAGCATTTGCTACAGGAGTTGCGGCCGTTGCAGATGTTTATGCTTCAAAAAATAGTAAAAATTCCTATTATATTCCTGGAACCATTACTGCTAGTACTGCGGTTCTATCATATAGCATAGCATCAATGGTAAAAGAACGAATGGGATTAAAGTTTTCCAGAGAACAAGAAATGGAAGCAGACAGAAGTGCGGTAAAATTAATGAAACACATCAACGTAAACCCAACGGCTTTATCCTCTGCCTTAAGAAAAATTAAAAAGTATTGCACATTAACTGGTAACTATTTGGCTTTAACAGGAACGGGAACACATCCAGCAATCGATGATAGAATAAGTGAAATTGGTGAGCCAACTATTTTCAAAGATGTTAGGTATGATTTAAGAATATCGTTTGTTAATTCCTTTAATGCATTGATTGAATTAAATAATCAACATTTTTTAGCATCCTCTAATCTGGCAACGAGAAATATTCAAGCGAATGTAGCTACAGAGCAAGACTATATTTTAAAAGCTATGACATTATTATATATGTATGACAATCAAAACAAAAATAATGAGGCCTTAAACCTTATTAATAAGGCTAAAGCATTAAATGTATTACCCAATATAAATATTCATAAACAAGAGGCTCTGATTTTAATCAGACTAGACAGGGTGAATCAAGCAAAGAGTAGTCTACTAGCATATTTAAAGGAACTAGAAAAGCTTAATGCAAAAAGTACTGAGTACGAATGGACTAGAAAAATGATCTATAAAGTTGGAAAATTATAAACTATGAATTTGGATTGAACTAAACAGTAACTTCTTAAAAATGCAAAAGAAAAAAAGTAGCAGTTGGACAACTATATTTATTAAAACGTTTACTGTTTTAGCGCTTATAATTACCGCATCAATTATTTTTGAAAACTTTAATGGTCCAAGTAATCAATCGTATTTTGAAAAGAAAAAGAGTATCCAACAAATAGAGAATTCTGAACCATTAAGATTTTTAAGTGCAAAAGGTAATTATAGAGAAAGTTTCTGGGGTGGTAAAATAAAGTTATTTGGAAAAGTGACTAACCAAGCTACCGTAGCTCATTACAAAGATGTTGTCATCCGAATTAACTACTATTCAAAAACTAAAACCATTCTAGCAAGCAAAGAATATATTTTATACGAAGTTTTTCCACCAAACATGGATAAAACATTTGAGCTAAAGATAGATAATCACAAGGATGTTAACTCAATTGGTTGGGATATTGTTAGCGCAATTCCAAATTAAGCAAAAGGTTTTGAATACTCGTAACAAATGAGCGCCTTAAAATGAAACCGAAACAACTAAGATACATTGCCATTTCATTCGCAATTATTATATCTTTCTTTTTAGGAAGGAAATCCTCTAGTTTAAAAATAGATGATACATATCCTAAATCATTCCTAACTGATTCATCGTTTTTTGATACTAGCAAGTACTTAATCAACGATAATAATTATTTAATTGATGCAAGTTCAAACAACATGGTATATAGGTGTGGTAATAGTATGATTTATCATCCAACGAAGAAACATGCATCTTTTAAACGATGCAAATCAAAGGTCAGTGAATTGAGTGTCGAAAAAGCAAAAGAAATGGGTATGCGTCATTGTAAGTGTAGTTTTTAAAAGTGACTCTATAATTATGATAAAATCTTACATTAATGCCAACCACATCTAAATTTATTTCGAGTTGGTTAAAGTGTTAGCAGCCAATGTTTAGTGCCAAGATGTGAAGTGATACTTACATATCTGGGAAAACTAGGTTAAAAGTAGATATGATTTAAGTAACCTATAAATATAATTATTTACGATAAACTAAATAAATCAATTCAAAATGTCAAATAGAGTTAATGCTAAATTATATAAGGTCCAAGACCTAATTGCTGAAACAGTTCCAGATACTGAAGAATTTATAATGCAAATGATAGAAGATTATTTTACTAAAAGCGGTAATCAATTTTTGAGTATTACTTTAAGGGATGATCTTGTTGGAGATGATTATAAATCTAGATTATTTGTCCTAAGTACCGAACAGAAACCTCCTAATTGGAGAAACTTCTTAAATGAAATTGTAGAAGACGAAAATAATTTGGATGGTTTAGATGCCCAATCTGCATCTTTCATCTTATTCGTATTTAATGATAATAGGATATATGCCATTACAAAAGGTTATTTTGGGAGGTTCCTACTAGATGAAAATATGGATAGATTCTTTGGTTTAGATGTTCTATCTAGACTTGTGGATAAGAATGTTACCGAAATTCGAAAATTAGAAGAAAGAGGGGTTTTCGGTTCGGTTTTAGGAGCTGAACGTTATTTTAGAGAAGATTATAATTTGGTTTATGAAGACGATTTCGGAAAAATATATAAGACATTGCTTGCATCGATTAATGAAGAATATTTTGCAAGATTAGGAATCGTAAAGAAGAGAGATGACACGACTCGAGTTTCGGCTTCAGGGAGCTCATCATTTGAAGTTTCTACTAATTTTGATTATGAAGAATTAATTCAAAGAATAAAGAAAATAGAAGAGCTTTTAAGGACAGAAGGTGTTCAATTTAATCAATTTTATAGATTGTCTTCTACTGAATTGGCTGCGGTTAAAGATAATTTAGATCTTGAACTAATTAAATTAGCATATAATTCTTATCTCAGTTCTGAATCTGTAGATTTTTACCATCCAGATATCTTTAGTTACATGAAGGCAACTAATATCAGATTTCATGTTTTAGGAGATCCTCTTGAAATTCCAATTGGACAGTCAATAGGTTTTATTGATATTATAAACAAATTAATAAACAACAACATTGTTGATTCAACAAGTGAGGACAGTTTTATTCAAAGCATGAAAGATTGTTATGGAGGGTATTCAATCAATGAAGATGATGCCTACTTTAATGATGTAACCATTGACAATTGGATTGGGGGGGAAATAGAATTCGATGGAAAGAATTTTTTCAAACTTGATAATCACTGGTATAAATATAGGGAAGGTTTTAACGAATATTTAAATAACCATTTGAACGATATAAATTTTGACCAACTTAAACCACCTGTTAGTTTAAATGATTGGGATTTTAACGAATTTCCCACAGAAGGTGGTTATAATAAGCAATACAAAGAAATAGAAGGCTTTATAGTTACAGATACCGCATTTTTGTATTATTTAGAAGTATGTGATTTAATAAAAATTACTGAGGATACCATATACTTATATCATGTAAAAAAAGGTTTGGGGAGAGATTTAAGAGTTTTAACAAATCAAATTATAAACGCTTCAAGATTATTGACAAATGCCATCGGAGAGGATAATAATGAGTCCTTAGAAACATATTATGATGCAATTTCGAATAAACAATATGAAAATCAAGAGCTGGGATACATTTCTCCAACTGGAGATTTAGTAAATTTAAAAAAGGGAAATTTCGTTCATTTACTTAATAACAAAAAAATATCTTTCGTTTTTGCATACTCATCAAATTCTCTTTTAAATTTAAAAGACGAAATTATTTCAACTAACTCTAGAATTGCAAAATTATCATTGTTATATTGTATGAGAGATTTACGAAGAACAGATTTTGAATTTTTAATTGAAAGAATAAACCATACATAAGGCCAACGTAATTGTGAATCGAAGTATGCTATTGACTAGAGATATTTTTTAACTTTTGAATAGAACGTATTTAAGCAAATATTATATTTATTTGCATTCTATGAGTTTAAATAATCTTTGAATAACACTTCACTCGTTTTTGTACCAGTTAAAAAATTATTTCTTACTTTAATTGAACATAATTATCTAAAAATATTATCTTGCAACAAATAGCAGCAAAAGCTATGAATTTAACTTCGTGAGTGCAAATTGAGTGCAAATGAAAAAAGACCTTAAAAGTATAAATACTCTTAAAGCCTTTGTTTATTAAGCTCCTCCTCTTGGGCTCGAACCAAGGACCCTCTGATTAACAGTCAGATGCTCTAACCAACTGAGCTAAGGAGGAATTTATTTTATTTTATAGTCTTTTTTTGACATTAACCTCTTACATCTGATGCCGGATTGAGAGAAAGCTCAGTGCTGAGCCCTGCCTGCCGGCAGGCAGGTAAGGAGGAATTTATTTTCCATTAAGGAGTGCAAATATAAATGTTTTTCTATTTCCCACAAGTACTAAATTAATTTTTTTTATCTAATTGATTTTAATAAATAACAATCTAATTTTAATCATGCCATAATAATAAAAAGTGTATTTTTGTTTTTCATGTTTTTTAATGTAATAAATAGGCAAATTAATGGATAGGTTTTCCTTTTTAAATACGGTACACACAGGGTTTATAGAAGATATGTACCAAAAATATTTAACGAATCCTGATGCAGTTGAACCAAGTTGGAGAAGCTTTTTTCAGGGCTATGATTTGGCGAATACTAATTATTCTATTATCGAGGATGAAGAGGTAAGTGTTGAAATTCCTGAACATGTTCATAAAGAGTTTCAAGTCATTGAACTTATTAATGGCTATCGTTCAAGAGGGCATTTGTTTACCAAAACAAATCCGGTTAGAGAACGAAGAAAATATACTCCTACTTTAGAAATTGTAAATTTTGGACTTTTCAATGAGGATCTAGAAACCATTTTTGATGCTGGTGAAATTTTAGGCATTGGTAGTAAGAGTTTAAAAGCAATTATTCAACATCTCGAAAATATTTATTGTGATTCAATTGGTGTTGAATACATGTATATCAGAAATCCTGAAGTTATAAAGTGGTGGCAGGATAATTTAAATACCAACGATAATCATCCAACCTATTCTATTGAAGCTAAAAAATATATTCTTGCAAAGCTGAATCATGCGGTAACTTTTGAAAATTTTTTACAAACAAAATATGTTGGTCAAAAGCGTTTTTCATTGGAAGGTGGTGAATCTTTAATTCCTGCTATTAGTGTAGCTTTATTTAATGCTGTTGGTAATTATGATGTAAAAGAATGTGTACTTGGTATGGCACACAGAGGTCGATTAAGTACACTTATTAATATTTTTAGAAAACCCGTTAGAGAGCTTTTTAGTGAATTTGAGGGTAAAGATTTTGAAGATGAAGACATTGATGGTGATGTAAAATATCATTTAGGTTTAACAATTGATAAAACTTATCAAAATGGAAAATCTATTAAAATGAATTTGGTTCCTAATCCATCTCATTTAGAAACCGTTGGTCCTGTGGCCGAAGGTATAACAAGGGCTAAAATTGATAAAGATTATGATGGTGATGACTCAAAAATATTACCAATAATAGTACATGGTGACGCAGCAATTGCAGGACAAGGAATTGCCTATGAAGTTGCTCAAATGAGTCAGCTAAATGGTTATAAAACAGGAGGTACCATACATATTGTCGTAAACAATCAAATAGGTTTTACTACTAATTATTTAGATGCCCGATCTAGTACCTATTGTACAGACGTTGCTAAAGTAACTCTATCACCTGTGTTACACGTTAATGCCGATGATGCAGAAGCGGTAGTCCATGCTGTTGAGATGGCTTTAGATTATAGAATGAAATTTAAAAGAGACGTTTATATTGATTTGTTGGGGTATCGAAAGTATGGTCATAATGAAGGAGACGAACCTCGATTTACACAGCCAAAATTATATAAAGAAATTGCAAAACACCAAAATCCATATAAAGTATATTCCGATAAATTAATAGCTGAGAAATCTATTGATGAGGCATATTCTAAAAAAATTGTTGCAGATTTTAAAAATATGTTGGAATCTGAATACACGAAATCAAAAGAGGATACCACGTCGAAAGTACGTGAATTTATGGAAGAACGATGGTCAGATTTTAATATTCAAAAATTGGATATGATGTTACAATCTGTAGATAGTTCTTATCCAAAAAAGAAACTAAAAAACATAGCTAAAGTTGTTTCTACTGTACCCGATGGGGTGAAATTTTTGCGCAAAGCTGAAAGAATTCTTGACGGTAGAACTAAAATGGTTTTTGAATCAGACACCTTAGATTGGGGAATGGCAGAAACGTTGGCCTATGGAAGTTTACTTGAAGAAGGTTTTGATGTTCGTATTTCTGGTCAGGATGTAGAGCGTGGAACGTTTAGTCACCGTCATGCTATTTTACGTGATGAAATTTCTGAAGAACGTATTAATTTACTAAATACCAACCCTGATAATAAGGGTGAAATGGCAATTTATAATTCGCTATTATCAGAATATGGTGTGCTAGGTTTCGATTATGGTTATGCCATGGCAAATCCAAATACACTTACCATTTGGGAGGCTCAGTTTGGAGATTTTTCTAATGGAGCTCAAATAATATTTGATCAATACCTATCGGCTGCCGAAGATAAATGGAAAATGCAGAATGGTATTGTTATCTTGTTGCCCCATGGCTATGAAAGTCAAGGTTCTGAACATTCATCAGCACGTATGGAACGTTATTTACAATTATGTGCCATTGATAATATGATCGTTGCTGACTGTACAACACCTGTAAACTTTTTTCACTTGTTGCGTCGTCAAATGAAACGTAATTTTAGAAAACCACTAATTGTTTTAACGCCAAAAAGTTTGTTGCGACATCCAAAAGCAGTTTCGTCACTTCAAGAATTTGAAAGTGGACAATTTCAAGAAGTAATTGATGATACCGTCGATCCTAAAAAAGTAAAAAAATTAGTTTTCTGTACCGGTAAATTTTATTATGATTTATTGGCAGAAAGAGAAAAATTGAAGAATAACGAAGTGGCCTTGGTGAGGATAGAACAATTGTTCCCGTTGCATTTAGAAAAAATCCAACAAGTTATAGATCGTTATCCTTCGGTAGAAAAGTATATTTGGGCACAAGAAGAACCAAAAAATATGGGTGCATGGAGTTATATGTTACAAAGATTTGATCTGGTTAAATTAGAAGTAGCTTCAAGGCCTTATGCTGCTGTACCGGCACCAGGCTCTAGTTCAAGAGATAAAAGAAGACAAAAAACAGTAATAGATCAAGTATTTGAATAATTAAAGAATAAAATTATAAAGATGATTTTAGAAATGAAAGTCCCATCTCCGGGAGAATCAATTACAGAAGTAGAAATTGCAACTTGGTTAGTAGAAGATGGTGATTATGTTGAAAAAGATCAGGCTATTGCCGAAGTTGATTCAGATAAAGCAACCTTAGAATTACCTGCTGAAGAAAGTGGTATTATAACGCTTAAAGCTGAAGAAGGCGATGCTGTAGCGGTAGGAGCAATCGTATGTTTAATTGATACGAGTGCTGCTAAACCTGAGGGTCAATCAGAAGTAAGTAGTGAACAGTCTTCAGTGGTTGAAAATAAAGAAGAACAAACGATCGCAGCGAAGACTACTTATGCCAGTGGAACAGCTTCACCGGCGGCTAAAAAGATATTAGCAGAAAAAAACATTGCTACTGAAACTATAAAAGGTTCAGGTAAAGATGGCAGAATTACAAAAGAGGATGCTGTAAAAGCTGTACCTAGTATGGGTACACCTACAGATGAGGGTTCAAGAGGTTCTGAGCGTAAAAAATTATCTATGTTACGCCGTAAAGTTGCTGAACGTTTGGTTGCTGTTAAAAATGAAACTGCAATGTTGACTACTTTTAATGAAGTGAATATGCAGCCTATTTTTGATCTACGAAAAGAGTATAAAGAAGACTTTAAAGCAAAACATACTGTAGGTTTGGGCTTTATGAGCTTCTTTACGAAAGCTGTGGTGAGAGCTTTACAATTATACCCAGATGTAAATTCTATGATAGATGGTGATTTTAAAATATCTTATAATTTTCAAGATATTTCAATTGCCGTTTCTGGCCCAAAAGGATTGATGGTTCCGGTAATAAGAAATGCTGAAGAATTAACTTTTAGAGGTATTGAGTCAGAAGTTAAGAGATTGGCTATCAGGGCTCGTGATGGTGAAATTACGATTGATGAAATGACAGGAGGTACTTTTACAATAACCAACGGTGGTGTATTCGGTTCTATGTTGTCTACCCCAATAATTAATCCACCTCAAAGTGCTATTTTAGGAATGCATAATATTGTAAATAGGCCTATGGCGGTTGACGGAAAAGTTGTGATACAACCAATTATGTATGTGGCATTATCTTATGATCATAGAATAATTGATGGTAAAGAATCTGTTGGATTTTTAGTAGCTGTTAAAGAAGCTTTAGAAAATCCTGTGGAAATTTTAATGGATAATGATCCTAAAAAAGCACTGGAAATGTAATACTACTCATTTCAGCCTTAAAAATGATATCTTTTAAAAGCTTCAATAGCGGCATAATCAGCTAATCCCAGATCGTTATATTTTTTTGCGACTAGACGATTTCTATCTTCTACTCTCACCCAAAACTCTCTGGAGTCATCTCCTTGATACATGACCTTGTCTTTTTGAGATTGATGGTAAAAAATAGCATGTCTTTTCTTTAGCACTTGATCTGGACTCATCGGCACTGCCATATCGATTTCATAAGTTTCCCATTCATGCCAAGCACCTCTATACAACCAAACCCAGCAATCTTCCATAAATAGATTTGATTTTAACTTTTCTAATGCCATAAAAAGTGCATTTAAACAAACTTTATGTGTGCCATGTGGATCAGCCAGGTCACCCGCAGCATATATTTGATGTGGTTTTATTTTTTCAATTATTGAGCACATCAAATCAATATCTTCTTTTGATAATTTATTTTTTTTAATAGTGCCTGTTTCATAGAAAGGTAAGTCTAAAAAATGGACGTTTTCATCCGGAAGTCCCAAATAACGGTTAGCAGCAAAAGACTCACTTCTTCTAATTAAGCTTTTTAATTTTCTTACTTCAATGGTATCAATACTGTTTTCTTTCTTTTCATTGATACTCTTAATAATCAATGAAACTTCCTTCGAATCACTCAATTTTTTTCCAACTTCAGCGTATTTTAAAGCTTCTTCATCAGAAACGGCAATGTTGCCTGAGGTTTGATAAACAACATGTACTTCATGATTTTGCTCAATTAATCTATCAAATGTACCACCCATAGATATAACATCATCATCAGGGTGTGGACTAAAAATAATGATACGTTTTTTAGCAGGACTTGAACGTTCAGGTCTATTAATATCATCAGCATTTGGTTTACCGCCAGGCCATCCTGTAATAGTATGCTGTAAGAAATTAAACATTTTAATGTTTAGGTCATAAGCAGTATTTTCTTCAATAAGTAAACTTGACATTCCATTATTATTATAATCTTTATCTGTCAGTTTAAGAATTGATTTATGTAATAGTTCACTTAACCAAACAACTGCTTTTCTTTTTGAATCTTCTGTCCAAGTGCAAGAAGATACCAACCAAGGTGTTTTTACCCTAGTTAATTCAGATGACGCCTCATTATCTAAAACAAAAGTAGTGTTATGATGTGATTGTAAATAAGTTGCAGGTACTTCTGAAGAAATTTCGCCTTCTATCGTCTTTTTTATTATTTCGGCTTTATTTATTCCCCAGGCTAATAATACAATTCTTTTTGCTTTTCTAATAGTACCGATACCCATTGTAACGGCCTTTCTAGGTACGTTATCAATACCAAAAAAAGAAGGACCTGCATCAACCCTAGTAATATGATCGAGTGTTATACTTCTGGTACCCGAATTTAGGTGAGAGCCAGGTTCATTAAAACCAACATGCCCCGTTCTACCAATTCCGAGTAATTGAAGATCTAAGCCTCCTGCTTTTTTAATCTTCATTTCGTAGTCAATACAATATTTGTAGATGTCGTCATTACTAATAGTACCATCGGGAATATGAACATTTTCAGGCAAAATATCAATATGACTAAAAAGATGTTCATTCATAAAATAATGATAACTCTGTATGTTTTGTTTATCCATAGGATAGTATTCATCCAGATTAAATGTAATGACATGAGCAAAACTAAGATTATCTTCATTGTGCATTCTAACTAATTCTTCATATACCTTGATGGGAGAAGAACCTGTTGCTAAACCCAGAACACAATTCTTATTTTCTCTTTTCTTCTCACGAATGAGTTGGGCAATTTCATTAGCGACTACTATAGAGGCATTATTAGAATTGTCGAAAATTACATTGTGAATTTTTTCAAATCTGGTTTCTTCAAATTTACCAGCTGGGCTATATGTTATATTCTTAATTTTATGATTCATTTAGTTTTGTATTCATCTATTATGTCACGTACACTTTTATGCTTTAATAATAATTTACTTGCTAATTCTTCTTCAATCTCAAGCTCATCCATGATCATTTTAACACCTCGCTTAGTCAATTTTTTATTAGATAATTGCATATCAACCATTTTGTTGCCTAATACTCTACCCAATTTTATCATAACTGCAGTTGAGATCATATTTAAAGCTAGCTTTTGAGCTGTTCCTGCTTTCATTCTTGTGCTGCCGGTTACAAATTCGGGACCAACTACTAATTCAATAGGATGTTCAACTTCTAAAGATAAGGGTGAATTTTTATTACATGTAATACATGCTGTAATTATATTGTTAAATTTTGCCGTCTTTACACCTCCTATTACATATGGAGTTGTTCCGGAAGCAGCAATTCCAATAAGAACATCTTGTTTATTGATAGCATATTTTTGTAAATCACTCCAAGCTAAAGAAGTGTCATCTTCAGCATTTTCAACAGCTTTTCTTAAGGCACCATCACCTCCGGCAATTAACCCAATAACCCAATCATCAGAAACACCAAATGTTGGAGGGCATTCAGAGGCATCTAAAACACCTAATCTACCACTAGTACCAGCTCCTATATAAAACAATCTTCCACCTTTTTTCATTTTTGAAACGATAACATCAACGAGTTTATGAATACTAGGAACTGCTTTTTCGACAGCAATAGCCACAGACTTATCTTCTCTATTAATATTTTTGAGAAGTTTTAAGGTGCCCATCTTTTCTAAATCATCATATTTAGAAGATTGTTCTGTAGTTAGTTTTGACGTATCCATTTATTTCCTATTAATTAATAATAAGCCGATAATCGTTAATAATGCATTTACTGCTATATTGATAAATCCAAAATCGAAATTATATGTTTTCTTTAAATATATGCTTAACAAATAAGTGGTTATAGGAGCAACTATACAAATAATGGGTGTCCATTTATCCTTTATTTGAAGCTTGGTAAACATCCCAAATAAATAGAGGCCTAAAAGAGGGCCATATGTGTATCCTGCAACCTTAAATATCAATGAAATAACATCACCTCTGCTATTTGAGAATAACATTATTATTAAAAAAATTACAACCGAAAATCCGAATAATACTCTATTCTTTAATTTTTTCTTTTCTTCACTTGACTTTTGAGAGATGTCTAAAAAATCATAAGTAAAAGAAGTAGTTAGTGCAGTTAAAGCCGAATCTACACTTGAAAAAGAAGCGGCTATTATTCCTAATAAAAAGCTAACTCCGGCTAAGAGCCCTAGATAGTTCAAAGTTAAATTCGGGAAGAGAGTGTCGGTATCAATAAACTTTCCATTTTCTCCAAGAGGTAATGTAATATTATTATTTTCGGCATAGATATATAGCAATATTCCTAGTCCTAAAAACAGAAATTGAGTAATGGCTAATATTAAGCTAAAAGATAAAGTATTTTTTTGTGCATCCCATTGGTTTTTACAAGTCAATGTTTTTTGCATCATGTTTTGATCTAAACCCATCATGGCAATTGCAATTAAAATACCTGCAATGAATTGTTTATAGAAATTATTACCAGATTTATTTTCCCAATTAAATACTTTAAAATATTTGTGGTTTGTAACTTCATTAAATGAATCTGTTAACGATAAATTTAATGAAGAGGTAATTGCATATATGGTAACAATAGCTCCAAGTATCAAAAAAAAAGTTTGCATGGTGTCTGTCCATACAATAGTTTTAATTCCTGATTTGTTAGTATATAACCAGACTAATAATAAAATAATAATTACAGTTATAAAAAATGGGATATGAAGTTTATCAAAAAAAGCAAATTGCAAAATCTTAGCAGCTAATAATAAGCGCAACGCGGCCCCAAAAGATTGTGAAATTAAAAAAAATAACGATCCTGTTTTATATGTTTTTACTCCGAATCGTTCATTTAAATATCCATAAATGGATACCAATTTTAACCTATAATACAATGGAATCAAGACGAATGTAATGAATAAATAACCTATTACATTCCCCAAAATAAATTGGAAAAAGTAAAAGTTATTATTACTAACCATTCCAGGTACTGAAACAAATGTAACACCTGAAAGTGCTGCTCCTACCATACCAAAAGCAACTAAAAACCATGGCGATTTTCTATCTCCGGTAAAAAAAGATTCATCACTTCTATTCTTTGAAGTGAAATAAGAAATTATCATTAGTAAGCCAAAATAAATGACAATTACAGAAAAAACTAGAATAGGACTCAAATCAATACTGTTTTATTTGTGAAATATTAATATATTTTTATCTCGTCAAGTTGATGTTTATATGCTGCTAAATTTTCAAACGAATTAAGCTTTTCTATCGGATCATTATTCTCTACCCAATGCCTTAACTTGTCAGTTCCATTAATAATATCGATCGGTTTTTGATTATAATTATATTCATATGGAGGTTTTTTCCATTTAAAATCATTCCCTAAATGATGATATAACTCACGTAACAGAAATTGACCTACTCGCCAAGGTTGGAACATCTTTTTATCTGTTATATGAATTTGAAAACCGCCACAAACAATTTTCCCATGTTTTTGAAATGTAGGTAGAAATGTTATTGGCCTGAGTACAAATCCTTCTAATTTTGAATTTTTCACAGCCTTAGCCAGATAGTCATTATAAAATGAAAAAGGCTCAATTTTAGGGTGTCCTACAATTTCTAGAGGTTGTGAAGTGCCACGTCCCTCACTTAAAAGTGTTCCTTCAAAAAATACAGTACTTGGGAATGTAAAGGTACTTTCTGCTCTTGCAAGATTTGGGGAAGGTAAATACCATGGTAATTTTGTATCTTCAAAAAACATTTCACGCTGCCAATTATGCATTTTTATTATTTCAAGATTTGCTTTTCCTTTAGCCCAAAATTTTTGATGCATTGAGGCGACTTCCGCAATTGTCATTCCATGACGAACGGGGATTGGATGAAGACCAACAAATGATTTAAATTCCGGTTCCAATATATTTCCCTCAATATCAATACCGTTAATAGGGTTAGGCCGATCAAGCACAATAATTTGTATATCTTTATCAATACATTTTTCAAGTAATAATGTGAGTGTATAAATGTAAGTGTATATTCTACATCCCACATCTTGCAGATCAATAAAAAAGTGATCAATGTCTTCCAACATTTCATCAGTAGGAATACGAGTTTCTGAATAAAGAGAATATACAGGTATGTTAAAATAAGGATGGATAAAATGATCAGTTTCAACCATGTTATCCTGAACATCAGTTGAAAACCCATGTTGAGGCCCAAATAATTTTATAAATCTAGGACCGAATATTTCTTTAAATTTTAATGCTGCATGAGTATAAGTAGCATCTATAGAAGCATTATGGCATAATAGAGCAACCTTGCCTTTGAACTTATTTTGTAAATTTTTATCCTTTATTAATATGTCTAGACCCGTTTGTATTTTCATAATACATTGTATAATTAGAATGAATATTACATTATACTGAGCATATTTAGGGCAACAAATCTGTTGCCCTAAATTCACTCAATAAACTAATTAACTCAAATTGCTATTAAAACTTATATTAAATAGCGGGATCTGCTGGAGTGTTAGGATTATTTTCTCTTTCAATAGTTGGATAAGGATAATAGTTTCTATTTCTTTCATTTGTTGTGTTGGCTTCCAATGGAACAACAAAATTAGGATGAAACCTTCGGCTATCCTCAAATCTCATACCGTTTAAAAACATTTCAATAGACCGGTTTTTATATATTTCTTCTAAAATATCATCCTGACTTGTCTCATTACCAGCCCATGCCCCTAGGTTCGCATTAACACCAAGCGGATCATTATTTTTTTGTCTTACAAGATTTAATTGAGTAACTGCATCTGTAAGTTGGCTTTGTCTGGCATATGCTTCTGCTTTATTCAAAAGCATTTCACCTGGAAGGTAGATTGGAATTGGAGCTGTGCTGGTGGTAAAAAAACCAAGCATTTCACTTAGCGCTTGTCCGCCGGCATCGGCATTTGCAAAACCCGCATCGGCTCCTAAATAGAAATTAACTCGCCCATCTCCAGCCTCAGGAATATAAGCACCAAGTAAACCAAAATTAGTCTGTGGATTTAAGTCGGCAGAATTAACTGTTCGATTCCATATAGGATTTTGATTATTAGCATCATAGACCCACATAGAATTTGTTGGATCACTATCATTTAATACAGCATCAGCTGCAGTAATAGCTTCACTGTAATTACCTGCCATTAATTGGTATCTAGAAAGGAACGCGTTTATCACTTTTTGCAGGTTAATATCACTCCAAAGAACTGTTGATTTAAATTCATCTGACATTGGTGTTGTGGCTAGTGCATCTCGGGCTTCCTCTAGTAATGCTATGCAATTATTCAACACGGTTGCTCTGTCACTAAAAGGAGCAGCCCCATCATCAGAATTATCTATAGGAACTTGTTCAAACATTTGAATTAATGCACCTAGAGACATTGCTTTGAATAAGTTACCATAAGCTAAAAGCCCACTTTGTGTACCGTCAGTAAGTTCTACGGCAGTGGTTCCATCTATTAAGGACTCAGCCATACCTTTAGCTCTTAGAAGGTTTACCCATGGGTTTGTGATACCACCACTTTCACCGGGTAATTCGGCTCCACCTTTAGCTAATTCGTTAATATTTAAGAAAGTATTTGTAACACCAAGCTCTCTAGTTGTAATACCGGGTGCCTCAATCAATTGTCTTAAAGCAGTTACCGAATAGTATTGTCTAATTCCAATTGCTAATGCAAAGAGACCTTCTTTTGTTTCTAAAACAACCTGCTCTGTAGGGTTGTTTGGGTTGTCAAATTCAGTTTCGCATGCCGTAAATAAACTACTAACAATAAGAAAAATGACTATGGTTTTATATGTTTTTATATTTTTCATCTTTTAATATTTATATTTATTCTGATACTTAAAACGTAGCCGTTACACCTAACTTAATTACACTTGGTATAGGAATTAATCCCATAACGCCACCTCTAGAACCGTTGCTCTGTGCATCCATATTTACTTCTGGATCATAACTTGAAAAGTTATCAATAGAGAATAGATTACGTCCAGTTAAGGAAAATTTAATATTGTCAACTCCCTTTAAAGGATCTCTTAATAAATATGAAGCTGATATTTCACGAAGTTTAATAAAAGAACCATCTTCAATGTAAGCTTCTGCTATACCAAAATTCGCTGCACCAGTTCCTCGAACGGTTTCACCAGCTAATTCACTAGCTGAAGCAGGGCCACCACCAAAACGATAGAACATACGGGTATCCCAACTCAGAATATCAACTCCTTGAACAGCATCAAACTGCAATCTAAAGGAAAAATTCTTATAAGTTACCTCGTTAATTAATGAGGCTATATAGTCCGGATTTGGATCGCCAATAACCTTACTTAAATTTGATCCACTTGGCTGACCTGATGCATCTCTTTCTGGAACAGGGTTACCGTTTGCATCAAAAGATCCTTTTTCTCTTTGTGGCAGACCACCTGGAGTTAATAATAAACTTCCATCGGGGTTTCTTGCATAGTAACCTTGATAAAAGACACCTAAAGGTTGACCATTTTTAGCAACTGAGAATCCAAAATTTCCAATTCCAAATTGTTCTCCCTCAATATTATTCACCTCATTTTTATTCGAAGAATATGTACCGGTAATTGACCAACTAAAATCTTCTGTTTGAATTGGCGTAGCAGTAATTAATATCTCAAAACCCTTATTATTCATAGTTCCTATATTCTCGACTCTTGAACCCGCACCAGTTGAAGGAGATAATGTTCTTGCTAATAAAAGATCTTCTATATCTTGATTATAATATGTAAGCTCTATCCCTAATCTATTATTAAATAATGCCATGTCGAGCCCAAATTCTAATTCAGTTTGTCTTTCAGGTTTTAAATCAGCATTCCCAAGTCGAGTAGGAGCGATTAAACCTGAGTTTCCGTCAATGCTTATTGCCGAATAATTTGATAAACGATCAAATGGACCAATTGCAGTAAGATTACCTGCTTGTCCCCAAGCACCCCTAATCTTAAAACTACTAAATGCGTTCCCTAAACTGTTCTTCCAAAAGTCTTCTTCTGAAATTAAGTAAGACATACTGGCTTTTGGATAAAATTGATTTCTTTCATCTGCTCCAAATACTGAGGACCCATCCAATCTAATTGCACCAGTTATAAAAAGCCTATTATTAAAACCGAAAGTTTGTTGTAAAAAGCCACCCCAAAAGGTTCTTTTACTTCTACTTTCATCGGTTGAAATCGAGGCTGCTCCATCTGTAGTTCTTACACCTAGTGCTAACCCTGATCCCGAAATTGCTCGTAAATCAGTCTCATCTGATTGCCAGGAGAATCCTGCAGTTGTTGTAGATTTTATGTTATCACTTATATTCTTGTTATAATTAATATTCAAATCACTATTGAATTGCTGCGTACTGATTGTCGTAGTACTAGCGCTACCCAATAATCTAGTGTTAGTCCCTATTGGAACATATGTTGTACCAATTGATTCCGCATTGTCATAACCAACGATATAGTTAATATTAAGATTTTCAGTTGGTTTTAAATTAAGTTGTAAATCACTAATTGTTCTATTGTTTTTTTGTTGATAGTCAAAAGTTTCAATGTATTCCAAAATGTTTGGATAAAACGTCATGTTAGGATAATTACCATCAGCATCTTGTGCTGGGTTGATTGTATTATTTGTAAATAATATAGTTTGTAGTACTCCAAATCCATAACCACCGTTTGGCTTGTCGTTACTATGGCTAGTAGAAAAATATGTTCCTATTGAAACAGAAGCCCAATCATTGATTTCTTGATTAATTCTTATTCTTCCTCCTTCTCTTTCATAATCAGTACCCTTCATAATTCCATCATTTTTTAAATAAGAAAAAGAAGCAAAATAGTTTGTTTTTTCTTTTCCTCCAGCAATCGAAACATAATTATCTGTTCCAGCTGATTTTTGAAATACCATATCCTGATAGTCATATCTTGTCACTGGTTCCTTATCAAGAACAGTGATATCGCTTGAAGTCCAGTCAAAAGGTTCTTCATTAAAATCGCGCTTCTTCCTTAATGAATTGAAATTTACACTACTAGATAGTGTAATTGTTGGTTCGCCAGACTGCCCTTTTTTTGTAAAAATCTGTACGACACCGTTACTTGCTCTTGATCCATATATTGCAGCAGCAGCAGCACCTTTAATTACCTCAATTCTATCAATGTCCTGAGGATTAATATCTGATAGTCTATTTTGAACTACACTAGTTACATTTAAAACATTGGTGGAGTTATTATTGACAATAACACCGTCAATAATATATAAAGGATCAGAGCTACCATTTACGGTGCTTGCACTTCTTAAACGAACACTAATTCCACCTGCAGGATCTCCCGAATTTTGAGATACCTGAATTCCTGCCAATTTTCCGGAGAGCGCTCCCGTAATATCAACCGCTCCAGATTCTGCAATATCCAAACCGCTAACACTGGAAATAACGTTACCGATTTGTTTTTTTGCGGTCAACGCTCCAACTCCAGTAATTACAATTTCGTCTAATCCTAATATGTCCATACTCATTGTGACATCAATTTTGACTTCGGTTTGTGTAGTAATCGTAAATGCATTTTCTTTTGTCGATAATCCGATTGACCTGAATACAAGAGT